>Ga0265316_10000173_pt1 | contig 73098 bp, 64 predicted proteins | sample 4522metaG_FD_202092 | JGI IMG/M metagenome (GOLD analysis project Ga0265316, IMG submission 202092) | Rhizosphere microbial communities from Carex aquatilis grown in University of Washington, Seatle, WA, United States - 4-5-22 metaG | ecosystem: Host-associated > Plants > Roots > Rhizosphere >... | reverse complement strand
CGGGGGCCACCGGTCCCGTCCCAGCGGACGAGGCCGCGCAGACGGCCGGCCCGGCCCTGACGGCGGATGCGGCACAGACCACCGGTCCCACGCAAATCGCAGTGGTCCCGGCAGCGATCGGCCCTGCGCCCGCCGCCGACTCCACGCTGTCCCCCAGCCCCAGCCCGCAGGATCAGAGAATCCAGCAACTGGAGCAGAAGGTCGATGAGCTGGACCAGAAGCTCAGGGTGGCGGAGCGAAATAGAGAACTGAAAGATGAGGCCGCTGCGGAAACGGCCAAGAACGCCGCTACCGTTACCGCCGATACCGGTGGGTTCACCATCAAGTCGAACGACGGCAATTTCCTGCTCAAGATCGGCGCGGACCTGCAGGTGGACAATCGTTCGTACTTTGGTACAGGCAGCGGATCGTTTGTGGATACCGCCCTGTTGCGCAGGGTCCGGCCTACGATTTCCGGCACGGTTTACAAGTACGTCGATTTCTTCTTCCGGCCCGACTTCGGCCAGGGCACCACGGTGATCTACGATGCCTACGTCGAAATGCGGTACTTCGACTTCGCCAAAGTGCGTGTGGGCAAATTCAAGCCGCCGGTGGGATTGGAGCGGTTGCAGTCCGACGACGATACCACTTTCGTCGAGCGCGGACTGCCGACGGTATTGGTGCCCAGCCGCGATATCGGCTACCAGATCTCGGGGGATGTGGTGAAGCGCCGCGTGGGCTACTCCGTCGGCGTGTTTAATGGCGTTCCGGACAACAGCCTTACCGATGCCGCCGTCAGCGATCACCGCGATTATGCCGGCCGCATCTTCCTCACGCCGTTTCTGCCGGACGCGCACAACCCGCTCAGCGGCCTCGGCATCGGAATCGGGGCATCATCCGGCAACGTGGATGGGGAGGCGCTTCCCTCCTACAAGACTTTCGGCCAGAACAGCTTCCTGCCCTTCGCGTCGGGAGTTACCGAGGCCGGCCATCGTACCCGCCTAACTCCTGGGGCATACTATTACCTGGGAGGGTTCGGATTGTATTCGGAGTACGGTCGCACCGAAGAGGGCCTGCAGAAAGGAGCTCTTCGCCGGGACATCGCGTTTCGCGCCTGGCAGGTGGCCGCTTCCTTCATCCTCACGGGCGAGAAGAAAGGGTTCACCAGCCCTACGCCGAAGCGGAACTTCGATCTGAAGAACCACGGCTGGGGCGCGGTGGAGCTGGCCGTGCGGGTGGGGAATTTCAGCGCCGAGCCGGGACTTTTCAATTACGGTTTCGCGTCTGTCACTACCGCGCCGCGCAGCGCCCATGAGTGGGTGGGCGGGGTGAACTGGTATCTGAATCGTCTGTTCCGGACGTCGCTCGATTATGGGCACACGAAGTTCGGCGGGGGCGCCACAGTCGCCGCCGGTGGAAACCGGCTTCCGGAGAAAGCGCTGATACTGCGGTTCCAGATCAACTTCATCTAAGCGAGAGTCAATATGAAACATACACTCCGCACGATTTCGGCACTGATGCTGGGGTCCGCTCTGTTCGCCGCCGGGCCCGTCAAACTGCTCAACGTGTCGTACGATCCCACCCGCGAACTGTACCAGGACATTGACTCCGCCTTCGCCAAACAATGGAAGGCCAAGACGGGTGTGGACGTGCAGATCAGCCAATCGCACGGCGGCTCCGGCAAGCAGGCGCGGTCGGTGATCGATGGATTGCAGGCCGACGTGGTCACGCTGGGGTTGGCGTACGATATCGATTCCATCGCCGAACACGCGCACCTGCTCCCCGCGAACTGGCAGACGCGTCTACCCAACAACAGCACGCCGTACACCTCAACCATCGTCTTTCTGGTGCGCAAGGGAAATCCCAAACACATCAAGGACTGGGAGGACTTAGTCAAACCCGGCGTCTCGGTAATTACTCCCAACCCCAAAACCTCCGGCGGAGCGCGCTGGAGCTATCTGGCGGCTTGGGGCTACGCTCTTAAGAAGAACAACGGTGACGACAAGAAAGCGGAGGAGTTCGTCACGCGGCTCTATAAGAACGTTCCCGTGCTCGATTCCGGCGCCCGCGGTTCCACTACCACGTTCGCCCAGAGGGGCATTGGAGACGTGCTGCTCTCCTGGGAGAATGAAGCATTCCTGGCCCTCAATGAGCTGGGTAAGGATAAGGTGGAAGTCATCACGCCCGCCATCAGCATTCTGGCCGAGCCGCCCGTCGCGGTGGTGGATAAGGTGGCCGCTAAGCACGGCACAGCCGAAGTAGCCAAGGCTTACCTGGAGTTTCTCTACAGCGAGGAGGGCCAGGAGATCGGCGCTAAGAACTACTATCGGGCGCGCTCCGCCCAGGCGCTGGCCAAGTTCCCGAACCGCTTCCCGACGCTGCAACTCTTCACGGTCGACGAACTCTTCGGCGGATGGCAGAAGGCGCAGAAACGCCACTTCGAGGACGGTGGCGTCTTCGACCGGATCTACGGAGCTGGTAAGTAGCTTGCTTACTCCCTTCAAACGGCCCAGCGTTCTGCCGGGTTTCTGGCCGGCATTCAGTTACACGGCCCTGTACCTGGCCTTGATCGTTCTGACTCCGCTAAGTGCCATCTTCCTCAAAGCCGTCACTTCCAGTTGGGAGCACTTATGGAAGGTAATCTCGGCTCCCAACGTGGTGGCTTCCTATCGTTTGAGTTTCGGCGCCTCGCTGGTGGCGGGCCTTATCAGCGTGGCGGTGGGATTCCTGGTGGCGTGGGTGCTGGTCCGCTATGAGTTCCCTGGCAAAGCTCTGGCGGATGCCCTGGTGGATCTGCCCTTCGCTCTACCCACGGCGGTTGCGGGTATCGCCCTGACCAGCTTATATACCGAGAGCGGTTGGGTGGGGCGATACCTCACGCCGCTGGGCATCAAGGTGGCATTTACTCCACTGGGCGTGGTGGTGGCATTGACGTTCATCGGCCTTCCATTCGTGGTGCGCAGCGTGCAGCCGGTTTTGGCGGATGCCGATCGCGAACTGGAAGAGGCGGCGGCCAGCCTGGGCGCGACTCGCCGGCAAATCTTCTGGCGGGTGATTCTTCCCATTGTCCGTCCCGCGCTGTTTACCGGTTTCGCGCTGGCATTGGCGCGCGCCTTGGGCGAGTATGGCTCGGTGATTTTCATCTCCGGCAATATGCCGATGAAGACGGAGATTACTCCGCTGCTGATTGTCACTAAGCTGGAACAGTACGACTACGCAGGGGCGACGGCTATCGCGGCGGTCATGCTGATTGCTTCGTTTACCCTCCTGCTGGGAGTCAACGCCCTCCAGCGGCGGACCCGCCGTTTCATGGAAACGGAATAACAACATGGCGATTTCCCCCGTTCCGCTTACCGTGGCCGCGACGGCCCACCGAAAACAGCCCGCGGCACAAGATCCGGCCTTAGTTCGCTGGGGCCTGACGGCGCTGGCGCTGGGGTTGCTGGGACTGTTCATCGTGCTGCCGCTGGCCGCCGTGTTCGTGCAGGCATTTTCCAAAGGCGTCGCGGTCTATCTCGCGGCCATCGCCGAGCCGGACACGCTCTCCGCCATCAAACTCTCGCTGCTGGCCGCAGGCATTGCCGTTCCGCTGAACATGGTATTCGGAGTTGCCGCTGCATGGGCAGTGACGAAATTCCGCTTCCAGGGCAGGAACGTTCTGGTGTCGCTGATCGATATCCCCTTCGCCGTATCGCCGGTGGTCGCGGGACTCATCTATGTTCTGGTTTTCGGCGCGCAGGGATGGTTCGGCGACTGGCTCTCGGCGCACGACATCCGCATCATTTTCGCCGTGCCCGGAATCGTGCTGGCGACCGTCTTCGTAACTTTTCCCTTCGTCGCGCGGGAGTTGATTCCACTCATGGAGTCGCAAGGCACGGAGGAGGAAGAGGCGGCCCTGGTGCTGGGCGCCACCGGCTGGCAGATGTTCTATAAGGTCACTCTGCCGAATATCAAGTGGGGCCTGCTGTATGGAGTAGTCTTGTGTACGGCGCGCGCGCTGGGGGAGTTCGGCGCCGTCTCGGTGGTCTCCGGACATATTCGCGGAGAGACGAATACGCTGCCCCTGCACGTGGAGATCTTATACAACGACTATAACTACGCCGGCGCCTTCGCGGTCGCGTCCTTACTCAGCCTGTTGGCTGTGGTTACTCTGGCGCTCAAGAAGTTCCTGGAATGGAAGACCGGACGGGAGAGCAAATGAGCATCGAAGCCGTCGACATCCGCAAAAGCTACGGACAGTTCGAAGCATTGCAGGGCGTCAGCCTGCGCATCGAGAGTGGCGAACTGGTGGCGCTGCTGGGGCCGTCGGGTTCGGGCAAGACCACGCTGCTGCGCATCATCGCCGGGCTCGAAGTGCCGGATAGCGGAACGATTCGCCTGAATGAAGAAGACGCCACCCACGCCACGGCGAGCCAGCGGCAGGTGGGCTTTGTCTTCCAACATTACGCCTTGTTCCGGCATTTGACGGTGTTTGAGAACATCGCCTTTGGGCTGCGGCTGCGGCCGCGGGCTACGCGCCCTCCCGAGCAGCAGATTCGCAGCCGGGTAAAGGAACTGCTGCAACTGATTCAACTGGATTGGTTGGGCGACCGCTTTCCCAACCAATTGTCGGGCGGCCAGCGGCAGCGCGTGGCCCTGGCGCGCGCTCTGGCGGTTGAGCCGCGGGTGTTGCTGCTGGACGAGCCATTCGGCGCCCTGGACGCCAAGGTTCGCAAGGAACTGCGGCGCTGGCTGCGCCGATTGCACGACGAGCTGCATATCGCCAGCGTCTTTGTCACCCATGACCAGGAGGAAGCGCTGGAAGTAGCCGACCGCGTGGCGATCATGAACCATGGGCGGATCGAGCAGGTGGGAACGCCGCTGGCGGTATACGACAACCCCGCCAACGCCTTCGTTTACCAGTTCATCGGCGACGTCAATCTGTTCCACGAGCGTGCGGCGGCGTCGAAGCCGGCCGCCACGGTGGCCTATGTGCGTCCGTATGAGCTGGACCTGTCACGCCATAAGGCAGGCACGAGCGACGCGGTGGTCGCGACGGTTCGCTACATCGGAGCAGCCGGCCCGGTGGTGCGGCTGGAACTCGAACGCGAGGACACGGGGAGCTCGCTCGACGCCGAGATCAGCCGCGAACGGTTCCGGGAACTCGCCCTGAACGTCGGCGACAAGGTGAACGTGATAGCGCGCAATGTGCGCGTGTTTGCGGAAGAACTGGGATCGCAAGGCGCCGGAATCTGAGAGCTGTGGGGTGGCCTGGGCGGGGCAGCCACCCGCAAACATCGCGGCGGCGGGTATGGCAATGTCACGCTCAGCCGGGCTCGATCGAGTGCCGCTAGCGCGCGACACTACGATCCAGACGGAGCGAAATGGTCTGTGGCGACAGACGTTCCGCAGTGACGCCCGGTGGGAGCTTCAGGCCGAACGATGCCAGCCGGATGGTGTGCCAGCCCTGGCCCAGGCCGCTCAAGTCTACGTGAGCCGTCAAGCCTGACATAACAGGATTCATGACCCAGGCATTCCCGCGGAGTTGGACACTGATAGTACTTACAGGTTGGTTGGAGATGTATAGACCGGCCGGCACATTGGCAAATTCTACCGGGGCGATGACGTCTTTGACCGTTGTGCCTCCTCCTACGAACGAGACACCCCAAATCAGACTCGCCAGCGCGACCGCTGAAACTCGATACCGGACATTGGCGAACAGTAGCCCACGAACCCTGCCCCATAGGGAGGTGGGCCGCTCAGGATGAAGGCTATAGAGCGCCTTCCGTAGCGCGGCCTCATCCGCCATCGCATGGATCTCTCGTCCGTCGATCACCACCACCTCGCCTCGCTCTTCCGAGGCCACCAATACTAAGGCATCGGAGCCTTCCGCCAATCCCAATGCCGCCCGATGGCGAGTTCCGAACTCGCTCGGCACGTCCTCCCGCCCACTCAACGGCAGGACGAGGCCCGCATAGGCGATCCGCTCGCCTTCGATCAGCACTGCTCCATCATGAAGGGGCGAATCCTTGCGAAAAATCGCTTCGATAAGCCCCTTCGACACTTCCGCGTCGATCCGGATGCCGTTCGAAACCAGGGCGCTGATCGGATCCTTGCGCGTAAGCACGATCAGCGCCCCAATTCTGCTATGGGCCATCTCGAACATGGCGCCCACGATCGCATTGTACGTGCCGATGGATGCGGCGGGTGCGTGAAACCTGAGGTGGGCGATACTGTCCAGCCGCAGGAGCGAATGCTGCAGCTCGGCTTGGAACAGCAGGACGAGCAGGCCGATTACCGCGAGACAAGCCCCTTCGAACACCCAGCTCGTGATGGTCAAATCGAAGTGCCCAGCCCACAAGGCGGCGGCATGAAAGCCAACAATCAACAACGCCAGGTGGAGGGCGCGCGTCTGCTTGGCCCAGAGCAGTACCAGATAGAACGCTACGCTCAGTACGATAAAATCGACAACATTCTGCCACCGAAGCCAATTCACCAGCGCCATGTTCTCACAGCCTCCACCTGGAAACGGACACCCGGAGGAAGACCTGCCCGGCTTCCACTCTGTGGACGGGGAGCTTCCTCGAAACCGAGAAAAGCTCCGCGCGTCCTGCGAACTGTTGAGAGAACGGCAGCTTTCGTCTTTCTCACTCTAGATCCACTTCTTTCGAAGTAACCAGACTTTGGTTAATTGAGTAAGTCCGACATAGCAAAGCAGCGTCACCATCAGAATCGGCCAGTATAATCCAGGCAGGTGCGCAAGCCCCAGCGAAGAGGCGAGGGGAGAATACGGCAACCATGCTCCCAGGACCATGATGGATAGCGTTGTGACCGTCAGCGGCCAACTCGCCCGGCTCTGTATGAAGGGAATCCGATTGGTTCGAATGACGTGAATGACGAGCGTTTGTGTCATGAGGGATTCTACGAACCAGGCCGTTTGGAACACTGGCGCGCGGGCCGGGTCCCAACATCGGAACACCCAGAGCATGACGAAGAACGTCGTATAGTCGAAGATCGAACTGATGGGGCCGATGAAGAAGATGAAGCGCCTAATCTCACCGATGTCCCATGGCCGCGGCCGGGACACCTGCTCTTCGTCCACCGCGTCGGTTGGGATGGGCACTTGCGAGAAGTCATACAGCAGGTTGTTGGTTAATACCTGGATTGGCGCCATCGGCAGGAAGGGGAGAAAGGCGCTCGCCCCCACCACGCTGAACATGTTCCCGAAGTTGGAACTCGCCCCCATGCGAATGTATTTCAGGATATTCGCGAACACCTTTCGTCCCTCGGTCACACCCCCTTCGAGGACCATGAGATCTTTCTCCAGTAAGATCAGATCGGCGGACTCCTTGGCGATGTCCGTCGCCGTGTCCACGGAGATGCCGACGTCGGCGGCTCTGAGTGCGGGAGCGTCGTTGATTCCGTCGCCCACGAAGCCGACGACGTGCCCTTTACCGCGGAGGGCACGGATGACGCGCTCCTTGTGAGCCGGGGAGAGGCGGGCAAAGAGAGTCGTCTTTAATGCTGCTTCGCCCAACTCAGGGTCGGACATCTTTTCCACGTCTGCGCCCAGGAGCATCGGGTCGGGCGCCAGGCCCACGTCTTTGCACACCTTGCGGCTGACGAGCTGATTGTCGCCGGTAAGGATCTTCACCGCCACTCCGTGCCGGTGCAGGGCTTCGAGCGCAGGCCCGGCAGTCTTCTTGGGAGGGTCCAGGAACGCGACGTATCCTCTGAGCACCAGGTCGCGTTCGTCAGCTAGCGAGCAGACATCCTTCCCAGGGAGGTCCTTAGTCGCCACCGCCAGCACCCGGAAGCCATCGTTGCTAAGACTGTCGTACTGTTGTTTCAGACCGACCATGAGAGCCGGATCCATCGGGGACAGTTTCCCGTCCAGTTCAAAATGCGAGGAGCGCTGAAAGACCTCCTCTGGCGCTCCTTTGGTGAAGAGGATTGCTTTGCCCTCAGGGTCCTGCACCAGGACGGACATCATACGCCGTGTGAAGTCAAACGGGATCTCGTCCAGCTTTTTGTACTTCTCGACCAGCGCCTTGCCATGGAAGTCGGCGCTCTCCAGGATGGCCCGGTCGAGCAGGTTCTTAAGCCCCGTCTGGAAATTGCTGATCAGGTACCCGAACAGGAGCACATACTCGGATTCCCGCCCGGCGACATCGCAGTGCCTCATCAGCATGACCCGATCCTCGGTGAGAGTGCCGGTTTTGTCGGTGCACAGTATATCCATGCCGCCGAAGTTTTGGATGGCGTTGAGACGCTTGACAATTACCTTGCGGCGGCTCATGGCAAGCGCACCCTTGGCGAGGCAGACGGATACAACCATCGGTAGCATTTCAGGCGTGAGACCCACCGCCACGGCCATGGCAAAGAAGAACGCGCCCTTCCAATCGTGCTTGGTGAAGCCGTTGAGGAGAAACACCAGAGGCACCATCACCGCCATGAGCCGGATCATCAGCCAGGTGAAGCGGTTGAGTCCCTGGTCGAAGCTAGTCTCCGCACGTTCCCCGGTGATCGAGCTGGCCATGCTGCCGAAGTAGGTCTGAATGCCAGTCGTGACCACAACCGCCGTGGCGGTGCCGCTCTCGACGCTCGTTCCCATGAAGCATATGTTCTTGAGCTCAGTCGGAGAGCTCGCCGTCGTGGTATCAGGATCCTGGAATTTCTCGATGGGGAGCGACTCGCCAGTGATACTCCCCTGGCTCACGAAGAGGTCTTTGCGAGATAGGACCCGCACGTCGCCCGGGATCATGTCGCCGGCGGCCAATTGGATTATGTCCCCAGGTACCAGGTCGCGAAGCGGTAATTCCCTCGTCTTGCCGTCCCGAACAACCGTGGCGGTCACGTGAATCATAGCCTTGAGCTTCGCCGCCGCCGCGCCGGCCCGTGCCTCCTGCCAGAAGCGGAGCCCCACGCTCAGCACCACCATCATGGCCATTACTGTGCCGGCGCGGGCGTCACCAGTAGCGAACGAAACCCCTGAGAGAACCGTCAGTAGAATTACCAGCGGATTGAGGGTGATTCTCAGAAGACGAACGGGCCAGCCTGGCGGCTTCTCCTGCGCGACCTGGTTGGGACCCGTGCTGCGCGCCCGCGACTCGGCCTCGGATTGAGTCAGGCCGCTCGCCGCGGTTCGTAGCTGCAGGAGCAGTGCTTCGCTGTTCTTTCGCGCGGCATCCAAGACTATTGGAGAAACTTGAATGTTCTTGCCCTTGGCCTTCTTGGGAATCGAGGGTTCGATCTGGCGAAGCACGGGACCGGGGACTTTCGATCCTGCCCCATCGCCACCGCCGGCCGGGGCCGTGCTACCGATGTCAGGTGTTGTCATACCTTCCGAGCTATCGATTCAGCGGGATTCGAGCGCTACACGCCGGAGTCGCGGCTGACCTAAGACCTCGCCTTCGATATCTATAGCAAGTCGTGTACCGTATCTGGCAGGATTCCGGGGCAGGAACATGCCTGGCCGTCTCCTTCTGCTTTGCGCTGGCCACATTCTTGCAGGGTGCTCATTAGGAAGACGGGACCGGCTTGACCGGATCCTGTCGCGCTGCGCCTGCGGTTCCCAGGCAGCTTTCGTCGCGGCTCCTGCACTTCCTGCCTTCCGGCCGGCAGAACTTGCACTTTCCGCTTGTCAGGGCCACGGTTGCTGCGGGCTCGCGGACAGCCCGCGGAATGCGCTTGCCCTGGTGTTCTCACTTTGACAACATCATTGCAGTGAACGTCCAGGAACACTTGCGCAGACAGGCGATTCTAGCCCTTTTTGCGGATCGCAGAATCCGCCGGAGGCCGCGCACAAACTCGGGCTGGAGCGCATCGCGTTCATGGAGTCTGAAGCAGCGCGGCATCCCGTACGTCGTCCACACGGCGGAGCAGTGGGACTCGGACGCCAAGGCCCTGGATGAGTTCGAGAGATTGCGCAAGGCCGGATAGCCTTGGTCGTCTCCAATACCAGCCTTCTCGTATACCTCGTTGTCCTGGGTGATTTTGAGTTTCTCCGCGAACTCTCTGCCGAAATAGCGATCCCGAGGGCCGTCCATCGGGAGATCGCTGTGGGGGGAATCGACCTGCCGGTAGCCCGCGCCGTGGAAGCGGCGATGACGTCGCGCAAGTCGATACTGTAGCGCTCGATCACCGGCCGGAGCTCGCTCGTTCCGGTGTCGAGCGGCGAGCGATCCGCGGCCTGGGTGCAGTTGCAGTCTTGCGGTGCCGCAGCACGCTGCGCCACCGCCAAGGGTTCCACCTGGGCCAGGACACCCGCGCCTAAGAACGCCAAACCTCCGCTTTTCAGAACGCTTCGCCGATCGGGCCTCATCTCAGCCTCTTTCCTCCAGACAAACAGGATAAGTTGCGGCGCGGCCAACTGCCAACTTGAGTCTGTTGCGGGCGTCCGCGTCACGCGGCGTCCAGGAAACCGGAAATTTCGAGCGCGAGCCCCGCGGGGCTGCGGTTTGCGATGATAGAGGGTTATGATCGAAACTGGACTGCTGGGCCGGGTGGCAATCGTCACCGGTGCTGCCGCCGGAATTGGCCAAGCCACTGCGCGTTGCTTCGCGCGGGAGGGCTGCAAGGTGGCGTCATGGGACATCATAGAGGGGCAAGCCGAACCGGGCGGCATTTTTCAGAGGGTTGATGTCACCAACGCGATGTCGGTGGGAGCCGCGGTGGAAGAGGTTGTGGCCCGCTGGGACGGCATCCAGGTGCTGATCAACAATGCTGGGATCTTACGCGACGGACAATTGGTGAAGTATAAAGAGGGCAGGCTGGCCGGGGTGATGAGCGAGGAACAGTTCGACGCCGTGGTCGGTGTGAACCTAAAAGGTGTGTTCGTTTGCACGCGCGCTGTGGTTCCGCGGATGATCGAGGCCGGCGGCGGTGTGATTTTGAATGCGTCCAGCGTAGTTGGCTTGTACGGTAATTTCGGGCAGACCAACTACGTTGCCTCCAAAGCTGGCGTGATCGGCATGACCAGAGTATGGGCGCGCGAACTTGGCAAATACCGCATCCGCGTGAACGCGGTCGCTCCTGGTTTCATCGCCACGGAAATGATCCAGGCGATGCCCGCGAAGGTGCTGCAATCCATGGTGGACCACACACCGGTGGGCCGCTTGGGCAAGCCCGAGGATGTCGCCAATGCCTACCTGTGGCTGGCCTCGGACGCGGCTTCGTTCGTGAGCGGCGCGGTGGTCAGCGTGGATGGCGGCGTGGTCACGGGAACTTAGTTGACCGCCCGGTAACAGGCGCCCCACTCTGCACGCTGCCAATGGCGGTGGTCACCACCAAGTCCGGATAGCGCCGGGATAAACCGGCATGGCGTAGCGAATGAAAGAGTCGTACAGGGAAGGAGTAGCGAACCACCCTGGCCCCGAGCCATGTGAGGGCAGTCGTAAGGCTGCACTTTAAGGGTTGGACTGGGCGACGCATTGGGTCGCGCGTATCTCGAGACGCGATCCGAAGTTGTGGACGCACTGGCAGAGGGGGGTGCGGCGTGGCTCCATGGCGGCAGCCGTATGAGCTGAGAGGTTCAAGTACGGTTCTGAGAGAGCCTCGGGGTGAGATTCCCCGGGGCTACTCACCCTGTGCTCGGTTTTCAGTATCGGGAAGACGCCGAGCGATTCCTGAAGCAATGGCAGGAGCGCATGGGGAAATTCGGGCTGGAACTCCATCCAGAGAAGACGCGTCTGATAGAGTTTGGGCGCTATGCCACCGAGCGCCGGGCCAAGCGAGGGGAAGGGAAGCCGGAGACCTTCAACTTTTGGGGGTTCACCCACATTTGTGGGACGAGCCAGCCGAAAGGCTATTTCACGGTACGCCGGAAAACGATCGGCAAACGCGTTCAAGAGCCGGCGCTTCCGCGCTACTGCCGTTGGGAGGCGCCTCCATTGAGCAGTTTGGCCTCCGGCTCTGGCATACTGAAATTCTAGTTCTATGAACCAGCCGGAATCGTTCATGTCGCGCGCTGCACGTTGGTTGACGTTCGGGGCGGCGGCGTCCATCATGTTCTCCATCGCCTTGTGCAATATCCTAATGGGTCTGGCGCTTGCGGCACTCTTGTTCTCTGGAGAGAAACTGCGGCTGCCGCGCGTCAAGCTGCCGCTCGGCATCTTCATGCTCCTGACCGTCGTCGCCTGGGTATGCTCTCCCGACCCCTTGATTGACGGCTATCCTCAGATCAGGAAGTTCTGGGTTTTCTGTATCTTGCTGTTGGTCTTTTCCACTCTTCGCGGTCTGGCCACCATCCGTTGGCTGTTCCTCACCTGGGTCGGCCTGGCTTGCATCACCGCCTTGCGGGGGTTCGTCCAGTTTGCCGAGAAGATGCACCAAGCGCACCAGTCGGGCGTCGATTCCTATGCCTATTACGTAAACGAGCGCATCACGGGTTTCAGCAGTCATTGGAATACGTTTTCAGCCCAGGAAATGTTCGCATTGGTGATGTTGGGGGCCATCCTGTTTTTCGGTGTGAGGGTACCTAAACGCTGGGTGTGGGTAATTTGCGGAGTGCTGATTGCGTTCGTCTTGTATCTTGGCGAGACGCGCGCCGTGTGGATCGCGACAGTGGTGGCGGGTCTCTATCTGGTCTGGTTCTGGAAGCGGTGGCTGGTGATGTTAGTGCCCCTGGTAGGCGTCATTGTGTTCTTGGTCTCGCCCCCGGTGATGCGCGAACGCTTTACTTCCCTATTTCACGCCAAACAAGTGGACTCCAACACATTCCGCATTATCGCGTGGAACGCGGGAATTCAGATGATCGAGAAGCACCCGTTACTCGGGTTGGGACCGGAAGGCCCCAAGTACCATTTTAGGGAATACGTGCCCCCGGAGACATGGAATTCGCGGCCGCCGGGATTCTACCAGCACTTGCACAATGTCTATCTGCAATATGGCGCCGAACGGGGTATTCCTGCGTTGCTGGTTTTCCTGTGGCTGTTGGCCAGGATTGTGGTGGATTTTTGGCGGGGTTTGCGGGCGTTGCCTCCGGGCTCCGGCGACCGCAGGTTCCTGCTGCATGGGGGCATCGCCATGGTCTTGGCAATGATGGTGGAAGGCGTTGCGGAGGTGAACTTCGGCGATTCGGAACCCCTCACGATGTTTCTGGTGGTGGTGGCTTGCGGATATCTGGCTCTGGAGAAGGATCTGTCTATCGAGGCCCGAGCGACGTCCCCATGAACCTGGCTCGTCGCACGCTGCGCTGCAGCGGCAGACCGTACCCGATCAGGCAAAACTGGTCCAGCGCAAACAAAACCACCGATTCTAACTGCGATCCCGACGCAAACTGCTGCTCCTTCTGCCAAGGAGTAGTGTAATCGCCGATGCCGACCAGGTGGCTGCTTTTGGATGGCGGAAAGCCGCGCAACCCGGGCAATTGGATCGACTGCGTGATCATGTTTAGGTCACGCTCGTAGGTATAAGTGAAGTTCTCCGTCTTCAGACAGGTTAGATTTGCGGGCGTCCAGTCGCCGCTGGGGAAATTAATAAGTCGGTTGAGCGCCGTATCGTTCACGTCTGTTGGATACAGAACCTCGAACCGCGCGTTCGGGAATGACAAGCGCACGAAATCCCGGATTGCCTTGGTGAACGCTCCGATTAGGCTCGGCAGGAATGCGCATTCTTCGGCCAACGGTCCTGGGTCGGCATATTGGCTTGCTATCATGGCCATCGGCCGGCTGTAGGTCGATTCGAACGTTGTGGTCGTGTAGGAGTCATAGAGCGGCAAGCCCGGTTCCGTAACTGCCGTCGCTGTGGGGCCGGGGAAGTACCACCACTGAACCTCGCCGAACTGAAGGTACGGAACCATGCCGGCGCCTGCCATCACGCCCGCCATATCTGCATGCACCTGTTGCCAGAAGGCGGTACTCGCCGGCCCGAAGTTCGTCTGTAGTGCCGGCGTCGTCAGCCAGGCTGGATCGCCGTTCGGGTACCTTTGTGCGATTCCCGTGGCCAAACTGTCGTCGCCGTTCTGCAGTTCCATGCTGAACGATGCTGCAGCGTCAATCCCGTAGCCATGCAACGCCGCAAAGAAACTCCTGCTCCAGTCTCGTGCCGCGCGGTTGATGCGCGGCGTAGCGGTGAGGTCGGTGCGCCAGAAGTTCTGGTTGGGATCGGCGGTGCCGTCACCCCCCCCTGCGAGCGCGGGCGTGCTCGTCTGCGCCGTCAGAGGAGTGGTGTTGCTCGCGGAGTTCACCGTGGTTGCGGAGACGCTGAGGCCATTTCCGGCCGTGCCCATAGTGCGCGCGATAATCGTTAGCGACGCACCGTTTGCCTGCGCCCACACGCTGTTACAACCGGCATTGATCAGCAAAGCAAAGCATGTTGCCATGCTTTCGGCGGTGTCGCCGATCAGGTTCAAATGCTGCATCACAGTTTCACCCAGGGTAACGCTCGTAGTCTGGCCAAAGTCCGGATTCCCTGCAAACGTGATCGCTGCCGAGGCGTACTGCTGACCCGGCCGCGTAAGCTCGTAAAACCAAAGCGCTCCAACATAGTGATTGGCCCTGCCGGCGAATCCTAACTTCTGAATCAGCCACGCCGTCCTCTCCGGCGCCAGCGCGATCGAATGGTTCGTATCCCAGTCGGTGGCCAAGGTGATGGCTGGAATCGCGGCGAAATTTGGCAATTCGTTTGTGGGAACCGCTATCTCCAGAAAATCGAAGTAGTAGTAGGTTCCGGCAGCGCCGTCATGAGTGATCGCGACGCTGTGTTGTACTCCTCCGGCTAATTGACCCAACGGCACCCGAACTAGAACATCCTCGCTCGGCAATGCCAGTTTTACAGGTATTGCCGCATTTCCATCCACCTTCACCGAAACCTGCCCGCCCGCGCTCAAGTACCGCGTTCCCAGGTACAGAGTATGGCCTGTGCCAGCCGTGTACGAACACTGGAGCGAAGATCCGGGAGTCGTCGTCCAGTGAATCGAGCCACCGGAATAGTTGCCTATGGCGTTGCTCCACTGGCCCGCGGGAGAATACGTAATTGCAGTAGAGTCATCCTCGATCCGTCGGCTTCCGGGTCCTGCCACTTGATACAGAAGGTTACTTCCGGCAACCGACCAATTGGTCACCACCACACAGAATTCGCTTCGCTGGAAGTTACCCGGTTGCAGATCCGCCGCCCACGTCCAGCGCATCTTTCGCACGCTCGACGTCGGCACGGTAACCAGTTGCGAGCGATCCGGGTTTACATAACCCTGGAGTGCGCTGAAATCCAGACTCACCTGCCACTGATGCGGTGAAGTCCCACCACTGAACGGGGCCCAACTCGGCGACCACGTTTCTGTTGCCGCACCATGCACCGTTCCATAAACCCCAATGCGATTGGCGTTTTCGCCTGCGCCCGCGGCGTATGTGAGGGTGATTTGCGCTCCGGTTGGCGCGGCGCTGACAGCGGTGTCACCGGACTTGTTGTTGATAGCTACGGCCAGTTTCGTCACCGCGCTCTCCAGAGTGTCGTATCCGGTCAGCAGATAGTTGAAATGCTGATCCAGCCACGCCAGTTCGATGTAGTCATTCCCGGTCACCAGCCCTTGCAACTCAAATGTCACAGTGGCGGAAGCGTATGCTCCGCTGGTTGGCGTTGCGTATCCCAAGTCCGGGTCGTTCAGTGGCACGTCATACAGGACTTCCACGCCGCCTGTTTCCGCCCAGATGCGCAGATACGGCCATTCCACTGTAGGGTAAAGGGTGGAGTCCATCGAAATGCAGTTGGTGCGGACTTCTTGGTAGCTGAGCTGAACTCCGCTCAAGTCGCCGTCTGGTAGGTTGCGCAAAGCGGGGTGTTCGAAGACATTGTCGCGGTTCCACTCCACCACTGCCCAATCGAATTGTTCCCTCCAGGAGCCCGAAACCGTGAAACCGTTAGGACTCGTCTGGCTGAGCGCCGCCACTGCCGACGGTTCGAAGAAGTAGCACTGCAGGTCCCGATCGGGCCGCAGTTTGGTAAGTTGCTCTCCCATTAGAGTCGGATCGTAACCGTGAGGTCCGCCCCGGGAATGACTTGGCCAACCGAGAGCACCCCTACAGTCAACTGTCCCATCTCCGGTAGCGGGGGTAGCGTGCTGCCATCGACGCTATTCGAAGGGAGCGTTCCGGGTGGGAATGTCAGTGTGCAATACAATGCACCGTTGAGATTGACTTGCACCTGCACCTGCGCGTCGGCCGCCGCCCCCAGCACGGCAAATACGTCTCGAACCGAGTGAGCCGTCTCCACCACCAGCGGCGGTGCTACGCATTGTTCCACCGCCAGGAAACCATCTACTTGAATCGAATACTGCCCTCCCGAAAGAGTACGGAGTCCACTGTCGACGTTGTGGGTCATGCAAATGCCCGTCACCGGACTGTTCCCTACATCGTTCGTCACGAACAATTCGGCGCTGCCGATGCGCACGTCAGGCAACGCAATCGTGTAAGTCCAACTTCCACTGTAGGGACTGCCGAAAAAGCCGTCGGGAAATGGCACGATCGTGGTTTGGCTCGCCAGGTGATAGACCGGTGTCGGCGTTGCAGTCGTATGGTGGGGTGTGACCGTGCTCCCATCCACCCCCCGGACCACGTTGTACTGCGTCCCGTTGTTAGTCACCGCCGACACACTCAGAATCTCTCCGTCGATCTGCAGTATGCTTCCCACTTGCCCCGGGCCCGCGGCGTTCAGCGTCAGTGTCTGATCGCCCACCGCCATGGCCGCTGCCAGCACTGTCGCCGGTGTTCCCAGGAGTTCGTTCCAATAATAGAGGGTAAGTGTACCCGACGAGATCGAATTCGTATCCGTCAGGTCTGTGAACGAGACGCCGCTCAGCACCACAGCTCCGCCGCCGACTCCCGGTCCCAGCCCAAAGAACGGTTGCGGCGGCACTTGTGCGTCCGCTACTCCCGAGCCGCCGATCGTCCATCTCGTCACCGGCGAAATCGCTGGCGAACATTCGATGTTATTGACATTCGCCGCGCGGCCCGTAATCTGCAACACTTCGCCCGTCCGGTTTGGAACCGCGAACTGCACGGGGCTGCTCACCGTAACGGCCCCGAAGTGCCATCCTGCCTCCGCAACGGTAAAGAAACTCGACGCGTCCGGTTCCACAATCCACGTTGAAACTGTTAATGTGGTGGCATCGTTGGCCAGAATACTCTGTTCCTGGCCGGCTCCTTTGCCACGCGTGATGCGCAGCGTCATGCCTCGGTAACCGTTCACCGCCATTTGCAGTGTTCCATTGCCGGCCAGTGTAGGTGAGTGCGTTGTGACGGCGACCTCCGGCTGAAGTTCCTGTCGCCAGTAGAAATTGGCATGGTCGAAATCTGGGTCAGCCGGCGGGATTAACTGGTCAACTAGTCCCGTATCTGTGAAACTGGTGGCGATCGGCTGATCGGAGGCGATTCGCAAAAGCAGCGCCGGCGAACTCCCACGATAAATGTTAAACGCCGTGGTTGCTGCCGAGAAGCTCAGTCCGGTCAACGTCACGCTGCTTCCGTCGCTGGCGATGATCGCTGGGATCGTGAAAGACAGAGCGCTTTCGTGTCCGGCGCTGTCTTCCGCGGAAACGGCGTAATAGAGTATCTGGCCGCTGGTGATAGTGCCGCCCGTGCCGATCGTCGGCGACAGCCTTACCAGTGGAATGGCCGGGCCGCTGGTCGTCACTTTGGACGGTGGAAGAAAGCTCACGATTACGCTCGTTTCTACCGTGCCATCGCTGTTTGTGGTGGCCGTCTCTACGATTCCAAACTGGATGTTTCCGTTTCCGTCGACCACGCTTCCCATCAACGGATTCGGCAGTCGTACTCCCGAGTTGTCCTGCGTTACTACTCCCGAGGGCGACGTCACCTGTCCGTTTGTGTCGGCGTACCAGGCGTCGTCGTGGATCTGGGCTGTGATCGTCGCGGTTCTGTAGTTGGTTGCCGGCGAGATCTTCAGGACGCGAAACAGTTGGCGAGTGAAACCCTCCTTGAGGTAAGTCACGGTGATGATGTCGCCCGGCGACACGCCGAAAGCTCGCACGCTCGTCTGGAATGCGATGTAGGTGTTCCCGTGAATCGTTTTATCAAGGTTGAATTTCAGGATCCGCGCCGCCTGGTCGTATTGCGGAAGCCCTAACGCCATCAAGGTGGCGGAAGTGATCTGCCCTGTCAGCGCAATATCGTCCGAGTCCACCATCTCGTAGCTGTCTTGCTGGTAACCGTTGAGCGAATCTTGAAACTCCACTGTCATGTCGTTCGGTGTGTCGGCGATGCTGCGCGACGTCAGCACCACACTCGCCGCCCCATTCGCGTTTCTCAGTATCCCCGAAACCCCGGTGCTGCCATCCCCGAATTCATAACTCGGCCATCCGCCGTTGAGTGTCTCGGTGCTGTTGGACCATGCGGGCAGGCTGGGGCTCTCCAGCGCAATGGTATTCTCGACATTTGCCTGCAGAACACCGCCCGGTCCGTAAGTTAGGTACATTCGCGCGCAATTGCGAATGCCGCGGACCACATCTCCCGCGCTGCGCCGGTTCGCCAAAAGCAGATTGCATTGAAACCGCGGAAGAGTTATCGGGTTCCCGTTCGGATCGACCGCCGCTATGGTCTCGTCGCAGTATGCGGCCGCTGCTGCGAAGCTTCGAACGTCGATCTCCGCCGTTGTCCACCCGCTCCTGCGCAGCACGTCCAGCAGAATCCACGCCGGGTTGCTCGAGAACCGGTCGCTGATATACTCGCCGTCCGCTCCGTACACCGGTACCAACAGACCCTGCACCAACACCTCGACGCTCGCGAGCGAGGTGCCGTTGTTCAACTGGTTGGGCACCACCACTGAGAGATACGCCATGCTTCCGTAGGGATCGCCCGCTGGTGCCCCGCTGGCGTCCGTGAAGTTAGGGTCAAAGGCCCCGTCCCGCGTTCCAAGCGTCTCCACGTTATACCAGCCAGTGCCGGTCATATTAGTGCCAGACACGCCGAGCGGGATCTGCACGTCGTTCACCAGAACCGTCAGCACGCCCTGGATCTGGCCGATTCCCAGCAGCACTTCCATGCGCGTCAGGTTTCCGTCGTTGCGTGCAAACACCACCTTCGGCGCCTGCCAGACGGTGCCGTAGATTATCGGCACATAGTCGTTGTAGAGCGCCTGGTTCACCGAAACCGCCGAGGTGGACGTGCCCTTTCCGTATCCCCGGACCGTGATTGCCGACGGCACGAACTCCAGTCCCCCGAAACGGGTAAGCATCCCCCGCGCCTGGCAATCTGTGCGCACATACCGGCACGAGGTGAATGGCGCCGACCCGTTCAGGTTCCCCGTTCCGCCAGGGAGTCCGGCCGAATAGCCGCATCGGTAATACAGAGAGTACTTGCCGTTTACGCCGCCGTTGATCGCTTCCGCCATCTGGTCTGGCGTCGCCGGAAACTGCCATGGGCATTGCCGCTCGATGCGGACCTGCGGCAGAAACACTCTCTGCAGGCTCATGCGATTGAGGGCCGTCAGGCGAAAGGTGGCTTCATCGCTCCGGTCGGGCGGATTGCAGACTCCCTGAAACACCACGTTGGCATCCGTCAGTGCCACGTTGTTCCGCAGATCGTAAAACAGCACGCTCACCGTGAGTTTCCCGCCCTTCCATCCAACCGAGCGCTCAATTTCCGAGAAGTGCGAGTCTGCGTTGGCCAACAGGATCGAGATCTGCGGGCTGCCGTCGATACCTTGGTCGGAGGCCGTCTGGATATCGAAAGCGCCGTGCTGGATCACGCGTGCCGCGTACGCGTTCCCCCCCACCGTCACGCTATGGGTCGACCAGTGTTCCACGTCCCCGCTGGACAACACGCAGTCGAATACGATCAGCGGCGTATCGGTGACCGGTTGCCCTTTCAGATCAGAGATGGCTTGCATAATAAACGTTCACCGTAGCCGAATGGCGATTCACGTCCACCGTCGTAAAAGACAATATGTCGTCGCGCAACCGTGCGCCCTCGTAGCAGCCCCCGCTCGTGCTCGGCACGTAAAGAGAAGGGCTGGCCTGTGGCTCCACCTGCAAGCCGTACACATTCACCGCCGTTCCCGCCCCGAACTCGATTCCGAACGTCATTGACGACGCCGTGGCATCCCCAGTCCCGGCGCACGCAATCCTTCCCCAGGTCGGGCCCACCATCTGAGCGTACCGGTTGCTGCCTAGGAGCAATGTCACCGTCGTCGGAGTCGCCGACTGTGCGTACACGCTGAGACAGTACACATACCCGCCTGGCGCCGATCGCGTCTGTGACAAGTCTTGCGCTGCCGCTCCGGCGTTCACGATGGTCCATGCGTTGTTCCCTCCCGCCGGGTCCGCAATTCCCCCGGTGTTGGATAGGAGCGGTCCGTAGTCCCAAACCACATTGTTCAGGTCGCTGCTCCACTCGAGCAGGTTTCCTATCGGATCGAGGAACGTGAAGCTATTGAGCGTGCCCTCGGCGGCAGAGAAGAACTGCTGCAACGCCGCCAGTTCAGTATCGCTCAGGGCGACGTAGTTTAGTTGCCATTCGACCGTCTCAGCCCCTGGATCGGCTAACTTGATCACCGTATCGTCCGCCGCCGTGTTGACGATGGTTCTAAGTTGGTGGCGCCTTTGAACTGGAAACTGGCTTAATGCGCCGGTGGCCAGTTGTGGATATACGAGCATTGGTTAACCCCGATTCTCAATCACCGTCAGCGACGTCTTACCGCTCATCTCTCCCAGCGAATTCAGGTCCATCTCGTCGCTCGCGAGGCTGCAATTGGCATACTGGGTTCCGTCCCAAGGGTCCGTAAAGGCAAAACTTCCCAGGCGTCCCTGGTTGTCTTGAAAGAACTGTTCGAACGCCGCCATCTCGTTTTCGTCCAATTCGTTCAGGCTGATTACCCACTGGTGCAGTGGGCCGGCCGAGTCTCGATACCGTTGCTCGGATCCGTCCAGAAATCGCAGCGTCTGGTTCTGAAAGCGCAGCGCCTTGGTGGCCGGATACTGCGCCACCGCGCTGGTCTTGAGCTGGGGAAAGGTCGCCATGTTAGAGGTTGCTCACCACGTCGTTAAGGGAACTCAGATTCAACATCGCCGAACGCACCGCCTGTGCGATGTCGTTGCTGTGGTCCATGAACCATTGCGGGTCGCCTGGTTGCGCCGTGGTCTGCGCCGCGGCGCCTGGCTGGCCGATACTGGTTGCTGTGGCGCCGTTCGTCGGCGTCGTCGTGCCTTGCAGTGCCATTGTCTGCGTTGCCGCCCCGTCCGGCGTTGTGGTGTCTGTTCGCGGCAAGCCCATTTGGTCGAAGCCGTCTATCCCCGTGGTCCCGCTGCTGATGTCCCCTTCAAATTGGATCGGATCGGGCATGGCATACTTAGTAAGTACGTCCGGTGCGGGATGGCTCCCCTCGAAGAGTCCGATGATCCCCGTGATCAGGGGCACCAGGCCCATCCCGCTTTCCAGTACCGTCTTGGCGACGGACTCCGCGGTGATCCCGGTGTTGCCCGTGGGGGTGCTGGCCGGCGTGTATGGATTGGGGTCTCCCTTCGGCGCCGTCTCGCCAGTTCCTCCGCTGCCCCTGGCCGAGCCCGTCAGGCTGTAGGCTTCTCCGAGTTCGTCCCCGCTCCCTTGGTTCCCGGCGGCTTCATCGAAGAGCCGGAGGAGTTCCTCTTGTATTGTGTCGGACATGGTTACGTGTCAAACGTGATGAGCCGGTCGGTCGATCCGAGTGCAGACTAAGATGATTGAACGTTTCACGTTAGTTTGCTCTCTACGCCGATGGATTCACCAGATACCCGGTGGCCGCGTCGTAGGTCATGCCGGAGGGGTAGGTCTCGCCGGGAACCGGCAGGCCCGCCATATTTGTGGGAAGACACGGCGGCGCGCCGCCCGATTGGATGAAGTTGACCTCCGTATCGGAGGTGTTGACCGCCAGCGTGAAGTCGTAGGCGAGTTGTGTCAGCGGCGTATTGTGGCCCGCTGCCAAAGCGCTCAGTGCCGCCGCGAGGACCCGCTTCCCGCAAGGCAGAACGATGTAGCTGGCTGGCGGCAGTGGGGCTAGCGCCGAAGGAGTGAAGGCGGGAAGCTGGACGACTGTGCCCTGGAACAGTGCTGCAAGAGCAGCCGAAGTGGGACTGTCTGCGTAGTAGGCGCCACTTACCGGATAGGAAGCACCGCCGGCCGTAACCGTTAGGTTAGTGATGTGACCGTTGGGTAGCGTGCCTGCTTGGATGGCTGCCAGGAATGCCGGTAGGCCGGTTGTGGGCGGAGGCGGAGCCTGAACAATCTCGCGGGCGGGAACGTAATCGTAGGAGTTCTCCTGTACCACTCCCATTCCCTGAGCCACCTGCCCAACCGTCCCCTGAGCACCCATCGTGAACACCACTGGGGACGTAAGAGAAATTGTGCAGGCCGCCGTAGGCTGGACAGCATTGTTTGCTCCGAAGTTTCCCTCAAAGAGCAGATAGCCGTTAGCGTCGATATTGCCGTAGAAGGTGGCGGCCGTCTCTCCGGGTAGGGCGCCGGCGATGCCGGTGTTATGCCCCTTCAGTGCTGGCAGATACAGGTTAGCCACGAATAGGCCACCCGGTGGAATAGTTAGTGCGCTGATTTGCACGTATGCCGTTTTGTCGCCGGCATCGCCGAGCGAACCCGCTCCGGCAAGCGCCTGCGCGACGTTTGGTACTGACAACGTTTGGAAACTCATCTTATTCTGTTCCTCCGTAGAACTTGTCCGCTGCCTTGGTCCGGCGTTTTCGGCGCCTTGGGGCTTTTGAGGGTCATGCCTGCCATGGCTTCCGCCTTATGGCAGGTCCCGGTTGTCCACGTCTTCGATTCTGGCCGGAATTGCCGGAATGTCCCGGTCGAATTGCTGGTTCTGTTCTATGATCTCTTTCAGGGCCAGCGCCTCTTCTTGGGTGCTGATTGGCTCCGGCAGGAATCTCTTTTGTGCCGCTGGCTTCTGGTGCTTCGGTTGCTGTTTCATCGGTTGACTCCTGTGGTTGGCGGTTTCGCTCGGGCTGATGCTCACTTTCCCTTGCTCCGGGGAGCCCGGAACTTGCCGTCCGTGGCGCGCGCGCTGAACTTCATCTGCGCGTCTGCCTGGATTCTGGAGCTGAGCTTCGCTGCCTCTCGATCGGCTGTGCTGCTGCCTTGTGCGATTTCCGTGTCGAGGGTTTTGGTCGTGGCTGTCGGGCCTATAGTCGTTCCCCTGGCCGGTGTTCCGCCTGCGTCCTGAGTGGCTTCGCCGTATGGATTGGCTGTCGCTTCATGGTGCTTGTCTTGCGTTGTGTCGTCCATTTTTCATCTCCTCTGCGAGTTCTTTTTCCAAAATCACGAATGCTTCCGCTTGGCGTGCGCTCAGCTCTTCCCCGTCGAACGCCCGCAGTCGCCGCCGCACGAAGAACTCTTCCACCAGCGATCGGCTCTCTTCGGTGATGTACGGCTTTGGGCAAGTGTCGAGCGTGACATTCCTCCGCGCCCAAACTGGCCGTCCGGGTGCGCCTGGCTCGCCAGGTAGCCATCCGCAGCGCCGCTTTCGTTCCAGACCGGACTTCCGGCATGTGTCGCACTTCCAACCGGCCTGGTTGGAAAACTCGAAGTGGAAGGCGACAATCAGTTTTTTCGTTCTGCCGCGCTCAGCCCCGTCTGTGCCCGCACGATTGCTACTGCCTCGCGGAACAGCTCCTCCGGCCCTGCCTCTGCCAGCAACTCCGGTGTGGCTTCCACTCCGTCCAGCTCCAGCCCCGCAATCGCCCGCAATCCCCACTTCACGTAAAGACGGTCGATTTCCACCCGTAGCAGCGCAGCGTCCATCTTCTGTCCCGCGTCCTGGCCCGCTTCCAGAAACTCCACTTTCCGGGCCAGTTCCCGCACTTGCCGCATCAGTTCCATCCGCCTGCCGAACGACATCTTCGCGACCGTGAACCGCACCCCGCTCGCCACCTGCGACTCCACCGCCGCTACGCTTTCATAAGTCATCGCACATCCTCTTGTGAATCTCCTCCGAGCCGCAGCCGCCGCGAACGTTCGCTTACCCGAATGCCACCGAGATCTCGTTGTCCACCGTCCCCTGCGCTCTCGACTGCCGGAACTTCCACTGCAGCCTGTTCTTGCCATCGTCGAATTCCGGGACCACCGGTATTACGCTCTGCAGATAGACCCCTACTAACTGGCCCTGCGTCTCGCCCATCTGGAACATCACGCTGATGGGCGACTGCTGCCGCGCGGCTTGGTACAGTCCCTGCGTGTAGGCGTCATCCCCGCTGTAGAGCTCGAATGCCGCCGTTACAGTCCGTTCGCCCGGCGCGATGGCCCTCGGTAGGCTCGAACCGAACTCCTTCGTCCGCATGTCCAATCCGTTCTTGAGCACCACACTTGCCGCGGTAATCGTGAAGAACTGCGTCGGCGAAGTCCCCAGCCACGCTTGTCCCAGGTTGCCCGGCACGATCATGTAGTCGAACTCGCCCACCGTCGGCTCTGCCGGAAAGCTCGATAGCTGTGACGCGCCCGTCGTGCCCCCGCCAAACCCGCTGCTGCTGTCCACCACGTCCTGGGCCTGTCCGCTGAAGCGGAATTCGTGGTAATCGCCATTGAGGTCGATCTCCATTTGGTCCACCGCGCCCCCGCACAGCAGCCGTTGTGTTGCCGTCGTCGGGCTCCAGTAGTCGAAGATCCCCACGCTGGGCAACTCCGTGGCCGGTGTGTACGTGATGGCCGCTCCCACCGGCGCGCCCGCTGCCGGCGCTACCGTGAACGGCACGTTGAGCTGAATGTTATTGGAGTCCACAATCGCTGCCACGAACCGGATCTCGCCGCCGGAGCTCACTGCCTGGCCCACTTCCAGGCCGTGCGCGGACGCAAATCCCAACCTTCCGCTGCCCGTGCTGGCCGCTGCCGTTCCCCCCGCGAAAAACGCCGGCGCCGCCCCCAGTGACGCCTGGAACAGCGGGCCGTAGCTCGGGCCGCTGGCCGACTGCCGCCAGTTCGTCAGGAACGTCTGCAACTCGAAACTGGTCTGCCGCCTGCCTCCGATCGGCAGGCCCGCAAACGTCCGGCTTCCCGTCTTGTCTTTCCGGTCGATAACTTCCAATTGCTGCTTGATGCTCAGTTTTACCGCTGGTATCCGGTTGCTAGCCGTGACCGTCGGGACCTGTCCGTACGCGCTTTCGAGCGCCGTGTAGAACCGGTTTGCGTTAGAGGAAATGTATGCCATACTAACTCCTGCTCACTCCGATTTCGAATGTGATCTTTACCGTCTGCATGAAGTTCTTTCCGCCCTGTTTCACCGGCGTAAACGCCGCTTCGTATTCGCCGCAATAGAACATGCCGTTGCCCCAGTCGCCGCGGTTCGCGTTCAGCACTTGCATCACCGCGTCCGCGTAAGTCTCCAGTGCGCCCTGTAGTCCGCTCAACTGGTCCTGCGAATGCCGCACTTCAATCGCCACTTGCACGCTGCCGGAGAACGTCCGGAACTTCTCCGCCAGGTTGTTGACAATCTTCTCGCAGTAAACGCTGATCGCCGGGTACTGCGTCGGGTTGCTCTGATCGGCGATGTTCGGCGCCACGTTCTGCGCCACAACCTGCGCCGCGCTCAGCGGGTTGACGGACGCTCCGCCCGCTAGTGTCACCGCACCCGCCAGACCGGAATTCACTCCGCTCGTGCCCGTGATGCGCTGTATCACCTGGCCCGTGATCAAGCTTCCGATTGTAGTTGTCATCAGCCCCTCAGAATCCTGCGCGGCGCCGGCAGCACGGTATTCGGCGATTGTCCCGTCCCTGGCGTGCGTCCTCCGGTAGTAACCGGGTTGGGCTGCACCCACGTCTGCGCGGCTGCGATCGGCGATCCATTTTGTAGCGACATGCTCGCCGGATCCTGACCCACATATACGTTCCAGCCGGTGGCGGACGGGGGCGGTGTTGCCGGTTGCACCAGCAGCGTGTTTCCCGTGGTTGCGATCGTCGTGGGCACCGAGGCTGAGCCCTCCTCTCCTTTGGAGTTAGTCCACGCCATCGTCACATAATAAGTTCCGTCGGCCAGGCTTCCCGCCGCGCTTACTACTTGCGGTACCGCTGGCCGTGGCAGGGGGGACCAGACCGTTCCGATCCCTAGCAGCAACAGCTTTTCATGCGCCCACCTGGCCCGTTCCTGGAACTGGTTGGCTTTCGCTAGGTAGCGGGCGTTCAATTGGTTGGGGTATGCGTCCCGGTATACCATCTCCAACGCGCGAAACGTGTGCCAGAGGTTCAGCGCCGGTGTTACCACCACGTTCTCGATCGTCGGTTGCGCCGCCAGCCAGAAAGCCTGCTCGGGGCCCCTGGAAGCGTCCAGCAACGTATTGATTTCCAGCGCCAGTTCCTCCTGCGCCAGAAAGAGCTTCTGCGTCACGTCGATCCCTTCGACGTTCGCCACGTTCGGTAGCTGTGTGTCCTGCGCCGTCAGGTCTTCCATACCCGAGACAGGACCGTCCGTGAACAGAGCCATATCGTTCGCCTACCCCTCCGCGTTTTTGGATTTGCCCTTTAGCTTCGTTATGTCTTCCGTCAGCTTTCTCAAATCGTCCGACGTGACCACCGTCACCGACACCTTTTCCGCCGCCGCGGCGTCTTTCGCAGCCTTGTTCGCCGCGGCCTGCTTGGCGTGGAACGCCGCGGTCTCGTCGGCCCCCGCCAGCACTGCCGAGCCCTCGACCACCATCTTTGCGGCCACCTCGCGCGTTACTTCCACTGGCAGGCCGCTCTTCCCGCCATTGTCCGTTGACTTGCTGATCACCACCGCGAACTGAGTCGGAATTCCCGCTTCCATGTCGCGAATCTTCTGGTAATACGTCCTCAAATCCATTCCAATCCTCCCCTGTAGTGCCTGTCTCTCCGGCTCTCCCGCCGGTCCGGAGCGAGACCCTTCCACAGAGTCCCGCCCCACCGTGCAGCTACCGCTCCCTCCGGCGCGCCTGTGCCTCCGGGGCGCCAACCGTAAGGGAGCGGTCTTCTCGACGCGCCCGCCTACGTGTAGATCTGCACGCCCATCGAGTTCCGCAGAATGCCGCAGCCGTAAAGAATGTCCACGGTGAATTGCTGCGCCAGCGTATTCGGCTGGTAGCTCATCACTACGCGCATCCCGAAGTTGCCCAGTTCCGCATACTCCGCGATGGCGCCGGTCCCCGGCAGCGGTTGCGGCAGCCGCCGGATCGCCAGGCCGATGGCATCTTTTCCAAACGCCAGGTTGTGGGTGGTCGTCACCGGGTTGGAGCCGGTGCTGGTGGTGTACGGCACGAACTGCGAACGGAACACGAAGAAGTCTTTGATCTTCCCGATGGTTCCCAGGACCAGCGCGTTCAATCCCGCGTCGCCCGCGGTCTGAAACTCGCTGAACCGGGGGATCTGCCGCCATGCCGAATACGTCGCCGCATCCACCACGATATACTTCTGTGCGCTCGGCGGAAGCTTCGCCAGGAACAGCGCCGTCTCCGCCGCGTCAATCACCGGTTCCGTAATCGGCGTCCCCGGCGTGCCCACCGGCGCATTCGCCGTGAAGCCGGCGTACAGGTTGAGCAGGTCGCTCTCCACCTTCTGTGCGATCGCAGCCACAGCCGGCTGCATATAGATCTTCAGCAGGTCCGGCACCGCCAGAACCTTGATCACGTCCGGTATCTGGAAAGTCGCTTCCGCGTGCGTGTTGAGCACGATCTGGGCGTTCAGCAGACTCGGATTCTGCGGCTGCACCGAACCGCCCGCCAGGATGTTGTTCGCCTGCATCACCGGCGGAATCGGCACGTTGATTGTGTCCCCGCCGTTCGCCAGTGTCGGCTCGTAGTCGCGATTCACCAGGTTCCCCATCACGAGGTTCCCGACCAGGACCGGCAATGCTTCCGCCGCCACCAGCTTTACAATCGCGCTTGCGACGTTAGTTGAGGTAATGATCCCTAATGATCCCATTCTTTCTCCTTCTTTCTCTTTTCTTGCCGGCCAACGCGACTCGCGTCCGCTCGTCCAGCCGGTACTTCTTTACAGCCCCCGAAAGGTCTGCGATGCCACGCGCACGATTTCCTCTCGTACCCGCTGCATCTCTTCCGCGCTCATACCCGGCCGGATCTGGTCCATGCTCACCGTCTCCCTGCCCGCACCCGGGGCTTTCAGGGTCGCCGTCATCCCGGTTCCCCCTGCAATGCGAGCCGGCAGAAACTCCGGATTCTCGTTCACGAAGCTCGTGAGATAATCTTTGACCGGCATCTCGCCGTTGTCTCCGCGAGCCACCAGCCGTCCGTCCTCGGTGCGCACGATTCCGTCTTGCACCGCTTTGAACGCTAGGTCGATCTTCGCCACACCTAGCCGTTGCAATTCCGCCCTCACCGCCGAGCTGCGCTCCGCTTCCTCTGCAACCTTGCGGCTGTGTCGGTTCTCGGCCACCAGCTCATTCATCCGCCGTTCCAGTTGCTCCCGCCGCTTCCGCTCTTCCAATAACTCCGCTTTGTAAGCCGGCTCGCTCTTGGTCTTCTCGCTGTCGGCGAACTCCTGCACAGCCTGTCGCACAATCGCCTGTATGTCGATTCCTTCCATGACTCTCCTATCCTTGGCCTTCTATCTCCGCCGCCACCCGGTTCTTGATGTCCTGTGTCGCGTCGTTCAGATATTTGAGCGCCAGCCTCTTGAATACCTCTTTCTTCAACGTCTTCGATTCGATCCCCAGGGCCAGCAGCTTCTGGGCATCGTCCAGCTCCGTGCCCAAATCGTCAATGTCGAATTCGTCCATCCCCGAAACGTCGATCGACACGCCGTCCTGCCGCGCCGCCGCGATCGCCGTCAGAACCTGTTTCATCGATTCCTTCACCGCGTCGCCGTACGCCAGCAGCACTTCCTCCGTCGTCTCGAAGTCCATCTGCTTGCTCACCGCCGACTGGCTTCTTCCCGTGCCCGCTTCCCCCGACTGGATCATCAGGTAACAAACGCGGTAGATCTCATCCCGCAGATTCCCCAGGTTGTCCGCCGCAATCTGATAGACCTTGCCCTCCGGTTCCGTCCACCCGAACCGGTCGTCCTTCCCCAGTTGGATGTAATACGATTCGCCCACCACTTGTTTCCACTCGCGGTCCGAATACACTACCGGAGAAGCGAACAGCCCCATCGTCAGCGCCCACGAAAGCGCATTCGATTTGTTGAAGTGTTCCAGTTGCAGCAGAGCCGACTTATTCATCAGCCACAACCCCTCCGAAACCTTCATCTGAAACACCGGCACCCGCCCGAGCGATGCCAGCGCGTGCCGTCCTTCGTCGATCAACTCGACCGGGCTCGACTCGCCGCCCTTCCTGTAGATCTGGTAATTCTCGCGGTCGTAGTAAATCCACCGCGTTTCTCTCTCCCATTTCGCGTCGGTCACCTTCGACTGTTGCAGGCACGACGTCCGCAGCACCACCCACTCCAATCCCCCCATCCGGTCGTGGTTCCAGTTGATGACCTCGTCCGGACTGTACTCCATCAGGTATGCCCGCGACCGCCCGGACGCGTCTTCCTCCGCACGGGACCGGATCTCCCCCGCGACTTTGGGGAAGTCCACCACCACGTAGCTGCTGCCGCAAACCAGCGCTTCCACGAACCTCTCGCGGAAGAATTCGGTCAGGCTGGTGCCCTTCAGATCGCAGTCTTCCGACAACACACCGTAGAAATCCCGCGCCGCCGCATCGCTCCCCTCGAACAGCAGCGCCGGTTCGCACCGCATCAGCGTCGCCGAGTACCAGTCGATGATCGATCCAATGTAGTTCTCGTAGAACACCCGGCCCAGCCGTTCAATATAGATATCGCCGGGTTCTTTATGTCTCCGCACCAGGTATTGCGAGGCGTGCGTGCGCAACTGCTCGCCGCCCGCGTAGAGATCTTTGTACTGGTTCCAAATCGCCTTGCGCGCGACGTATTCGGGATGTTCCCGGTTGATGGTTTCCATGGCTAGTTAAACCTCCGATTCTGTTGCTCTCCGATCGGCGGCAGCTTCCGGCATTCCCGCCAGAGCAGGTACCCGAGAGCATCCGATAAGTGCGTTCTCCGCCGGTCGCGGTCCTTGTCGATCTGTCCGGTGTCGCCCTTGAAACAGACCTGCTCGAAATCCTGGATCAGCTCCGTGCATTTCCTGTCGATCAGCATGCCTATGTCGCCGCCCGCGCTTCGCAGCGTTGCGTTGGCCAGGTTAATGCGTTCCCGTACACTCGGGTTTGCGTTCGGGATCCGGTAATCCACCTTCATCGCGGAGTTGGCCCCGAACTGGTCTTTCACCATTTCGTAATCCGTCCAGCCCGAAGTCTGCTGCGCGTTCCCCGACGCGTCCCCATACACCAACAGGCCCGCGTCGTGTCGCGGGAACCGCTTCAGAAACTCGTCGCACGCCTGCCTCGTGGTGCCGTGGCGGATGACGATTTCATCCAGCACCAGCACCTGCCCGTTCGATATCTGTGCGATCACCGAGCTCATCGGGTCCACGTTGAAATCGAGCGCCCACAGCAGCGGCCGTTGCGGATCCACCTTCAGATCCGTCACGTGAATGTTCTGTTCGAACGAGCTGTACACCCGGCTGCCATCCAGGCTGAGATACGATCCCAGTACCTCCTGTGCGTAGAACTTCTCGTCGTAGCTCTCCTGCAGCCTCTTGTAGAAGTCCGGATCCCGCCCCAGCAGGTGCCGGTTTTCGTTCGGTTTCGCGTAAATAGTCTGGTAGGAGTTCGAGGGCCTCGCCACGAACTTGCGATAGACCCAGTCGTATCCTTTGGGTGTCCACGCCGCAAATCCGCAGACCCGGTGCGCCTGCGGGTCGCGTAGCCGGCCTTCCAGCCGAAGCCACGCTTCCTCCTGCGTGTAAGTCAGCTCGTCCAGCCCGAACCATGCCAGATTCGTGCCGCGCAGCCTCTCGAAATCGTCCACCGGCCGGAACAGGATGCGCGACCCCGTGTCGCTCATAACCATCGCGTTCTCGGCCTTGTTGTACTCGTACGGAATCTTGTTGCCTCCCAGAATCTCGAACAGTGTCGCTTGCGTGGCGTCCCGTAACATCGGATAAGTCGGAGCTCCCAGTAACCCCGTCCGCCCGGGGTTTAGATAAGTCAGGCGAATCGTCTCCTGGCACAGTGCCTGGCTCTTACCGCTCCCGATCGGTCCGGAATAGCCTTTGTAGCGCGCCGGACAATCGTGAAACGCTTTTTGGGAGTCGAGCGGGTCATAGACTATTTCTCGCAGTCTGACGTGGTCTTGGGACCCACCCATGTAACTTTGATCTCCTTGGGCTCGTCGTCCTGCCCAATCTCCCTGTCTAGCTGCAGTAGCTTGACATACTCTGCCACAGTCGGTTCGTAGTCCTGCTTCCGGATCTTGTTCTCAAACTGCAGGATCGCCCGTTCCAGCAATTCGTGAATCCGGATCTTGTCCCTCACTTCTCCCCATCGCCGGCATTCCCTGCAACTATTGGGAGCCTTCTCTTGTAACCTCGTTCTGGTCATTCGTGCTCCTCAAAGTGAAAACGGCCCCGCGTTTCCGCGGAGCCGCGCAACCCGCTAAGTGAAACGGCCCTGCGTTTCCGCGGAGCCGCGCAACCTGCTCTGAGTTGAGAGTAGCACCCGCGCCCTCTAGCCACGGGAAATTGAGTTTTCTAAGTGATTGAAAAGGAAGAGAATATAGTTACTACTGATTCGTGAACAGGATTTTGCCGCCCGAACGCTTCACCGTCACCAGCCTGTTCCCGGCCAGTCTTGCGATCCGCGCGGCCTGCGATCCGTCGGCCACCAGGTAGCTGCGCTCCGGCCGCGCCCAGAGCCGCGCGAAATCCCCGTCGTCGATAAACACGTCCGGCGGCGCGTCCGGCGCATACGAACCGTAGACCAGGTTGTTCACGCGCCCGTTCAGCAGCAGCGCCCGCCGGTTCGTGTAGAAGAAAACCGAGGAGAAGCTGTAATATTGATCGTCCACAATCAGCCTGCCCGGCGGCGCTTCGGCCAGCGCTTCGGCCAGCGGCCGTGACGACAGGTACGGGTCGAACACCACCAACGCTAGGCGCGCGGCGTGGAAGAACACCACCATCATCGCCGTCAGGGCAATCCAGGGCACCGGCCGGAGCCCCGTCGGCTTGTGTCTCCACGCGCCCGCCGCGCCAATTGCGAACGCCACTCCCGCCACCCCGAGCGGCCATCGCAAGTACGCAAACGCCCGCAATGTGAGGTCGGTCATGTGCGCCAGCGACAGCGTGTACACGTCCGGACTCTGCGTGGTCAGTGCCGCCGCGATATCTCCCGGCGCATCCATTCCTCGCACCATCCACAGGATCGCCGCGATCGTCGCCGCCGCCAGTGTCGCCACCGCCGCCGCCGCCTTCGTCCCGTATCGCAACCAGCCATCCCGGCTTCCGATCGCCGATCCCACCAGCAGCGCCAGCGCCGGATAGCATGGCATCGAATAGTACTCCTGCGTGGTCGAAAACGTGAAGAACACCAGGATGAATCCGGTCCAGCACAACCCCAGCAACCGCGCCCTCGACGCCCGGTCGGGCTTGCGGTAGTCCAGTTTCCACAGCGCTGGAAAGTACACGCTCCAGGGAAACAGCCACAGAAGCTGAAACAACCAGAACCACAGCCGCGGCACCGTGTTGTAATCCCGCGGATACCGCAGGTTCAGAAACCGCAGCACCTGTTCGTTGATGAAGTAGAACCAGAAGAACCCGTGGTACGATCCCCGCTCGCTGTGCATCGTGAAATCGAGGATCGGAGGATTCCGCAGCGCCGCCAGCACGTGCCAGGGCGCCGCAATCAGCAGCAATACCAGAATTCCGGAAACCGGTTTCAGCTTGCGCCAGGTCTCGCGCCGCACCAGTTGCCGCGTAAGCGCCAGATACAACAACCCCGCCGCCGCCGGAAACACCGCCGCAATCATCCCCTTGAGCAGCAGCCCCGTGCCCATCGCCGCCCACATCAGGATCGCCCACCGCCCTGGGTGCGTCTCTTCGTCATCCAGTGCCCGCAGCAGGCTCCACAGCGCCACCGTGATCGCAAGCGTTAGGATCGCGTCCGGCAGCAGGATTCGCGTGAACAGAAACAGCCCCACGCAACTGGCCAGCACAATCCCGCTGTAAGTTCCCGCGCGCCGCCCGAACGCCCACCCCCCGAATTGCGCCGTTACCCAGCAGAGCAGCACCGCCCCCAGCGCAATCGGAATTCGCGCTGCCCAGTCGTGCGGACCGAATATCCGCATCGCGACCGCCATCATCCAGTATTTGAGGGGTGATTTCTCCAGGTACGCGATGCCGTCCAGCCGGGCCGTAACCCAATCGCCCGATTGCAGCATGTTGCGTGCAATCTGCGCCTGCACCGCATCCACATCGTCCATCAGAGAAGGCGGGCTGACCGCGCACCCTAGAAAAATCAGGGCCGCCACCAGCGCGACAATTACCTGATAGCCAGCGCGCGATCCGGTCTGGCCTGCCCCGTTTCCCTGGCCGGCGCCGCTTCCACCTTCCACTTTCTCATCCACAGGAACAGCGTCAGCAGGCCCCATAAGTGATATCCGGCATTGATGCGCCTTTCCATATGTTCGCGTATCAGGCAATGGATCGCTGGCGCGTCGAAAATCCCCGTCGATTCGATCGCCTCCGGGCTCAGCACGTCCATCAACAGTTCCCGCAGCGTTCCCCGGAACCAGTCGTGGGTCGGAATGTCGAAGCCGGCTTTCTTGCGATTCAGCACGATCTCCGGCAGTTTTCCCCGCATCAGCTCCTTCAGCAGGACCTTCTGCTGGAAGCCGCGAATCTTCATCTTCTCCGGCAGCGAGCGGGCGAACTCCACGATCCGGTGATCCAGAAACGGCGGCCGGACTTCGAGCGAGTGCGCCATGCTCATGCGGTCCGTCTTGTATAGAATGTCGTCCGGAAGATAGTAGTTCTGGTCCACCTGCAGATACCGCTCCACCACCCCGCTAGCCGGCAGTCCCAAATGCTCCACCAGCCTCCGTAAACCGCCCGTATCGGCGCCATGGCGGATCTGTTCGCGCTGCTCCGCGGAGAACGTGCCGTTCCAGAAAAAGTGCGCGTCGTCCGGATGCAGGTGGCTTCCGTCCAGCCATCGTTTCAGCTTGTACTCCAGGCTGATCTTCTCGTCCGACACCGGCATATACCGGTCCAGCGCTCCCCGCACCAGCCGTCGCAGCCCTCCCGGGACCAGCCGGAGCGGTCGCACCAGCTTATCGGCGGCGTAAGTCAGATACCCGCCGAACAGCTCGTCCGCTCCTTCTCCCGATAGCGCCACCGTCACGTGCCGCCGCGTCATGCGCGACAGGTACCACAGCGGCAATGCCCCCGCGTCCGCGCTCGGTTCGTCCGAGTAGTAGGCGAAGTCCTCAATCGCGCTCCGCAGTTCCACGTCCGGGTTCAAATCGAACTCGTGGTGGTCGGTGCCGTAGGCCTGCGCGATCGCGCGAAAATACCGGCTTTCGTCGAAGCTTCGGCCCGCGAACGATACCGAGAACGTCTGCAGCCGTGACGGGCTTTGCGTGGCTGCGTAGTGCAGAATCGTGGAAGAGTCCACTCCTCCCGACGCCCACACCCCCAGCGGTACATCCGATACCAGGTGCTCCCGCACGCTCTCGCCAAGCAGCCAGTCCAGTTCCTCTTTCGCCGATTCGAGCGACGGGCTGCCCTTCGGCCGCGCCGCCGGCTTCCACCACTGTTCCAGCCACGCTTTCCCGTGCCGCCATTCCAACAGGTGTCCCGGCGGCACTTTCTTGATGCCTGCAATCAGCGTGTGAGGTCCCGGAACGTAGTTGACCGCCAGATAGCAATCCAGCGCTTCCAAATCCAATTCCCGCGGTATCTCCGGGTGCTCCAGAATCGCCTTCAGTTCGGAGCCGAAGTACACGTCGTCGCCGCCCCAGTGGTAATACAGCGGCTTGATGCCCATCCTGTCGCGCACCAGCACCAGCCTCTTGCGCGACTCCGTCCACAACGCCACCGCGAACATGCCCCGCATGCGCGCAAAGCACTCCGTATCCCATTCCAGATAGGCCCGCAGCACCGTCTCCGTGTCGCACAGGGAGTGAAAATGGTGGCCCTTTGCTTCCAGTTCGGCGCGGATCTCGCGATGATTGTAGATCTCGCCATTGAACGCGATCGCCGTATCGCCATCGTCGCTCACCATGGGTTGATCGCCGCCCTCGAGGTCGATGATCTTCAGCCGCACGGCGCACAATGTCGCCTCGCTCGCTTCGAACACTCCCTGCTGATCCGGTCCGCGGTGAAACAGCGCTTCCGTGATCCGCTTGGCAGCGCCCCTGCTCACCCTCCGGCTATGGTGTGTAAACCCGGCGATACCACACATTTACGGTTCGACTATATCACACAGCGCCGCCTCCCGGTGGTACCTGCACCACCTGTGTGCTCAGCAATGTACGGCCGGCCCGCGAGTACTGTTGAAAGAGATCTTTGGCGCGTGCCTGCTTCGCGCCGGATTGAGCCGGGATCGGTTGTGAAGTATGGCCCCCGGTCGGCCAGGGCAAGCAGTCGATCGGCCGCAGCCCGCGCCCGCCCCTCGCGAGTCAGCGTTTCCTGCAAAACGCGAGATTCCGCCCCGCACCCCAGACGTGCACCTCGACCGTCACTCCTGCGCGGGGTGCGGCTACGGCGGCGGCGTACTCGGCTCCCACGTCGACCGGCTGCACGGTCCAGTCCCCCTCGGGCTCGGTGCCGGCGCCGTAGAGGCCGATGCCGCGCGCTTTCAATACGGCCTCGATGCGCGTCCAGCGCCCGAAGAATTCGTGCTCGCGGCGGTCCGCCGGCGCCTCGGCCAGCGCGGCGGCGTCCGCGGGCGGGAAGAACCGGCCGGCAATCGCCAGGCACTCGGGCAAGGGGCGCAGCCGCTCCACGTCCACTCCCACTTCCATCTCCAGAGCTACGGCCACCAGCGCCAGTTGGTGCGAGTGGGAGAGGTTGAATTTCAGCTCCGGGACGGCCGGCAGATACGGCTTGCCGTGCTCGGCGAAAGCGAAGTGCGGGTCCGGACCAGGAGCCGGGGTGTAGCGGCGCAGGATGGCGCGCAAGGCGGCGTGGGAGCGGAGATGCCGCTCGCGCAACTCCTGGGACACGAACCGTTCGGCGCGCTCCCGTTCGGCGGGAGTGGGGGGCAGCCAGTCGCCGTCCTGGTCCAGCCGCACCAGCCAGACGTCCACCGTTCCGCCGTTGGGCATACCAGAGCCATTATGGCGCGCGGCGGCGGCGCGGTTCAACGGCAGGGTTGCTGCTGTCGCTGCCGCGTGCGCCGATTTTGATGGCGCCGCGCGCCAGCGGACCTGCGAGACGGCCGCCCGTCCGGGGCAGAAGCGGCCCGCGCGGGGCGGTAGAGCGGACGGGCGCGGCGAATTCGTGTTATCGATTCCGGCAAAAGGGCGTAGAATGGGACCGATGATTCGAGATAAACAGTTCCTGGTAACTCTTTTTGCGCTGGCTGGCGCTCTCGGCTGGACCGCTTGCTCGAATGGTTCCAAGCCGGCGCCGGCGGAAACCAAAACGGCGGCGGAAGCTGCGAAGGAAGCGCCCAAGCCGCCGGAACCAGTCACGGCCAAGACTGCCTTCTATGAAATGTACAAGCCGGCCCGCACCTGGGCGACCGACCTGCTGCCGCTCAGTCTCGCCAGCGGCGAGATTCCGAGCATGAAGAATGAGGGCGGCAAGGCGGCGATGTGGACTGCCGTTTTCGTTTCTCCCAGCCTGCGCGAGGCACGGACTTTCTTCTACGCGGCCATAGACCAGGGAGATAGCATTCGCCGGGGCGTCAGCGCCGGAGGTTCGCAAGCCTGGAGCGGTTCCACACCCCAGAGCCGGCCATTCCAGACCACCGGGTTCGTGGTCAATTCCGATGCGGCGTATCAGGCCGCCCTGACCAAGGCGGGGCCTTGGGTGAAGAGCCATCCGGACAAGAAAGTGACGTTCTTCCTGTTCAGTTCGGCCAAACATCCACAGCCGGTGTGGATGGTTCTCTGGGGAACCAGCAAGGATGGCTTCGTGGTTTACGTGGACGCCACCACCGGCATTGCCAGCCTGAAGTGAGGCGCAACCGGCTCACCTCGCCGTGGGCGCCGAACCTGTCGAGCGGCCAGCGGTGGGGGAACCTGGAAGTGCGCAATCCCTTTCGATCGGCCGGCGCCTGACGATGAAGCGCCGCCGCTGTCACCTCTGCGTCCCCATGCACTCTCTTAGGCAATCTTGAGACGCCTGAACAAGGGGACCTTGGCAAAGTCCACGAGGAATGCGAAGACGGCCGCCGACACCAGGGTTCCGGCCACGACGAGGATGGGCAGAGGACTCATGGCGATTCCGCAAATCGCCAGCGCGGAAGCGATCAATAAGTCAGCCGCGGACGCCCCGACGAGCAAAAGGCTGGGGCGACAGGACCCCAGGCGCTGGCGTTCCCGATTAGTGTAGGTAGTTGCCTGGTTTCCAAACACGAGGGCCAGGAACGACAAAGTCCTTAGCAGATCGATGCCAAATCCCAGGCGGAACCTGGCGATGGCCAGGACGGCGGCACAGAAGATCATTTCGCTGACTCCCATGAACACACCCGCAATCGTCAACGCACCGATTCGCCAGCGATTGGGCAATGCGGACGGCCGCACGTTATCCGTTGTCAAAGACATTCCGAGGAAATCGCCGGTAAGCATAATCATGGCCATCAACATGGGAGTCAGGATGGCGTGCCCGGTCATGGCCAGACCTACGGCCAGAAAGAACAGTTTTGAGATCTTGCCGGTAACTGAGTTGAGCGTGTAAGTCAGGATGCGCTGGAACGTGATGCGGCCCTCCTTTACCGAAGCGACAATGCCGCCGAGGCCCGGCCTGGTCAGCACGATGCCGGCCGCTGACTTGGCGACATCGGTCGCGGTGGATACCGCAATTCCCATTTGCGCCTGGCGGAGGGCGGGCGCGTCGTTGGCGCCGTCGCCGCACATGCCGACAGTATGGCCGCTCTTTTGGAACGCCTTGACGAGGTTGTATTTTGCTTCGGGAAGAACGCCGGCGAAGACCGCGAAATCCGCGGGACGCACCCCGGCGGGGATTGGTCCGGGCGGCGAGACGGCTCCATCCAGGCCGATGGCGCGGGCCACGATCTCTGCCGTCGCCGGGGCATCGCCGGTCAGCATCACGGTGCGGACTCCGAGGGTGTGCAGCTCGGCGATGAGCGCCGCCGAATCCGCTCTGGGCGGATCGCTCAGGGCAATGATCCCCGCGATCTTCAGCGCCTCTGGCGGACCCACTGCGACGGCCAGCACCCGGTAGCCCTGCGCCTCCAGTTGGTCCGCCGTCGTGCACGCGTCCGGCGGCGCTGGCGCCAAGCCCGTAACTGCCGTGAAGGCGCCCTTCACAGCGCGCACCGTGGCGCCGCTCGAATCTACAGCCGTGGCCTCGGACATCTTTGTGGCCGGATCGAAAGGCACAAACTTGTTCAGCTTCGGCAGATCCGGCGCAACTTTTTTTGCGGCCGCGGCCCGGATGGCGGCATCCACGGGATCTTGCCCGCCGTCCGAACTGGCCAAGGCAGCCCACCCCAGAACGTGCGGCTCATCGAAGCCGGGCATGGCATGAACGTTGGTTACGGTCAGTTCGTTTTGCGTGAGCGTGCCCGTCTTGTCGGCACAGAGCACATCGATGCTGGCCGCTTCATCCACGGCGGAGAGGCGCGTGGGCAGGACACCGAGAACGGCCAGCGCCCGCGCGCCAAGCGCCGCCGCAAGAGTAAAGGTGGCGGGCAGCGCTACGGGGATCGAGCCCAGAACGGCGGTGAGCACCAGCGGAACGATCTCACTCGCCGGCATCTTGAGAGAGTGGGCATATCCCACAAGGATCACGATGATGGAGCCACTGCAGATGGCGAGATTGCGCACCACGCGCAGGACGGCCTTTTGCTGGGAACTTTCGAAGTGTGCGGTGCGAACCAACTCCGCCGTGCGTCCGAACTTTGTGCGCGCCCCGGTGGCCGTCACTTCCGCGACAGCTTCGCCGCGGCGCACCAGTGCTCCCGCGTACGTTTCGAATCCGGCGGCGGCTTCGATGGGTACGGATTCGCCGGTGAGCATGGACTGGTCGAGCAGGATCTCGCCTTCGGTCAGCCGCACGTCGGCGGCAACCACGGCGCCGAGCGACAACTTCACAATATCGCCGGGTACGAGCCCGGCGGCAGGCACGGTGGACCAGGCATTATCGCGACGAACCGGCGCGTTCAGCGCGAGCCGCGATTTCAGCGCGGCGAGAGTGGCCTGCGCGCGCCCTTCCTGGAGGAACCCGAGAACGGCATTGAAGGCCAGGAGAACCCCGATAACTCCAGCTTCGATGTATTTACCGAGCGAAATCTCGAGCACAATAGCGGCTTCCAGCATCCAGGGGACCGGCGCCCAGAGGTGAGTCAACGCCCTCCGGAGCGGGTGCAGGGCCGTGTCGGGCACTGAGTTCGGACCGAACTTTTCGAGCCGGCTACGGACTTCCTCACTCGTGAGGCCGCTGGGAGTCTCGGCATCTGCGGCGGTAGTCATAATTCATACCTTGGTTGTCAACGCTTCGAAGCCGGAGACAACGTCGAACAGTTCCTCGTCGATGCCATTCTGGCGCAGACGATGAAAGGTGCGATTGAGGTCCTCCAGCAATTCGTCGATATTCTTGTCGGCGCGTTGCATGGCGGAAAGGCGGCTGGAGTTTTCGCTCGCTAGCGATTCGGCGCACGCGCGGAAGATCGACACGAAAAGAAATCCACTGATGAATGCCCGCAGGGTCGCAGTGCCGCCACCGATGACCTCCGGCAAAGTTGCCGTCGGCCACGGTACCGCGGCAAGCTTCTGCCGCCACTTCTCGTCCAGCGGCAACAGGCGCTGATTGACGGGCTCATAGACGGCCCCCGACTTGGGGCGGTTGTGGAAGAGGTGGAGTTCGGCTATTTCACCGCGCCGTTGGCGCGCCTCGGCGCCCAGGAGGATCTGGCCGACGAGTGGGGTAATGGCCCTGACGGAATTCGGCACGGGAAAGAGTCCCCGTAGCGGCAGGCCCGCGTCCGCCAGGCGCTCATGAACGCGCTCGCCGACGGCCCAAACCTCGTGCTTGCCTGGCAGGGCCGCCAGGGTCTTGATGGCAAAGTCGGCCACCACGTCGTTGAACTGGCCCACCAGTCCCTGGTCCGATCCGAACACCACCGCACCGATGACGCCCGGTACCTTCCGGTCCGGAGTCAGGGGAGCGGGACCGCTTTCCCGGAAGCATGCGCCCAACCCGAGTTCCACGGCACGATTGAAGTCCGCCAGCGCGCTCACCGAGTTCTCGTACTGCCCGATGCTAGAGGCGGCCACGGCCTTCATGGTGCGGACGACGGATTGGAGATCGCCAGCTCCCGAGATCTTTCGCCGCATGCCGGCCGTGGTGTCGCTCATGTCTTCTTCTCAGGTTCCGGTTTGGGCTGGAAACGAGCCAGCGCCTGGCGCGCGACCGCGACAATCGTATCACGATCCTCAGTGCTCAGTTTTGCGGCTGTATCCAATCGCCCGCATACGTCAGCAGGGATATCCGGGGTCGCATCGCCAAGGGCGCGCACGCCTTCGTCCATCCGGTCCAGGGGCACGCGGTCAAAGAGCTCCGCCGTCAATGCCAACAGCACGGCAATTTGCGCGGGCACGGACACCGGGGCGTATTCGGGCTGTTTGAGGCAGGCGCGGATTCGCCGGCCGTGCTCGATGGTCTTGCGGGTGCCTTCGTCCAGGCGGGCTCCGAACCGTGAGAAGGTCTCTAGTTCCTCAAACTGGGCATAGGCCAGCTTGAGGTCGCCCGCCACCGCGCGGTAGGCCGCCAATTGCGCCTGGCCGCCGACGCGCGACACCGACTTGCCGACATCGACCGCGGGCAGCACGCCCAATTCGAACAGGGTGGGCGAGAGGTAGATCTGCCCATCGGTGATCGAAATCAGATTCGTCGGGATATAGGCGGAAATGTCCTGCGCTTCCGTTTCGATGATGGGCAGCGCGGTGAGGGAGCCGTTGCCGAGTTCCTTGCGCAAATGCGTGGCGCGTTCCAGGAGCCGCGAATGAAGATAGAAAATATCGCCGGGAAACGCTTCGCGGCCGGGCGGACGGCGCAGCAGCAGAGAAAGCTCGCGGTAGGAGCGCGCGTGATGGGTAAGGTCGTCATAAACGATCAGCACATCCCGGCCCGCCTCCATGAAGAACTCCGCGATGCTGGTGGCGGCGTACGGGGCGATGTAAGCGAGACCCGGAGCGGCGTCGCCCTCGGTCACCACGAGGACGGTGTACTCCATCGCGCCTTTCTCCCGCAGACTCGCCACCGCTTTGGCGACGGCGGAAGCCCGCTGGCCGATGGCGCAATAGACGCACAGCACATTCTGGCCGCGCTGGTTGAGGATGGTGTCGAGAGCAATGGCGGTCTTGCCCGTCTGGCGATCGCCGAGAATCAGCTCGCGCTGGCCGCGTCCTACGGGAATAAGCGCATCGACCACCTTCAGGCCGGTCTGCAGCGGCACCGTAACCGGTGCGCGGTCCATGATGGCGCGGGCGGGGCGTTCCACGGGCAGGCGCTTGCTGGAAGCGACAGGTCCGCGGCCATCGAGTGGACGTCCGAGCGGGTCAATGACGCGGCCCAGCAATCCATCGCCCACAGCCACATCCATCACCCGGCCGGTGCGCTGGACCTCGTCTCCCGCGTGTAGATGTGAGTATTCGCCCAGCAGAACGACGCCAATTTCGTCCTCATCCACATTGAACGCGATGCCGAGCGAGCCGCCCGGGAACATCAACACTTCGTCGAAGCCCACGCCGGGCAGGCCCGACACTTTGGCGATGCCGGTGGCAACACTGGTGACCGTGCCGACTTCCCGCAACGTCAAGTGCGGCGTGAACGATTCGCGCACCTGGTCGATGCCGGCAAACACGCGGTCGAAATCGCGCTGGAGGCTCTCGGGTTCCATGGTCATTGGCTCATTGCGGGCTTCAGAAGCTCAGAGACGCCATTCTCCATGGACGCCAGATAATCCCCGATGCTCCACGCCACCTTTTGGCCGTTGGCTGTGAGTTCAATACCGCCGATGAGGTCCGGCGCTGTCTCGAAACGGACGCGGACCTCCGCCGAGAAGGTTTCGTTGAGCGCGTTTTGGATGGCGGCGCGCTGGTCCGCGGGAAGGTCGAACGTACTGCGCACCACACCCGGGTCCGAGGATGTCTTGAGAGCCTCGCCGAGAGCTGCTTTCGGCTGGCCATTCATTTCTCGCAAGCGGCGGGTGAACACTTCACCCAGGCGTTCTTCCAGGCTGACCGTGGCGAGATCGGTGAGGGCCTTTCGCGCAATGGCAAACACTTCCTGCTGCGTCCGGCGGCTGATTGCCTGATGCAGGTTCTGCTCTTCGGCTCTTAGCGCTTCCTGTCTCTTTGAGCTTGCGGCATCGGCGGCTTTCCTCGCATCGTCGAGGAGCCGCTGGCGTTCCGCCTGCGCCTCGCCTGTCGCTTTGCTCATGAGGGCGGCGCGCTGCTGGTCGAACTCCGTGTTCTTTTGCTGGAATTCGTCGTGCTCCTTTTGGGCTTCGGCCTTTTTCGCGCCGGCGCCGGCGAGTTCCGCCGCGATCCGCTTCTCCCGCTCATCGATCGCGTTGAGGACGGGCTTGTAGAGGAAGCGTTTCATCAACCACACCAGGATGAGAAAGTTCAGCGCCTGCGCTGCAACGGTAAACCAATCGATAAGCATGGGTTACTTCCCCGCGGTTTGAGCGATCACGTGGTTCCAGAATGGGTTGACGAAAATGAGAATCAGCGAGATCAGCAGGCAGTAAATAACCATGGACTCGATCATCGCCAGCCCCACAAACAAGGTTCGCGTGATGGTAGAGGAGGCATCCGGCTGCTGGGCCAACGCGGTGAGCGCCGCGGCCACCGCCCTCCCTTGCGCCAGCGCAGGGCCGATGGCGCCGAATCCGGTGGTAATACCGGCGATGACAATCGATGCCACCGCGACAATAGTCATGTTATCCACAGTATCTCCTTGGTGTTGTCCTGGTTCATGCTGCAACACCTTGCATAAGTTGAGGCTTGGGCTTACGGACTCGCGTTGCGGCGGCGATGTACACAGCCGCCAGGATGCTGAAGATATAAGCCTGCACCATGCCGGTCAACTGACCGAGCATCGTCATGACGACCGGAAAGAAGAACGGTGTAATCGTAAGTAGAATGCCGACAATCATCGCTCCGCTCATCATGTTGCCGAACAAACGGATGGCTAGCGCCAACGTTCGCGAAAGTTCGCTGATGATGTTAAACGGCAGCATCAAAGGCGTCGGCGTGGCATAGGACTTGAGGTAGTTGAGCACGCCTTGTTCCTCGATGCCGAAGAACGGCACGGCCACGAACACCGCGAGCGCGAGCGCGGCCGTGGTGGAGAGCGAGGCGGTGGGCGGATCGTAGCCGGGAATTACGGTACAAATACTGGCTGCGGCGACAAATACGAAGAGCGTTCCCAGAAAGCCGATATACTTCCGCGGCTCACCGAGGCCCACCTCTTCGATTTGTCCCTCTATGCCGGTGACAAGGATTTCGAGAAGGTTCTGCCAGCGGGAACGCTCTAGGCCGGTGGAAAGCCTGCCCGTAATGTATCTGGAACCGGCGGCCAGAACGATCATCAGCGCCCATGTGAACAGTATGGTGGCATTGAGCTTGAAGAAACCGTATTGCCAAAAGATGGTTTGATCGGGACTAATGTGCATGGCTGGCCTCCGGGCGGGTGTACCGCGTTACGATCAGGCGGGCCGTGACAAATCCCACAAGCGAAACCGGCAGCCGCACCCAGTTGCCGCGCGCCACGAGATAGAAGCCGGCCAGGACAAGGCAAGTTCGCAGTAACAGGCTGCCAAGGAACCAAAGCGCCGGCTGCCTGGAAGAAACACCCTTCTGAACTGTCCACCAAAGGCCGCCGAAGAATATCGCACCAAGTGAGACGCCGGTTACCAGAGCCAGCATCAGACTCAAAGTTTCAGTCATGGTGGTTCTCCTGGTCCTCGCGCATCTCCCTATCTTCCTTGTCTACCCAGTGCCAGGCATTCAGACAGCCGAGTACCAGGCCGGCGATCAGCAGCGCGAGCGTCCAGGAATGATTTCCTGGATGGTGGCTGTCCAGCCAGATACCGAGCGCCGTGCCGGCCATCGCAGGAATCGCCACCGACCAGCCGACGAGCCCCATCATCCCCAAGCCGAACCAGACGCTCTGGGTGGCGTTGCGCCGCGCCCTTAGCTTGCGCGCCACCTTCGCGGCGACTGCCCGGCTGAATTCCGAGTCTTCACTCACGATGAAACTCCGCTAAGCGGCTGATGAAATCGCTTTCCATTTTCGCCATTACCGAGCGGACGCTCTGCTCCCGTTCGTTCAGATTCAGAAACTCGCGCTCCACCGCCGCATGCAGTTGACCGAGGTCCGTTCCGCCAATCGCGTTGCGGACGGAGATGAGCACATCCAGGCCGGTCTTGACCAGCACGCCTTCATCGACGGCCACATAAACCTCGGCCTGGGTTCCAAGCTGGTAGATCAGAATTCCGGGAGCAAGCGCCGCAACGCAGTCCAGCCGGTGTGGCAAGAGTCCGAAGGAACCCTCGCCGGTTTCGGCGACGATGCGCGAAACGCCGGTTGTGTCGGCAAAGATCTGGAACGGCAGCAGAACCTTAAGAGTCATGAGCGCCGGCTGCGGCATGGGCGACCTCCGGTTCTGGGGCCGGGTTGGATTGCGGCTCGGGCTTGGGGCCGGGCTTGGACTCGGCGGCGGGCTTCGCGTCGGCCTTGGCGCCAAGCTTGCAATCGGCGGCGGGCTTCGCGTCGGCCTTGGCATCGGGCTTGGACTCGGCGGCAGGCTTCGCGTCGGCCTTGGCGCCAGGCTTGGAATCGGCAGCGGACGTCTCGTCGGGCTTGGCGCCGGGCTTGGACTCGGCGGCGGGCTTCGCGTCGGCCTTGGCGTCAGGCTTGGAATCGGCGGCGGACGTCGCATCGGCCTTGGCGCCAGATTTGGAATCGGCGGCAGGCTTCGCATCGGCCTTGACGCCAGGCTTGGCCCCCGAGTCGCTTTTCGCCGCGGGCTTCCCGGGTTGGAATTTCTCTTTCGCTTCGTCAATCGCCCCGATCATATACAGGGCGCCTTCCGGATAGTCTTTGAATTCATCGCGCAGGATTCGCTTGCAGCCGTCGAGAGAGTCCTTGAGGCTGACGAGTTTCCCTTTAATTCCGCTAAACTGCTCGGTGGCGAAAAACGGCTGGGTGAGGAACCGCTCCAGCCGCCGGGCGCGGGCGACTACGTTACGGTCTTCCGGCGCCAGTTGTTCCAGACCGAGCATGGAGATGATGTCTTTGAGGTCCTCGTACTGCGCGAGTGTCCGGCGGATCTCCTGCGCCAGGAGATAGTGCTCCTGGCCGACGATTCCGGGTGTGGCCATTTTGGAGCTGGATTGCAGCAGGTCGATCGCCGGGAAAAGGCCTTGACTCGCCCGCTTGCGCGAAAGGACTATCGACGTGGACAGGTGTGAGAAAGTATGTACCGCCGCCGGGTCGGTAAGATCGTCGGCCGGCACATAGACCGCCTGAATAGAAGTAATAGCGCCGGTATCCGTATTGGCGATGCGCTCTTCCAACCCCGACAGTTCGGTGCCCATGGTGGGCTGATATCCCAGACGCGACGGCATTTGGCCCAGCAAGCCGGACACCTCCATGCCGGCTTGGATGAAGCGGAAAATATTGTCTACCAGGAACAGGACATCGCGATGCTCGTCGTCGCGGAAATACTCGGCCATGGTCAGCGCCGCATGGCCCACGCGGAACCGGCTGCCCGGCGGTTCGTTCATCTGCCCGAACACCATCACCATGTTCGGCAGCACGCCTGCCGCCTTCATGTCACGGTAAAGTTCCTCGCCCTCCCGGCATCGTTCGCCAATCCCGCAGAAGATACTTACGCCCTTCTGGTGCTCGATCATGTTGTGAATCATTTCGGTGAGCAATACCGTCTTGCCCACACCCGCCCCGCCGAACAGGCCGCCTTTGCCGCCGCGCTCGAGCGGCACCAACACATCAATGGCCTTGATCCCCGTTTCGAAGATCTCGGACTTGGTGGAGCGCTGGGTAAGCGGCGGCGGAGATCGATGGACGTTGCGCCATTGGACGCCGGCCGGCGCCGGCAGGCGGTCGATGGCGTTCCCGAAAACGTCGAACATTCGAGAGAGAATCCTTTTGCCGACAGGCGCCTTCAACTCGCCGCCCGTGTCTTCCACGGAGTTGCCGCGGGCGAGCCCTTCGGTTGGGGTCAGCGCGATTCCGCGAACGCTGTGCGCCCCGAGTTGTGCCAAAACCTCGATGGCAACTTTCCCTTCCTTCGCGTGTAGCAGCGAGTAGATAGGCGGCAAGTGTGCGTCGAAATGTATGTCGACGACACTGCCGCGCACCGCGACCACTGCGCCGATGTTGAAGGCCTCTTTCTGGTTCTCCATGTTCGCCTTACATTCCTCCGTTGGCAAGCCGGCTCGTATACTCATGCCGGTCGCTCAGGCCCCACGCCTCACCAATGGGCCCGTCGCCAGGCAGCCGGTACCGATAGATCCGTTCAAGCCGCAGGGGGCACAGAGGTAGCCGATCATCCTCTTCAGTAAGCTGGTCCCTCGGCTGCTCCTTCACACAGGGCGTCGATTACGGCGCCTTTCCGGAATTGCCCTCGGATATCATTACGGGTGTCCTTTCTGTCTGATCTATGCCGCTGGTCTACTGACTTGCGGGATACTTTCCATCCCGGCACTGTATTCGCCCCTGCGAGCGGCCCGGTTGCAACGCGCCCGATGACACAGAGCTCGCTGTGCCGCTAAGACGTTGGCCTCCCGGCCTCGCCAAATCTCCAATGCGGGTTGCTGGATGGCGCGGGCAAACGAAAATGCCAACGCCCAAGGCAGTCGCGACTCAAATCGTACATTCATGGCATTCAGGCGGGCTGAGGCCAACTCCGCGGATTGGCCGCCGGACAGGAACGCAATCCCCGGAACGGCGGCGGGGACCGATCGCAAGAGACAGCGCACGGTGGCGTCCGCCACCTCTTCCACCGTTTCCTGCTTGGGGCAGGTCGAACCTGGAAGGACCATGTTGGGCTTCAGAATCACGCCCTCCAGCATCACCCCTTGCCGGTAAAGCTGATTGAAAACAGTTCGCAGGACTTCCTCCGTCACCTCGCCGCACCGCTCCAGCGTGTGCGCGCCCTCCATGAGCACTTCCGGCTCGACGACGGGGACCAATCCGGCTTCCTGACACAAGGCGGCGTAGCGGCCCAACGAATGCGCGTTGGCCTCGATCGAGCCCCGGGTGGGAATGCCTTCACCGATGGCAATCACGGCGCGCCACTTGGCAAAACGCGCTCCCATTTGGGAGTATTCAGCCAGGCGGTCGCGCAATCCGTCGAGACCTTCGGTGATTCTCTCTCCCGGATAACCCGCCAGGTTTTTCGCGCCGGTATCGACTTTGATGCCCGGAACGATACCCGCATCGGCGAGGGCCCGCGCGAAGGGAGTGCCATCCTTCTCTCGTTGGCGAATGGTCTCGTCATAGAGGATGGCGCCACTGATGGACTCACGAAGACCGGCAGTTGTTACGATCAGTTCCCGATAGGCGCGCCGTGTCTCCTCCGTCTGCGAAATTGCTAACTTGGCAAATCGTTGGTTACAGGTTGGATTACTTTCATCCATCGCCAGAAGGCCCTTGTCATCCGCGACCAGCGCCTTCGCGGTATCTATGAGCCGTTGGACGTTCATATGGAAGCGCTCCATTTCCAGTTGCGGATTTCGGGCAAGTCTTCGCCGTGCTTATCGATGAAGACCTTGTGCTCGATCAGCTTGTCCTGCATGGTCTGCTTCAGGTAAGCCCCCTTGGACCCCAAATGCGGCAGCCGATCGATCACGTCGTGCACCAGGTGAAAGCGATCGAGCTTATTCTGCACCCTGATGTCGAAGGCCGTCGTGATGGTTCCCTCTTCCGTATAGCCCCGGACGTGCAGGTTGCGGTTGGTCCGGCGGTACGTCAGACGGTGGACCAGCCATTGGTACCCATGGAAGCCAAAGATGATGTGCTTGTCTTTAGTGAAGAGCGAATCGTAGTCCGTGTCGCTCAGTCCGTGCGGGTGCTCGGTATTCGACTGCAGTTTCATCAAATCGACGACATTGACCACGCGGATCTTGAGATTGGGGAGATGCTCGCGAAGAATCGAAACGGCGGCCAGAATCTCCAGCGTGGGAGTGTCTCCGCAGCAGGCCATCACCACGTCCGGTTCGCTATCCTGGTCATTGCTGGCCCATTGCCAGATGCCAATTCCTTCGGTACAGTGCACGACTGCGGCGTCCATGGTCAGCCACTGTGGAAGAGCGTGTTTGCCGGCAACCACTACGTTGACGTAGTGCCGGCTGCGCAGGCAGTGATCGAAGACCGACAGCAGACAATTGGCGTCCGGCGGCAGGTAAACGCGCACGATATCGGCTTTCTTATTGATCACGTGGTCGAGGAAACCTGGGTCCTGGTGGGTGAAGCCGTTATGATCCTGCTGCCAGACGTGGGAGGCCAGCAGATAGTTCAGCGACGCGATCTTGCGGCGCCACGGCAGCTCCAGCGTTACCTTGAGCCACTTGGCGTGCTGGCTGAACATGGAGTCGACAATGCGAATGAAGGCCTCATAGCTATTGAAGAGCCCGTGCCGGCCGGTCAGCAGATAACCTTCCAACCAACCTTCGCACTGGTGCTCGCTCAGCATCGAGTCCAACACGCGTCCAGCCGGTGCGAGACACTCGTCATTCTCTACTCTTCGGGCCTCCCATTGGCGGTTAGTAACTTCAAAGACGGCTCCCAGGAGGTTTGAGACTGTCTCATCGGGACCGAAGACGCGGAAGTTCCGCTCCTCCTGATTCAGCCTGGTCACATCACGCAGGAAATTGCCCAGTACGAGCGTGTCCTGGGCGTCCACCGCGCCGGGCGATGGCACATTTACGGCGTGGGCGTGGAAGTCCGGCATGCGCAGGTCTCGTAGCAGAACGCCGCCATTGGCGTGCGGATTGGAGCCCATCCGCCGGTTGCCCTTCGGCGCCAGTTCGGCCAGTTCCGGCCTGAGACGGCCATTCTTGTCGAATAACTCCTCGGCCTTGTAGCTCTTCATCCAGCTTTCCAGATCCTTGATATGATCGGGGTGCTCGGAATCCACAAGGATCGGCACCTGGTGGGCCCGGAAGGTGCCCTCGATTTGCAGGCCGTCGATTACTTTCGGTCCCGTCCAGCCCTTGGGCGACCTCAGGACGATCATCGGCCAGCGCGGCCGGGTCGTATCGTTGTTCTTCCGTGCGTTGCTTTGGATTTCGCCGATTCTCTCGATGGCGTTGTCCAAGGTGGCGGCCATGAGTTGATGCATCGTCTCCGGGTCATCGCCTTCCACAAAACAAGGGTCCCAGCCGCAGCCCCGGAATAACTGCTCCAGTTCCTCATGCTCGATGCGGGCTAAGACAGTCGGGTTGCTGATCTTGTAGCCATTCAGGTGCAGGATGGGCAGCACGGCTCCGTCGGTAATGGGGTCGAGAAACTTGTTGGATTGCCATGCGGTGGCCAACGGCCCGGTTTCCGCTTCACCGTCGCCGACAACGCAGGCGACGATCAGGCCGGGGTTGTCGAACGCTGCCCCGAAAGCATGGCTGACGGAGTACCCCAGTTCGCCACCTTCGTGAATGGACCCGGGCGTGGTCGGCGCCACGTGGCTGGAAATGCCGCCGGGGAAAGAGAACTGCATGAACAGCTTCTTGAGACCGGCCTCGTCCTGGGTGACGTTCGGATAGATCTCACTCCAGGTACCTTCGAGGTAGACGTTGCCGACAATCGCCGGGCCGCCGTGACCGGGACCGGCTATGTAGAACATGTCCAGGCCGTACTTCTTGATTACCCGGTTCAGGTGCACGTAGATGAAGTTCTGGCCCGGCGTGGTGCCCCAATGCCCGACCACCAGAGGCTTCACGTGAGACAGTTTCAACGGCTCTTTTAACAGTGGGTTGTCGTAGAGATAGATCTGGCCGGCCGACAGATAGTTGGCGGCGCGCCAATAGGCGTTCATCTTGTGAAGGAGGTCCGGCGTGAGCGTGTTGGTTTTTGTGGCTAAGTCCTTAGCAGCGATCGCGTCGGGTTTCTTGTGAGGCAGTTCCGAGGTAACGATGTTGGTTTTCATGGTCGATTCTCTCCGTTTCCCGCGTCGGTTTGGAGAATGCCGCACACCGACCGCGCAATCATCAGATCTTCGTCCGTTCGAATGACGCGAACCGTAGCCCGGCTGGCATCCGTTGAAATGACTCCCGCAGTTTCCGCATTGCGCGACTCACTCAGCGCGATGCCGAGGAAGCTCAGTCCGCCGCAGATGCGCGCACGAACGAGCGGCGCGTTTTAGCCGATGCCTCCAGCGAAGACGAGCGTGTCCAAGCCGCCCAGCGCAGCGGCGAAAGCGCCGGTCCACTTTTGCGGCTGATAACAGAACAGTGCTACCAGAGGGATTGCCTCAGGGTTCCCAACTCTTTCACAGGGTTACCGCTCATGAAATACCTCCGTCTCTCCAAACTTGCGACGTTGGCGAGACGGCGCCGGTGACGTTCGGCGCCGCTGAATCGTGCCTGCAGAAATGTTCGGACCAACTCCCAGGCGAGCGCTTTCCCAACCACTTGCCCGCCCAGGCAAACGACGTTCATGTCGTCGTCCTCGACACCCTGGTGCGCTGAAAAGCACTCATGAATCAGGCATGTCCGGACGCCCCGCACCTTGTTTGCGGCAATGCTGGCGCGCAAGCCCCTGCCGCGGATAGCCACACCGCGGTCCACTTGGCCGCAAGCAACTGCACGGGCCAAGGGCACCACAAAGTCGGGATAGTCATCGTCGGGTTTCTGCTGGCCGTCGCCGAAATCGACCAGTTCATAGTGAGCCTCACGCAGCATCCCGGCCAGGTACTCCCTCAATTCGAAACCGCCATGATCGGCAGCGACACCGATGCGTTCCGGCGTGGTTGGCGGCACCGTCTGCGAATCGGACATTCTTCTTCCCGGGGCCTTACGCAGGTTTTCGCGCCAAACCGTATTTCCGTCCCGGCACCGGAGGGGGGAACTCCGGTGCCACGGCAATGCCGGCGCTCGCAATACGCTTAACGGCGGGCGGTTCTTGCACGGTAGCCGGAGAGTTGTGCCACCAGGCTGCGTGCGGACGCAGGAACGGTAACTTTGCCACTCAGGATATCTTGATGGGTAACATCGGAGCCGTACATAGCCTGGTCCCCGCTGTGGTCGGCCTGCACTACGGCGCCATCCAGACTGATCCCGGCAAAAAGACCCTTGCTGCGCGAATAAGTCAGGATCTCGGCTTCGAGTCTTGCATCCGTGTTGGCGGATGCCTGTCTTCCCACCGGCCCGGCCGCCACCGTGACGTCGGCGCCGATCTTGAATTTGTCACCCAGCAGGCTTTGCAGGGCATGGTCGTTCATAAACAGCATCACTACGTCGGTGAAAGAGCCGCCAATCTGGAAGCCGAAACTCCCTCCTCCGACGGCCACAAACATCGGCGCACTCCAGCCCGTGCCAGTGCGGCAGGAGGCCAGTCCCTTGCCGTAGTTGGCGCCGAAAATGAAGGCCGCCTTCTCTTCCCCTGGAATGATGGCAATACACTTCGCCCTTTCCAGCAGGTCACGCGGAATGCCTTTATCGGGGGTTGCCATGATTTGGTGGAAGACACGGGTCGCTTTGTCGACACGTCCAATGTCATCTTCGCGATCCGATGCGAATGCGGGCAGAAGCATACCCAGGCTTGCTACCGATACGATCAACACGTTCCTGTACATGATATTTCTCCTTAAGCTCTTCTTGTTTCTACACGGCCGGTGAAGGCCCTGGTTTCACTGTCGATACTCGACTATCTGCCGGCAAAAGCCGGCTGCTCGCGTTCCGCCGCATGCACGGCGATATCTAGCGGGTGCGTCGTCTCCAGGATGTCCTTTGCCTGGGTCACCTCGTCCACGGTGCCGTGGGCCAGGACGAGGAACTTGTCAGCCTTGAGCGCCGTCTCGTACTGGAGGACGCTGTCCTTGGGGATGCCAATGCTGTACAACCCAGCGCCGAGCGCGCTCAATCCGCCCACCACGACTGCGCCTTCCAATGCGCCGACGATCCAGGCGACCAACGGGCCGGCTACTAATATCGGCCCGAGGCCCGGAATGATGAAGAAGGCGCCGAACAACATGCCCCAGAGACCTCCCCAGAAGGCGCCTTGCTTGCCCCAGTACTTCATGCGGTCGCCGGTGTTATAGTATCCGACGACGCTTTCGTCGGTGTGATAATCCTTGCCCACGATGGACATTTGCTTCATGTCAAACCCAGACTTCTGCAGGTCCTTGACTGCCTCCTCCGCCTGGGGGTGGGTTCCGTAGATCGCTACAACCGAGTTCGTTTTCGTCATAACTTCCTTTCCAGATCGAACTTGTGCATTTCCGTATGCGTCAGCCTCGTGAACGAATTCTGAGAGCTTCCGCGTTGTCGCGGTTGGGGCCGTCCTGGCATCGAGATACATCCTTGCAACATAGACAGGCGCCGAAGACGTCGGCCTTCATGCCGGCCCAAGCAACCCGGAGCTTCCGGAGTAAGCCTGAGCCTGAAGTGAAGTTAGCCTTTGGACGTTTGCGGCCCGCAGTGCGCCAGATTTCTTCCAGCACGGCAGCGCTCCTTTTCCAATCCGCTGCTGGATGCGGTTGGAAGCGCAACGGCGAATCTCCCCGTCCTTCCTATAGCAGTTCGTGCGCCAATGTTGACGGGGCCACCAGTATTTGCGGAACTCTAATACCGGACAAAGCGATTCGGGACGGTGGCAAGGGTGGAATAGCCGATGACATGCGTGGCAGCCGCATTTACAGATTGGGACCGGCAGATTGCGCACTTTCAAGTGCAGTCTTTGCATCGCGGCGCCGGTGAAGTCCCGCTTGCCCACGCTTGCCTCTGGGAGGCTTCACCTCCTCTGTTCTAGCTGGCTTCAGGGGCTGTGGACCTGCAACGGCTGCGGCGCCAGGTTGCGTTGGACCGTTTTCTCGCCGCCTCTTTAGGACCGCTTGGGCTCCTGCCACTGTACTATTGCCATCGGAAGCGGCCATCGATTCGTGGCATAATGAGGGCGGGAAGAGGCGATGAAGAACTTTCACTTACCGCTGCCCGAGCAGACGTACATGGGCCTCAGGGCGGAGGCCGAACGGACAGGAGTGCCCGCGACGACGCTGGCGCGCGAGGCTGTAGTTTGGTGGCTGCGCCAACAACGCCGAAAAGCACGGCACGACGCCATCGCGGCCTATGCCGCGGAGATGGCTGGAACGCCTCTCGATCTCGACACCGATTTGGAGTCCGCGGCCATCGAGCACATTTTGAACACGAACCAGGCAACAAGATGAAGCGGGGCGAAGTTTATTGGGCCGATCTTGTCCCACGATCCGGCTCGGAGCAGACGGGCCGGCGTCCTGTAATCCTGGTGTCTCACGACGGTTTCAACCAAACTCCCTCATGGAGGTCTATTATCGTGGTGCCGATCTCGACCTCGTCGTCGCAGGGCAAGCGCGGACCCACAGTCATAGAACTCTCGGGCGGGACTGGCGGCCTGCCGAAGACGAGCTTTGCCGTGTGTCATCAGTTGACCACACTGGATCGCGCCAAGCTGACCAAGAGGCTCGGCATTCTGCCGTCTGAGTCCCTTCGTGAAGTCGAGGAAGGGCTAAAGGCCGCCATGGATCTCGATTGAAGCGTTGGCCCGCAGGGCTGTCAACAAACCAGGATCGCCGTCGGAAAGTTGAATTTCCTGGCAGCGCAGGAATTGGCTCCCCGGCACGGGTTCAAACCGGAACTCAGGTCGCTGACGCCGGGGTCACGTGTCCGTCGCCTACTGCACCTCTTTTGGATCGTCCATTCTCACCGACGGCTTCCCGTTGGTCGATTGCCGCGCTTTGCCGGGGTCGAAAATGCGGCGGTCTACATCGAGCAGTTTGTAGACGGCCGCGTCGGCCTGTGAGGCGAAACAATCGCTTAACTCGGCGGCCGACGCATCAAACAGGTTGAGCGGCGGCAGATGCAGAAGACGAAAAATGGTCTTCAGCAGGCCAGGGAAACTGGTGTTGACGTGCGACACGTAGTTCTTCTTCATCCACGGGCCGGCCGCGAGCAGAACCGTGCGATGGGCGTCCAGGTGGTCCACGCCGCCTTGCGGATCGTCCTCGGTGATGAAGACGGCGGTCTGGGGCCACCATTTCGTGCCGGAAAGATACTCCAGGATGCGGCCCAGCGCGTAGTCGTTATCTACCACGAAGGATTCTTCGAATGGGTAGCCGTCCTCCGGCCGGGCTTCGGCCATGTGGTCGTTGGGCAGATGGATGAACAGGAACTGCGGCAGGTCCGCGCCGGCCTTGACGAACTTCTCGTCGATCTCATGGATGAACTGCGCAGCGCGGTATTGATCCGGGATGTTCATGTTGAAACCGGGATACTCGCGCGAGGTATGGCTGTAGAGCGGCTCCGGCATGGGAACGTTGGTGAGGAAGCGCGCGCCGGTGGGCTCCAGGTCCTTCTCTTCGTCCACGCCCGCCAACTCGAAACCCTCGCCGAAATTCAGGAAACTGGTGCCGTGGCGCGCGAAGTGGTGCCAGATGGTGCCGCCTTCCAGTTGATCTTCGGGATGCACGGAAGCATCCGACCCGGCGAATTCCAGGCGGCCGGGAGCCGTGCCGGGACGGAAATCCTTCTTCTGATCGCTGTACGCGGCGATGAGCGAGGTCTCGGTCCAAACGCTGGGGTAGGCTCCGGCCAGCCAGTGGTGCCCGTCCACGCTGACGTCCGAATCGGCGTAGAAATTGTCGTTGAAGGTCCACTGTTCGGCGATGGCGTGGTGATTGGGAGTCACATCCAGATCCCGCAGGCTGAGGCGCAGCTTGTGGCCGTCCACGTAGCCGCGGGTGCCGAAACGCGCCACCAGCGGCGCGCCCATGGCCGGTCCGTTGGAGGCTCCCACCTCGTCGCCAAGCACTTCGTCGTAGGTGCGGTTCTCCTTCACGATCAGCACCACGTGGCGGATGCCCGCGGGCAATGGCGGCGGCTCCGGGCGCGCGACGAAGCCGTTGGCTTCCATCACGAAGGCGGTATGCTTGGGCAGATCTTCGGCCGGGGGAAGGGGAAAAACGGAGAGCGAGCCCTGCCGGCGGTTGGCCAGAAACATGCCCGCCGATCCGGTAAAGGCGTTGGGGCCGCTGCCGTTGCCCTTGGCGTTGGCCACGAACACGGTGTCGCCATCCAGGCCCACCCGCGTGGGAAACCAGCCGGCGGGGAGATGCCCAAGGACGCGCCGCTCGCGCGGGTCGATGACCGCGACGGCGTTGATACCCGCCTCCGCCACCAGCAGCCAGCCGGTCTTCTCGTGGTAAGCCATGCCAATGGGAAGCACGCCGCGCAGCGTTTCGAGACCGGGAATGCGGATGGGGATCTCGGCGGCGACGGTGTTGGTGGCGGCGTCGATTACGGTGATGCTGTCGTTGCCGGCATTGGAGACAAAGACGCGATCGGCGGTTACCAGCAGGCCCGCGGGGCTGCTGCCGCCGTCGCTCGACTGGCCGAAGGGAACACCGGTGCGGACGAACGCGACCACCTTGGCCGCGGCGGGATCGGAAACGTCCACCACCGACAGCGAATTCGATTCCGGCACGTTGGGATCGCCCAGGCCGGGCACCTGGACCGGGCCTTTTTCGGTTTGCCGCTCGGCTCCGGACGCGGCTTCGCGGCTGGGGAATCCAAAAGCGGGGAAGGGAAGGCCGGTGGAGCGCGGCTGGGCCGGATCGGCGCCGGGAATCAGGCGGTACTCGAACATGCCGACATTCGTCACGTAAAGCTTCCTGCGGTCGGGCGAGAGGGCCAGGGCGAACGGCAGGCGCCCCACGCGCACGGAAGCGATCACCTGGCGCGACTTGAGATCGACTGCGGCAACCCGGAAATTGGCCTGATCCACCACATAAAGGATGCCGCGTTCGGCGTCCATGGCCAGGTCGCCGGTGTAGCTGTCCCGGAAGCCGCCCTGGTTGAGATCGATGGTGCGGCGGCGGGCGGCCACCCAATCGAAGAGGCTGACGCGCCCGGAATTGCCCTCGGAAGCCCACACGGAATGGTCGTTGACCAGCGCCAGACCCATCGAGAGGCCGCGCCAATCGGCGCCGAACGCCTCCACGCCGTCGTGAGAGCGGGCCACGATCTGTTGGACTGCCCAATGGGTGCTGCCGCGGTCGCGGTCCAAAACGGTCAGGGAATTAGGACCCGGGCCGCCGTTGGAAGTGACCACGGTGCGCGCCGAGGGGCCCACCAATAGCCCAAAAGGGCCAGCGCCGGTGACGTACTGGTCGCCGAGCGGGGCGATGACGCGCCCGCCGGGCAGGATGGAAGTACCAGCCCTGCGCAGTGCCGGACGAATGCCGGCTGGCGCGGAATAGTACTGCGCTACGAGGGCGGCGCTGAACGTCAACAGCGCCAAAGGACAGCGCCATGCGGCTGGCACCTTTCCATCATAACGAAGATGGTGGGTAATCTTTTCCACCCGGTGGTACATAATTGGACCGAGACATCGGCGAAAACTATGGGTTTCAATGTATGAGATAGTCCACTAGTACGCGGTATCATGTGGGGAGGGTACTCTTTACAGGGCATCGGCAGCGCCCATGGCCCGAAAGTGCTATTTGGTACTAGAAGTGCTACCTGTATGGCGAACATCATGACCCAAGGGATAGCCAGTGTGGTATTAGCGATTTGCACGGCCGGTTGGATGCCGGCCTATGCCAACTCGGGTCCTGTTGCGGATAGCGCCAAATCCCAGCAGCAACCAAAAGCAGATCCCAAGGCGCAGTCGCAGCCGAAGGGACAGATGAACTCATTGACGGGGTGTGTGGACGAGCAAGAGGGGAAGTGGGTGCTTGTCAACGACCAGACAATGGCGATCATCGCAAATCTGGCGGCGGATGGCTTCCCGGCGGAAGCCTTCGCCAAACATGTGGGGCAGAAGGTCACGGTTCGAGGGACAGCAAGCTCGGGCGGATCGCCTCCCCTGTTCAAGGTTCGCAGCATCGAAACGATAAGCGAAACCTGCGCATCCCGGTAGCAAGCTGCCGGGGTGAGCAACGTCTTTGGAGGAGACAAAATGGCGTCCAGTCTTACGGCGTTCGCGCCGCACAAACCGCTTGAAGATCCATTGGCGCACTTGCCGTGCTCGACCATCGTGGAGCACCGCAAGGGCCAAATCATCTACAACCAGGATCAACCTTCCTCCGATCTGTATCTGGTGATCGAGGGAAAGGTGAAAGTGATCCGCCTGGCGGATGACGGCCACCAGGTAGTGGTGGACATTTACCAGCCGGACGAGTTCTTCGGGGAATCGGCGTTCCTCAGTCTCCCGCACCGTTGCGAACAGGCGACGGCGCTGGAGGATGTGAAGCTGATGGCTTGGAGCACGCCGGAGATCGAGGAGATTATCGTGAAGCGGCCTCGTCTGGCGGTGGCGATGATGCAAATCCTGGTGCAACGCACGCTCGATCTGACTCACCGGATCGAGAGTTTTTCGGCCGACAACATTGCCCGGCGGCTGGCGCGCTCGCTGATCCGCTTTTCCGAGCGGCTGGGCACGGTGGATCCGGACGGCTCGGTGCACATGACCGCCTTCACCCACGAGCTGCTGTCGCAGTACGTGGGCACATCGCGCGAGATCGTCACGCACTACATGAACCAGTTCCGGCGGATGGGCTACCTGCAATACTCGCGGAGAGGCATTGTGCTGTACCGCGACGCGTTCCAGCAGTGGCTGCGGGATAGCGCCTGAGGGCCGGTCAATCGCCGCGGAAGCCCTGGTACGAAGCCGGGGCGCCGGGCGTCTCGCGCATGGCTGAGCGGGATGAGTGCCGCCAAACCAGGAGGGCCACGGCAACCGCCAGAAACGGCACCGCGGGCGTTCCGCCGCGCCAGAGCCCGTAAGCCAGAGCGCTCAAAAAGCCGGCCACCATGGTCCCCATTACGGCGACCGGCCTGAGCCTGAGCCTGATGAGCGCCACGGTGGCCGCTCCGCCGATGAACAGGTCGCTGAGGCCCACGACCGGAATGGCGTGACCGCGCACCGGCACAACCAGGCCGAGGTACACCAGCAAGTTGCTGGTTCCGGCGGTGTATCGCGAGACAATCACCTTGGAGACGCCGGCGGACATGGACAGGTAGTCCACAACCCCAGCGACGGTGAGGAACACTGCGACCGCCGCCGGCGTCTGGAGCGCACCTTCGACCCACACCACCCCGCCGACGGCGCCCGCCAGACCTGCGAGGTCAATCACCACCCACTGCGACGGCCGGAAGGCGAGCGCCGCAGCGTAAATCACCAGCAAGGCGCCGACGGCGATGCTTTTCCGCCTCCGCGAATGTGCGCGAGAGCTAACCAGGTGCGATGCGCCCACGACGGCGGCGAATCCGCCCACCGTCGCCGCCGCAGCCAGAACCGAGAAGAGTGAGTACGACATGCGCTGCATGCTTAGGCTAACAAACCGCGGCCACGTGCGCAGCGGTGCGCCGGGTAAGCGCCTAACCCCGCCCCCGGGCGGCCTCGCCTCCGGCACGGGCGCGTTGATTCCCAGCAGCAGCCGAGCCGCTCCAAAACGGCTCCGCGCCCGTCGCGCCCCGTGCGCCGGTTATCGGCTCGACCAACTCATCGGCTATAATCCGGGCATCATGCACAAGCTCGCTCTTTTGCTGGCGACGGCGCTTCCCGCGGCAGCTCAGACGAAGGCCGACCCGGCGCGGGTGGCGCGCCTGCTCGAACGGGCCGTGATCGTCGACCTGCACGACGACACCACCCAGATGATCGCCGACGAGGGCTACAACCTGGCGGAGAAGCACGGCTACGGGCAGGTGGACATCCCGCGCATGCGCGCCGGCCATGTCTCCGGACTGTTCCTTTCGATCTGGACCGATCCCGACCGCTACACGCCCACCGAGGCGGTCCGGCGGGCGCTCGATCAAATCGATGCGGCGCGGCGTGAAATCGCGCGGCACCCGGCAGATCTGGAACTGGCAACCACCGCCGACGGAATTCTGGCCGCACGGAAGCGCGGGCACATCGCCATGCTCCTGGGCGTGGAGGGCGGGCAGGCGATCGATTCCGACCTGTCCATCCTGCGGACTTTTTTCCAATTGGGCGCACGCTACCTGACGCTGACGCATACCAGCAACACGCCCTGGGCCGACAGTTCCGGCCAGCCGCCGGAGCACAACGGGCTGACCGATTTCGGCAAGAAGCTGGTGCGCGAGATGAACCGGCTGGGCATGATGGTGGACATCTCGCACGTCTCCGACAAGACGTTTTTCGACGCGCTGGAGGCGTCGTCGGCGCCGGTGATCGCATCGCACTCGTCGTGCCGGGCGCTGGCCGATGTGCCCCGCAATATGACCGACGACATGCTGCGCGCTCTCGCGGCGAAGGGCGGAGTGGTGCACATCAATTACTACGAGGGCTTTCTCGACGCGGAATTTCAGGAGCGGCAGAGCGCGCTGAAGGCCGAGCAGGCGCAACAGGACGAGATCGACGACCGCACGCCCAAGTTCGGCGACCGCAGCCAGAACGGGCCGGCGGTGCGCCAGATCAATGCCCAGCGCATTGCCAAGCTGGGGCGCATTCCGTTCAGCCGGTTGCTGGACCATTTCGAGCACGCCGTGAAGGTGGCCGGGGTAGACCATGTGGGCCTGGGCTCGGACTTCGATGGCGTGGACGACCTGCTGCCGGAGGGCATGGAGGACATTTCCAAAATCCCCAACCTGATTGGCGGGCTGATGGAGCGCGGCTTCTCCGACGCCGACATTCTGAAGATTCTGGGGGGCAACACGCTGCGGGTGATGCGCGCAGTAGAGCAGGCGGCCGCGCGCAGTAAGTAAAGGCGGTTACGCCATCAGCGCCGCGGCTTTCTCGTCCAGGAACCACGCCACGCCGCGGCCGGGATGCGTGGCGATCTGCGCGGGGTATTTCATGGGGTCGTACTGTTCCTTGAAAACGGCGCGCACCGCCTCCGCCTTGTCTTCCCCGGCCACCAGAAATACGGTGTGGTTGGCCGCCATCAGCGCGCCGGGGAGCAGCGTCACACGCCATTGGTTGAATTTGCGGGCGAAGGTGGCCGCGGCGATGCCTTCGCGGTCGGCAATCAGCGGGTCGCCGGGAAACAGGCTGGCGGTGTGGGCGTCCGGTCCCATGCCGCGATGCACCACGTCGAAATGCGGCATTTCGTTTTCCGCCAGGCCGAAGAAATCGCGAATCTCCCTGGCGTAGCGGGCCGCCGCGGCTGCCGGCGCCATCTCGCCCACAACGCGATGCACGTGATGCGGCGGAATCTGAGCGGCGTGGATCAGGTAATCTTCCGCCAGCTTGTAATTGCTGGCTGCGTCGGTGGGTTGGACGCATCGCTCGTCCACCCAGAACAGATGCACACGGTCCCAGTGGAAGGGCGCCGCCGCCAGCTTCCGGAACAGCAGTTTGGGAGTGGCGCCGCCGGAAACCGCGAGCGTGGCCATTTCCTGGGTGGAAAGCGTGGTCTCGAGCAAACTGACGATGTGACGCGCGCAGGCTTCGGCTGCCCCTTCGGCATCCGCAGCGGTGAACCATTCGACGCTCATTTCTCGGCTCCGTTCGCGGTGGGATTCGCCAATCGCGCGGCGGAATCCAACGCCTTCTCGAAGATCGGGTCGCGCCGGACAATCCCCAGCTCCTCGCGCATCAGCAGATAGTCGGTGGGCTGCGGCAGATTGGTGCATTGCGAGGCGCCATCGAGCGTGACCACCATGCGGTCTTCCTGGCGCCCCAATTCGGCGGCCACCCCGTCGCCCGTCAAGCGCACCCGCAGCGTGTCCTCTTGGTTCGGTGCGCGCCGGATGCTCAGCGTCGGATGCACGCCCACCGAGACCAGCGAGTCCGCGATCCACGCTCCCAGATACCACGCGGATGCCGCATGTATGCCGCCCCACTCCACGTCCACCGCCGAAACCTTGACCAATCGCGCCAGGTTCCGCGGGTTCTCGAACAACTGCGACAACATTTCCCGCCAACGCGTCAGCCGCGTCCAGGCCAGGTCGCCCAGAATCGCGCCGCCGGCGGCGATGGCCTTCGCGCGTGCCAGCGCAGCCGCGGGATCGGGCGCCGCGGCGCTATCGAGGACGATCTTTCCCGCCATGGCCGCGATGGGCCCGAATTCGCGCATTCCCAGCAATCGCGTGCTGCGGCACCAGAGAATCAGCGGGAGGTCCGGCACGGCGAGCGGCAGCACTACCGGCAGCAGATCGGGCAGCGCCGCGTCCGATGCCGTGATCTCCACCTGCTCGCAGCACACCTGCCGCCGCTGCCCGAACGGCATCCAGCATTGCGAATAGACGCGCTCGGTAAGCGCCCGCTCGCCCGCTCCGCTGAGCCGAACCACGATGGTGCGCGCCGGGTGCTCCGGCATGAGCGCCGCGACGGTTTCCCCCAGGCCCTGCAGGTCCTCACTCGCTTCCGCCAGCACCAGCAGGGTCATGGTGCAAGCGCGCAGCACGCCCGTGCCGCCTTCCGCCTGCTCCTGCTTGCCGCTGTCGGTCCACAGTTGGGCCAATTCCCGGAGAATCTGTTCCGGAGCCACGGTGGCGCTCATTACGGTTTCCTCCACACGTGCCCGCGCCGCGCCAGCATGGCATCGGCCGCCGCCGGTCCCCACGTGCCCGCCGGGTAGTTGGGAAACTCGGCCTTGTCTTCGCGCCACACATTCTGGATCGGCTCGACAACCGACCAACTGGCTTCCACCATGTCCTGGCGCGTGTACAGCGTGGCGTCGCCCACGATGGCGTCCAGCAGCAGCGTTTCGTAAGCCGAGGGCGACCGCTCGCCGAAGCTCGATCCGTAGTTGAAATCCATCGACACGGGCCGCAGCATCATTCCCGCGCCCGGCCGCTTGGACAGGAACTTCAGCGAAATCCCCTCCTCCGGCTGCACGCGCACAATCAGCAGGTTGGGTGCGCTATCCGCGCCGTCCTGGTCGAAAATGTGGAGCGGCGCCGGGTTGAAATGAATGGCGATCTCGGTGACGCGCTTGGGCAGGCGCTTCCCGGTGCGCACGTAAAACGGCACGCCGGCCCAGCGCCAGTTGTCCACGAACAGCGTGACCGCGGCGAAGGTGTCGGTGGGCGATTGCGGGTCCACTCCGGGCTCCTGGCGGAAACCCGGCACGTCTTTGCCGCCGATGCTCGCCGGCCCGTACTGTCCCGCCACGGTGTTCTGGCGGACCTCGGCGGGAGTCATGGGGCGGATGGAGCGCAGCAGTTTCGACTTTTCATCGCGCACCGATTGCGCGTGGAAGCTGGCGCTCGGTTCCATGGCGATGGTGGCCAGGACCTGCAACAGGTGGTTCTGGATCATGTCGTCCAGGGCGCCGGCTTCCTGGTAATAGGCGCCGCGGCCCTCCACGCCGATGGATTCCGCGCCCGTGATCTCGACGTGGTTCACATACCGGCGGTTCCACAGCGGCTCGAAGATTCCGTTGCCGAAGCGAAACGCCAAAATGTTCTGCACGGTTTCCTTACCCAGGTAATGGTCGATGCGGTAGATGTCCGATTCGTCGAACGACTCGTGCAGGCGGACGCTCAATTCGCGCGCGCTGGCCAGATCGTGGCCGAACGGCTTCTCCACCACCAGCCGGCGCCATCCGCCGCCTTTCCCCAACCCCGCCGCGCCCAGGCCCTGCGCCGCGCGCGCATACTGGCTGGGCTGGGTGGAAAGATAGAACAGCACGTTTCCGCCCGTGTGGCGTGCCGTTTCGATTTCCGCCAGCTTGGCGGCGAGTTTCTGATAGGCGGCCGCGTCGCCGATGTCGCCGGGCACGTAGAATAGCCCGGCGGCGAAGGCGTTCCACACGTCGGCATCGAAGGTGGTGTCTTCGGAAAACTGTTTGACGGCCTCCAGCATTCTCTGGCGGAAGGCCTCGTCGGTCATGGGGGTTCGGGAGACCCCGACCACGGCGAAGCCGGCGGACAGCCGCCGGTCGTAGGCGAGACGGTACAACGCGGGGAGGAGCTTGCGCTTGGTCAGGTCCCCGGTAGCGCCGAAGATTACCACTGCGCACTCCGGCACGCGCCGCTCAAATCGCAAAGGATCTTGAAACGGATTCTCGATGGGCATCGAACCCAAAATAGCACGGGCAGCGGCAGACCCCTCGGCCGCAGGGGAGTCTTTGGCGACTCCCGGGCGGCTCTGGCCACTCCCTGGTCTACCCGGGCCGGTGTGCATCGCGCAGAAAGCGGCGCAGTTTGGCGACCGCGCCCTGGAGGGCACAATGTTCTCGAAGCTGTTGCGGATGCAAAATCCGCGGAGGAAGGCTGCTCGGTACTTCCGAACCGGGCGGCAAGATTCCGTTCTGTAGCCGATCCCGGTGTTGGCTACCAGACGAACATGCGGGCGCCGCCGCCGGGTTGACTGATGCGCCCGGTTTGGGGGGAGCCTTCGAATATGGGAGTCATGCTCTGGCCAACCGGGCTTACAATCTCCGGCCGGCTGCCGACGAGCTCTTCCAGTTCGATCGCATCGTGGCGATTCATGATCCGGGCCGCATTGTCCACTTCTTCAATCGATCCTGTTGCGAAAACGAGAACGCCTCCACGCCGCACTCCTTGGACGTAAGCCTTCGCCTCCCGGTCGCTTGCCCCGATTGCCGTGAGCTCCCGGTTCAAGCCCACCTCGAAGTCGGTGCGAGGAGTACTCGCGACGCCATCTCCCGTCATATCCCGCGGCTCTCCGAGAACGCGGATCTCGCTCCGAGGGAACGCACTGGCATCGAGGTCGTGGACGACCTGCTCCGCCACGCCCGGACGCTCAAACAAACCAACTGCCGTTTTGGACATATTACTCCTCAGCCTTAAGTTCGCCTACAACCGGAATTATCGGATTCCTGTCTCACTTATGAGCACGAGAAGGGCCGTACGTGGATGGTTTCGTGTCGCGGTTTCGAGGAAGACGAGGCAGAGACCCTGCGTGTGGAACGGGTGCAGAATCTGCCGTGCAGGTGCAAAGTCAGCATCCGAAGGCTCAGCGCCCAGGGAAGTTTTCCAGTCTTCCCTCGAGAAGTGATTGGCCCCCTTCGTGCATATGATTGCTTCCGGGGAGGCACGACTTATGCACGGGGCGCACTGGAAAGCCGCCGAGATACACCAACTGGCGGCAAAGGCACATCGCACACATCGCACTGCTGCCGAACATAACGAAAAACGCGACTGGTTCAGGGATAGGCCGGCTTCATTCAGGGAACGATCACTACCGATCCATGGGCCGTTTCTTCCTTGACCGCTGCAAGGGCCTGATTTGCCTCGTCAAGAGGAAATGCAGTGACCTGGGGCCGAATATTGAGACTGTGTGCGATTGCCAGGAATTGTCGAGCGTCCTCTCGGGTCATATTGGCTACGCTACGTATCTGCCGCTCGCCCCACAATAGCGTATCGTAGTCAAACCGGGGCATTTGGTCGAGATGAATTGCGTTAATCGCTACCACGCCACCTTTACGCAAACTGGCGAGGGCGCTTACCACGACCTTTCCGCTGGGCGCAAAGGTGACCGCCCGATCCAATTTCACGGGTGGTGTGTCATCCTCCTTGCCGACCCAGGTGGCGCCCAAGGAGAAGGCCAGTTCCCGATGGCCGGCGCCTCTGGTGGCAACATAGACCTCGCAATTCCAGGATTGCAGAATGGCAATCGCGAGACTTGCGGAGCTGCCGAAGCCGAATAGCCCCACCCGCTCGCCATGCTCCACGCCGGCAACACGCAAGCTGCGATAACCGATGATACCCGCGCACAACAGAGGGGCGACATGCACGTCATCCAGCCCGGCAGGCAACGGAAAGGCGAAGTCCGCGCGCACGAGGGCATACTCGGCATAGCCTCCATTCACCGTATAGCCGGTGAAGGTGGGGGTATCGCAGAGATTCTCCATTCCATGACGGCAGTACCAGCACTCGCCATCCACGCCGCCCATCCAAGAAACACCGGCTCGCGTTCCTAGCGGCAACTCCGCTGTCTGGCCGTCAACCACCTCTCCCACGATTTGATGGCCTGGGATGAGTTGCGGTCTAACCGGTGGCAGGTCGCCTTCCACGATGTGTAAGTCGGTCCGGCACACCCCACACGCAACTACGCGAAGCAAGACATGCCCGGCTTCCGGAGTGGGACGTGGAACGTCCCCGATCCGAACGTACGATCCAGGGCCCGTCCGGGCTGTATCGAAGATAGCGGCTTTCATTTTCCTATTCTCCCCCGAATCTCCTTTATGGATCATGCTGTGCCGCGGCGTCAATCGAAACCACGCGGACCGGTTTCCTGTTGACGAACTCCCAGCAGATTCGTAGCCGTCCCGGCGCTACTTTGAGAATTTGGAGCCTCTATCCGGGAAGACGAGGCCCAGAATCAACGCCCGCAATTGCGAAGGGACGAACGGCTTAGCCAGGAAATGCCAGCCTTCATTGAGCACCAGCATTCCGCCGGTGAACCCGGACATCATCAATACCTTGATCTGCGGCCGCTCTATGGTCATTTGAGTGGCTAACTCGATTCCGCTCATTGCCGGCATTTGGAAATCCGACAAAAGAAGATGTATCTCGCCTTTGTAGTCTCTCGATTGTTGAAGCGCAGCGGCGCCGCTACGGGCCGTCAGAACGTGGTAGTCGCTATCAACCAATAGTCGCGAGACGAATTTCAAGATCTTCGGATCATCGTCAACCACGAGAATGGTCCGTGGCTGCCGTTCAACAGTGGGCGTTGTTGGCGCCATCACACGCCGCCACCTCCTTTGCCTCTTCGCGCAGTTCCGCGATGCGGTTCTGCAGCGTTCGCAGGCTGATCCCCAGCATTTCAGCGGCAAGTTTGCGATTGCCGCGCACGTGCTCGAGCGTGAGCTTGATGTAACTCTCCTCGATTTGCATGAGCGATCGGCCAGGCTGGAGCATGCGGGCGCCCTCATGGCGGGATGATGGCCGGCCATACGGCCCGGGGTTTAGACCGAACGCGGGGCCACCAAGATCGGTGAGCCGGATCAAGCCCTCGCCCGCCATTATTGCGGCCCGCTCCAGAACATTGCGCAACTCCCGCACATTGCCGGGCCAATCATATCGATATAGAAGAGTCAGCACTTCGGGATCGACCCCTGTAACGTGCGTGCCGTGTTTCTTGTTCAGGTTCTGCAACAGGACATCGGCGATCAGCGGAATATCCTCCTTGCGCTCGCGCAGGGGCGGGATCACGATCTGGAATACACTTAACCGATAGTAAAGTTCTTCTCTCAAATGCGAGCCTATTTCCTGACTGGTCGCGGCAAGTACCCGAACGTCCACTGCGATTTCCCGCTTGCTTCCAAGCCGGCGCACCCGTAAATCCTCGAGAACGCGCAGCAGCTTTGGTTGGGTCGACTGCGGCATCTCGCCAATCTCGTCCAGGAACAAAGTGCCCCCGTGCGCCTGTTCAAAGCAGCCGGCCGAGCGCTCCATGGCTCCCGTGAATGCGCCCTTCTCATGGCCGAACAATTCGCTCTCAATCAGAGTCTCGGGTAAGGCGGCCGCATTGATCGCTACGAAAGGGCCGTCGCTGCGGGGGCTGCACATATGGATTTCCCGGGCAACCAGTTCCTTTCCGCTGCCGCTCTCTCCGCGGATCAGTACCGGCGCCGAGGTGGGCGCCACCTGTCTGATTAGCGAGAAGGTTTGCAGCATCGCTGGGGAGGCTCCCACCAGGTCCCCGAGTGCCCCGCGAAGACTCAGTTCGCGCGTGAGTCCGTCAGCCTTCTGCAGGCTTCTTTTGTGACGAATGGCGCGATCCAGAAGGATTTTGAAGGCGCGCGGTTCCACCGGCTTTTCCAGGAACCAGAATGCCTTAAGGTCGTGGACGGCGGAAAGCGTCTTGTCCATGCTGCCGAAGCCGGTGAGCGCGATCGCTGGCGTGAGATCGCCGCGTTCCTTCAAGTGCCGGAGCAGTTCAAAACCGTCCATGCGCGGCATAACCAAATCCGCAACGATGACATCTGCGTGAAAAGCTGTGAGCCGTTCCAGTGCTTCCAACCCGTCGGCCGCTACCTGAGTGTCAAAGTCACAATCGGAAAGCATGGCGGCGAGGGCGTTACGCTGCCGTTCGTCGTCATCGACGATCAGAACCCGGCCCGAAAGTGGAGATTGCCGGGGCATCATGGAGCCCACGAGGTGGTCCTGGATTGCATCGACACCGAAGGATGAGGCCATAAGAAAGACTCCCTGTAGGCATCAACGATTCTCTCGACCAGAACCGAGCCGAAGCCCTCCAACAATTCGATGAAGGTCTTACTCCGCTCCGGCGTGCGCAGGCGGGGGAGCGCTGTCAGCAGAGTGGGATTGGCGAGCGTCTCAGCCGCCAGTTCCACGGCCACGATCGGAACGCTGGCATAGCCGAAGACCCCGTCGGAATTCCACGGTCCCATTTGGCGCACAGCCGGTCCGAACCGTGTTTCGAGACGCTTCAGTTCATCGTCGGTCAAGTCAATCGCTTCCATTTTGTTCTCCGCGAGAGCTATGTTCCCGTTGCCGCCAGGTGTCCGGCGCCGTTTGCAGACTTCCTCTGTTTGGTGTGGCTGATGTAGACGCCATGGCGATCCTGCCAATGTTGGCCGGCGATGCCGGCAATTCGGATCGCTTCGTTTGCGTCAAACGGCTTCGCCAGCACGTCCCATGCCCCCAGGTTCAGGGCTTCGGCCCATAACCGTTCGTCCGCCAGCCGGGAAGTCACGATTAACAGAGGAGGGTCGGGAAGAAGCGAGATTCCCTCCAACATCTCCTTCCACGAACCGGAAGAGATATCGCAATCGCAAGTTACGATTGGAATGGGCATTTCCCGCAACACGGAAAGGGCCGAAGCGACCGTGGAGCTTGCCATCACCGTCCAGCCGGATTTGAGAATGCGCTCCAGCGAAGCGCAGTCTTCATCGTTGGGGCTGACAGATAGAACGATATTGCAGACGGGCTCAAGTCCGGGGGCCTTCTTCATGCCGTTCCACCCATTAGTTTGCGGTCGGATATCCGCCACGTACCCTCCAATCGGAATTACCAGCCCCGCGGGAAGCGGGGGCAACAGGAAAAACTGAAGCAAACGTGGCTAGTAATTGACGGCATGGGCCGGCACTCCCGGACACCCTAGCTCATGGGTTCGCACGCGGCGTACCCCGCAGGCCCGGCGCAGCAGCACCTTGCAGATCGGCAATCCCGCGATCCGCAAGGCGCTGCTTCCGCCTCCGATTTCAGCTCAGTGGATATTATTCCTCCTGATACTAGAACTCCGGTGGGGCGAATGGAACTAGGCGGTTGCCTAGTATAACTATTACAGCATCGCTACAGCGAAACCACGCCCTTAGTCTGCGCTGTTATGAGAAAATATGGTCGCACGCCCCACCGGGCGGCGGCCTTGCACTACCGGTTCGCTTCCCAAGGAGGAAGACTATGGCTCGAAAGAGTTCGGCGAGGCTCGGAAAGAACGCCCGGCGGCAGGCGACAAAATCGCCCACCGCGACGCTACCCAAGCCCGGCCGGAAGGTCGAACCGGAGACCACCCCCCAGCCCGCCGATCTCTCCACTCCGGAAAAACCTCACCCCATCGTGGGTGTCGGAGCGTCGGCTGGAGGTTTCGAGGCGTTCCGGGAACTCCTCAGGGCTTTGCCCGCGGATACGGGCCTGGCGTTGGTGCTGGTGCAGCATCTCGACCCCGGACATGAGAGCCTGCTGGCCAAGTTGCTCTCCAAGGCTACTACGATGCCCGTCGCGGAGGTGGAAGAGGGCATGACGGTGGAACCGAATCACGTCTTCGTCATCCCCCCGAATAAGACGATGGGGATCGCGAACGGGAAGCTCCACCTCATGGACCGTGGGGAGCCGATGGTGAAGCACCTGCCCATCGATTACTTTCTGACCTCGCTGGCCGCGGACCGGGGCAATCGGGCGATCGGCGTGATTCTCTCCGGAACCGCCTCCGACGGGACCATGGGGCTGAAGGCCATCAAGAGCGAAGGTGGCATCACCTTCGCCCAGGACGTCAAAAGCGCGAAATATGACGGCATGCCGCGTAGCGCCGTCGCCGCCGGGTGCGTGGATTTCGTCCTGCCGCCGGAGGGCATCGCGAGCGAACTGGCGCGCATCGGCCGGCATCCCTATCTGGGAATAGAGCCCCCGGCGCAGGCCGAGGAGGCACCCGACGATCGCGACGACGAACTGCGCAAGATCTTCATCGTCCTCCATCGGGCGACTGGCGTGGATTTCGCCTATTACAAGTACAGCACCATCAAGCGGCGGATAGCCCGGCGGATGCTCCTGCACAAACTGGAGAGCTTAAAGCAGTACCTGCAATTCCTTCACGACGACCCTGCCGAGCCGGCGGCCTTATGCGAAGATATCCTCATTCACGTGACGGGCTTCTTCCGGGAGCCGGAAGCGTTTCAGGCGCTGGCGGAGCGTGTCTTCCCCAAGATTCTCGACAGCAAGCCGCCTGGCGAGTCGCTTCGCGTCTGGGTCCCTGGCTGTTCCACGGGAGAAGAAACGTACTCCATCGCCATGGTCCTGCTGGATTGCCTGGGCGACCGCGTCGGCAGCATGCCCATCCAGATCTTCGGCACCGATATCAGCGCAGTATCGATAGAGAAGGCGCGTGCGGCCGTGTACAGCGAGAACAGCCTCGGCGAGGTCTCCCCGGAGCGTCTGCGGCGCTTCTTCGTCAAAGTGGCGGCAGGCTTCCAAATCGCGAAATCGTTGCGCGAGATGTGCGTCTTCGCGCGGCAGGACCTCGCCCAGGACCCTCCGTTCTCGCGGCTGGACCTCATCAGTTGCCGCAACGTGCTCATCTACATGGGACCGGTGCTCCAGAAGAAGGTCATGGGCATCTTCCACTATGCGCTCAAGCCGACCGGATTCCTGATGCTGGGGAAGTCGGAATCGGTCGGCGGCTTCGCGGAACTCTTCACGGTGGTCGACCGGGAGCACCGGATCTGTTCGAAAAAGCCTGGCGAACCCAGCCGGGTTTTCGATCTGTCCGTCGCCGCGGGTTATGAGAAAGCCATGAGAGCGGCCGCGGGAAAGCCGGAAACGCAGTCGCGGTTCGACGTGCAGAGGGAAGCGGACCGGATTGTCCTCAGCCAATACGCACCGGCCGGCATCGTTGTCGATGAGAACCTGCACATTCTCCACTTCCGCGGGCAAACGGGTCCCTACCTTTCCCCTCCGCCGGGCCAGGCGAGCCTGGGCCTGCTCCGCATGGTGCGCCCGGAATTCGCCCTGGAACTGCGCACGGCCCTGCACCACGCGAAGAAACAGCAGGTCTCCGTTCGCAAGGAAGGCATCCGGGTCCTGCGCGATGGCCGTCCCTGGGACGTCTGCCTGGAGGTGGTTCCCATCAAGAGCGACCTGAGCGAGCGTTTCTTTCTGATATTGTTTCAGGAAACGCCGGCGCGTGTGCCGGCCGGCCCGGAAGCTGAGGGCCACTTGGCGCCGGCCACCGGCAAGCGGCAGTCGCAGGAGGATGCCCGGCTACGCCGCGATTTGCAGGCGACCAAGGAGTCCCTCCAGTCGATGATCCAGGAGCAGGAAGCCATCAACGAGGAACTGAAATCCGCCAACGAGGAAGCCCTTTCCAGCAACGAGGAGCTGCAATCCACCAACGAGGAATTGGAAACGGCCAAAGAGGAGTTGCAATCGACCAACGAGGAGCTGGTCACGGTCAACGAACAGCTAGGGAACCGCAACTTCGAGTTGGCGCAGCTCAACGACGATCTCACCAACCTGATCGGTAGCGTCGATATTCCCATCCTGATGCTGAGTGGCGACTGGCGCATCCGGCGTTTCACCCCGCAGGCCGAAAAACTACTGAACCTGCTGCCCGGCGACGTGGGACGCCCCATCGTCAACCTCCGGCCGAACATCGATGTGCCGGACATGGCCGCGCTGGTCACCGAGGTGGTCGATACCATGAGTGTGCGAGAGCGCGAGGTCCAGGACCGGGAAGGCCGCTGGTATTCCATGCGGGTCCGGCCGTACCGGACCATGGACAACAAGATTGACGGCGCGGTGATGACCTTTATTGACATTGACACAGCCAAGCGTATCCATCTCGAATTGCAGCGCGAGCAGACCTTCACGGCGGCGGTGCTGGAATCGGCGGCCGCTCTGGTGATGGTCACCGACATGGAAGGCCACATCGCCCGCTTCAACCTCGCCTGCCGCCGGCTCAGCGAATACTCCTTCGAGGAGGTAGAGGGAAAGCCTGTCTGGGACGTGCTTGTGCCCCCCGAGGAAATTGCAGCCGTCAAACTGGTGTACAAGGAGCTTGCGGAGAGCCGCTCCGCGCGCGAACACGAGAATTATTGGGTGGACCGGAGCGGCCAGCGGCATTTGATCTCCTGGTCCAGTACTGTGGTTACAGAGGCCCAGGGCGCCACCCGGCATCTGGTCTGGGTCGGCGTGGATGTCACAGAGGCCAGGCTGGCCGAAAAGGCGCTGCAACAAACCGAGATCCTTCGGCACAGCCAGGAGCAATTGCGGACGCTGACCGCCGGCCTGGTGGAAGCCCAGGAGGAGGAGCGGCGGCGGGTCTCGCAGGAGCTTCACGACGACATCAGCCAGAGGCTGACGGCGCTGGCCATTCAACTGGAGGTATTGCATCAGGCGCGCGGAATCTCGCCCGAAGAACTGCACGGCAAATTGGGAGAGTTGCAGAAGCAGATGGAAGTGCTATCGGAGGACCTCCGCCGCACGGCCCGCAACCTTCACCCCTTCATGCTGACCCATCTCGGGCTAGAGCCAGCCCTACGAGCGTACTGCGAGGAGTTTTCCGAACTTAGGAAGATTAGGGTCCGGTTGATAGCGCGTGCCCTGCCCGGGGCAATCCCGTCCGGGGTAGCGCTGTGCGCCTATCGCGTGGTTCAGGAGGCACTGGGGAACGTCGCCAGGCATGCCGATGCCAAGCGAGCCGTGATATCGGTCTCCGGCAGTGACAATGTCCTGCGCGTCGTCATCAAAGATGACGGCCACGGATTCGAGCTGAACCATGCGAAAGGAAAAGGGCTCGGATTGCTCAGCATGGAGGAACGGGTGCGGCACCTGGGTGGGACTTTTTCGATCTTGCCAAAGCCCGGCGACGGCACCCGCATCGAGATCCGGATACCCCTCGAAACAGAGCCGGCGGCGCTCGTTACGGAATCGAGCGCCACATGAAGAAGCCGCGGCTGTTGCTTGCCGACGACCATACCATCCTCGTCGAAGGACTGAAGGCCCTGCTGGCACCGGAATTCGACGTCGTGGCGACAGCCGGCGATGGCAGGGCGGTTCTGGAAGCGGCTGAAAAGCACCAGCCAGACCTCATTCTGCTGGACATTTCCATGCCCGGCCTGAACGGCATCGAAGTTGCGCGGCGGCTGAAGCAATCGAATCCCGATGCGAAACTGATTATTCTGACCATGCATGGAGACCTCAGTTATGTCAACGCGGCGTTTGAGGCGGGGGCGTCCGGATACGTCTTGAAACAATCGGCGGCCACCGAACTGGTGACGGCGCTCCATGAGGTGGCGAGTGGCCGGCGCTACGTCAGTTCGCTAATCTTTAAACGCCTCGGCGCGGAGGCCCCTGCTTTCTTGCGGCGGTCGAAGACCCTCTCTGCCAATCTCACATCCAGGCAGCGCGAAGTGCTCCAGTTGGTGGCGGAAGGACGCGTTCGCAAGGAAATCGCCCAGATTCTCGGCGTCTCCGTCAAGACGGTGGAATTTCACAAGCAGAAAATCACCGAGAAGCTGGCCATCCACACCGACGCCGCCCTGACGGCCTATGCCATCCGCCATGGGATCGCGTCTGGCGAGTAGTGCAGCCACATCCGCCGGTCATGCTCATGCAACCCTTCCAGGCGGCGGCGCGTTTCAGTGATTCTGGACGGGTGCTTCTCGATAAGCCGGCCACTAGCCAACTTACTCGCGCCACCGCAGGAACCCACCGGCTCCGTGCGGGCCGGCGGGCAACCGCCGTCTCTACCGCGCCCCCCACCGGGATTCGCGGCTACAATGGATGTTCGCCTCCATGTCCCTCACCACCATGT
>Ga0265316_10000171_pt1 | contig 73162 bp, 69 predicted proteins | sample 4522metaG_FD_202092 | JGI IMG/M metagenome (GOLD analysis project Ga0265316, IMG submission 202092) | Rhizosphere microbial communities from Carex aquatilis grown in University of Washington, Seatle, WA, United States - 4-5-22 metaG | ecosystem: Host-associated > Plants > Roots > Rhizosphere >... | reverse complement strand
ATCCGGCCTACACGATGGCCGGCAGCCTGGACGGCATGACCGGCACGCGCGCCACCAGCCAGCGCGTGTTCGGGCAGGTGCCGGAGATGCGAGCGCAGTTTGGCTCGCTGTATCCGGCCAGCTATTTGCGCTTGAAGGAAGCCTATGACTTGAAGGCGCGGATCGACAACCAGGATCGACAGCACCAGGCTTATTTCAACCAGTTCGACGCCGGGCTGGTCGACGAAACTTCGCTGGACAGCCAAGTGAACGATGGAAGCCTGGACGGGCCTAGCGTCGGCTTTAGCCAAAGCAGCGTTGCCGGCAGCGGCGTGGTCAACGAGTTGCAAAAGCAAATCAATGCCATACAGGCGGAGATTGACCAATTGGATAAGGACAATCCCGCCGATAAAATTAGGATTGACACCCTGGAGAAGCAAAAGGCGGATCTGGAAAAAAGACGCCAGGCTCAATTGGGCAAAGAACAAGGCGCGCGCCAACAGGACGCCGAGAAACGCCAACAAGAGATTGAAGCGGCGCACTCCGACCTGTCGGCGCGGGTGCATGCGACCACCAGCTTTGCCGCCTGGCAGCGCACCATGGAAAATTTGCGGATCCGCGCCGGCAAGCGCAACATCGTCAACACCTACATCTGGGACGCCGACGGCGGCTTCCACGCCGAGGAGCAGCAGTTCGCCAGCACGGTCGAGCATACGGTCGGCGGCTCTTTCGACATGAGCATCGCGCTGGGCGGGCAGGGAAAGTTTGCCATCGCCAAAGTCCTGGTGGAGTCAAACGGCTATGCCACGACCAATATGACCCAGACCATGAGCAAAACCGAAGCCAGCAGCAAGGGCATGGAACTGCATGTGGACTTGAGCGGGGTGGAGAGCCGAGGCGTCACCGACCACCGCGATTATCCGATCCTGCCCGGCGAAAAAGTCGACCGCTACCGCTTCATGAGCTTCTACCTGGAAAACAACGTCGACCACTGGCACGACTTCTTCAACCAAGTCGTCGATCCCGAATGGCTGGCCAGCAACGACGAGGAGGCCCGCGCGCTGCGGCAGACGCAAAGCGCGCTGCCCAACAAGGTCTGGCGGGTGCTGCACCGCGTCACCTATGTCGAGCGCCCGGCGTTGCTGGGCTTCGGCCGCCAGCAGCCGGCGCCGTTCGAGGTTTCCGACGAAATAGGCAAGCTGCGCGGCCAGGTCGGCGAACTTAAAGATAGTTTGGCGGAGGTTCTCGCAAAGCTGGACAAACTGCTCGACAAGTAGCCATGGCGCAGGGGGCGAAGCGTGGCGGGGCTTCTGTGCCTCCGTTAAACCTGCGCGGCGTGGCGGCTCGCCGTCGTTTTTGATGCAAACATGCCGGCCGGGGTCGCAAACCCCGGCCGGTTTTGTTTAAATGTGGCGGCGCAGCCCCGTGTCGGGGGCCTCCCTTCGACTGCCTCCAGGTCAGGCTTTTCGCACCGCAAGCCAACGGATGCCGTGCGACCGCCGTGCCCGGCTTGGCTCGGCGGCTGGCTGACACGGCATCGTCATATTGAATTGTTACAATTGCGAAGGATGGGTTTTGTTTAAAACAAAAACCAGGTTTTTTGCGCGGTGTTCTTCAGCGCCCAATGCCTGGGGCGCATGGCATGGGCCGGGCCGGTTTTCTTCATTCGCGCGACCGGTGACGGGTTTGCGCTCGCATGTTTTTCTTAGGTTCGTATGCAAAAATCGACGCTCTTACTCCTGTTGCTGTTGTTCAGCGCGTATGCCTTCCATGTCGGCCGCCAGCGATCCCGCCAGGTCGTCGACGGGAAGGTCAAGAATCTCCATTCACTTCCCAGTTACCATGGCTATTACACCGCCTTGTGGTGTGGCTTGCCGGGCTTGCTGCTGCTGCTGATTTGGCTGGGGCTGGAGCCGGCGGTCGTCAACCATTGGGTCATCGCCGACCTTCCAGGGGACATGCGGGCCTTGCCGGCGGATCGGCAAGGCTTGCTGCTCAACGACATTAAAAATTCGCTGGGCAGCGCCGCCGCCGACATAAAACCCGAGTTGCAAGCCGCGGTGGCGCATTTGCGGGCCTTGCGCAGCGAAAGCAATTGGCTGTTGACGGTGCTGGCCACCTCCGTGGGGCTGCTGGGCGCGATGTTTGCGCGTTCCCGCATCCATTCGGGGCATCGCGCCCGCAACCAAGTCGAAAAAGCCGTCATGGCGTTCCTGGTGGGCAGTTCCCTGGTGGCCATCCTGACCACGGTGGGCATCGTGTTGTCGGTGCTGTTCGAGTCAATCCGTTTTTTTGAAAAAGTGCCCGTCACCGAATTCCTGTTCGGTTTGCAGTGGAGCCCGCAGATCGCCATGCGCGCCGACCAGGTGGGATCGAACGGGGCCTTTGGCGCGGTGCCGCTGTTCACCGGCACGCTGCTGATTTCCAGCATCGCGCTGGTGGTGGCCGTGCCGATCGGCTTGTTGTCGGCGATCTACCTGGCCGAGTACGCCAGCTTGAAATTCCGCTCCGTGGCCAAGCCGCTGCTGGAGATTCTGGCCGGCATTCCGACCGTGGTGTACGGCTTTTTCGCCGCCTTGACCGTCGCCCCGTTCCTGCGCGACATGGGGGCCGACTTCGGGCTCACCGTCTCCTCTGAAAGCGCTTTGGCGGCAGGGCTGGTGATGGGCATCATGATCATTCCGTTCGTCTCCTCGCTGTCCGACGATTTCATCAACGCGGTGCCGCAGTCGCTGCGCGACGGCGCTTACGCCTTGGGCGCGACGCAGTCGGAGACGATCCGCCAGGTGGTGATTCCGGCGGCGCTGCCGGGCATTGTCGGCGGCGTGTTGCTGGCCGCGTCCAGGGCCATCGGCGAGACCATGATTGTGGTCATGGCGGCGGGGCTGGCGGCCAATTTGACGGCCAACCCCTTGGAGGCGGTGACCACAGTGACGACCCAGATCGTGACCTTGCTGGTGGGCGACCAGGAGTTCGACAGTCCGAAAACCCTGGCCGCCTTCGCGTTGGGGCTGGTGTTGTTCCTCGCCACCTTGGGGCTGAACATCCTCGCCTTGCACATCGTCCGCAAATATCGGGAGCAATATGAATAAGCCACAAGAAGCGCTTTCTCCGTCCAGCCAAGGCGTCCGCACCCACGCGATCGTCAAGGCCGGCCTGGCCCGCCGCCGCTCGGCGGAAATCCGTTTCCGCGCTTACGGACTGGTCTGCATCGTCTTAGGGCTAGCTTTTTTGCTGATGCTGTTCGGCAATATCATCAGTCACGCCGCCACCGCCTTCCAGCAGACTTACGTGGCTTTGGACGTCACTTACGACGAGTCCGTGCTGGATCCGGAAGGCAAGCACGATGCGGAGGCGCTGGCGGCGGCGGACTATCCGGCCTTGTTGAAGCGCAGCCTCCAGGCGCTGTTCCCCGACGTGGCCGGGCGCCAGGAAAAGCGCGCCCTGTACGGGCTGCTCAGTTCGGGCGCGGCGTTTGAGGCGCAGAAGCGCTTGCAAGCAAACCCGGGGCTGCTGGGGAAGACCGAGCGGCTCTGGCTGCCGGCGGACGACGACGTGGACATGATGGTCAAGGGCCAGATCGACCGCAACAGCGACGAGGGCGACCGCCGGCTCAAGGATTATCAAATCGCCTGGCTGGACAAGCTGAAAGCTGACGGACGGCTGGAAAAGCATTTCAACACGCGGTTCTTCACCTCGGGTGATTCCCGCGAGCCGGAGCTGGCGGGCATCTGGGGCGCGCTGATGGGCTCGTTGCTGACTTTGCTGGTGGTCGGCGCGTTATCCTTGCCCATGGGCATCGCCACGGCGGTTTACTTGGAGGAGTTCGCGCCGCAAAACCGCTGGACCGACATCATCGAAGTCAATATCAACAACCTGGCGGCGGTTCCTTCCATCGTGTTCGGCCTGCTGGGCCTGGCGGTGTTCATCAATTTCTTCGGCTTGCCGCGTTCTTCGCCCTTGGTGGGCGGATTGGTGCTGACCTTGATGACGCTTCCGGTTATCATCATCGCCGGGCGCTCCGCCCTGAAGTCGGTGCCCCCTTCCATCCGCGAGGCGGCGCTGGGGGTCGGCGCTTCACAGATGCAGACGGTGTTCCACCACGTGCTGCCCTTGGCCATGCCCGGCATGCTGACCGGGGCCATCATCGGCATGGCCCGCGCCCTGGGCGAAAGCGCCCCGTTGCTGATGATCGGCATGGTGGCGTTCATCGTCGACATTCCAGGCGGCTTGTCGGATCCCGCGTCGGTGTTGCCGGTGCAGATTTACCTCTGGGCGGACAGTTCCGAACGCGGCTTTGTCGAGCGCACTTCGGCGGCGATTCTGGTTTTGCTGGCGTTTTTGATCGTCATGAACGGACTGGCGGTCTATTTGCGCAAGCGTTACGAGCGCCGCTGGTAAAGACAGGGCGGAGGAGGAAAGCCCCGCCGCTTGGCCGGCTTAAGGCCAGATATTCACAAAAATAATGAGAGCTTGAGGATGCGAAATCCGGAAAAAAACCCCGCCCCGGCGTCTTTTGCCCAAGAACCCAACAAGACGGTCGGCGACATTTACGTCGCCAACCCCCGCATAGAATGCCGCGGCGTCAATGTGTTCTATGGTCAAAAGCACGCCATCATGGACGCCAGCCTGGATGTGGGGCGCAACGAGGTCGTCGCCCTGATCGGCCCTTCCGGCTGCGGAAAATCGACCTTCCTGCGCTGCCTGAACCGTATGAACGACACCATCGCCGGTTGCCGGGTGAGCGGGGAGATCAAGCTGGATGGCCAGGACATTTACGCGGGTGGCGTGGACGTGGTGCCGCTGCGGGCGCAGGTCGGCATGGTGTTCCAAAAGCCCAACCCGTTCCCGAAAAGCATTTTTGAGAACGTGGCCTATGGGCCGCGCATCCACGGGCTGGCCGCGAGCAAGGCGGAGCTGGAGGAGATCGTCGAAAGCTCGCTGCGCCGGGCGGGGCTGTGGGACGAGGTGAAAGATTATCTGCACCATCCCGGCACCGGCCTGTCCGGCGGTCAGCAGCAGCGCTTGTGCATCGCCCGCACCATCGCGGTCAGCCCTGAGGTCATCTTGATGGACGAGCCTTGCTCGGCCTTGGATCCCATCGCCACCGCGAAGATCGAGCAGCTGATCGATGATTTGCGCGAGCATTACACCATCGCCATCGTGACCCATTCCATGCAGCAGGCGGCGCGGGTGTCGCAGCGCACCGCCTATTTCCACTTGGGCCGGGTGATCGAAGTCGGCGACACCGCGCAGATATTCACCAACCCCCGCCACCAGTTGACCGAAGACTACATCACCGGCCGCTTCGGCTGACGTCCCCCGTCATTTTTTGGCCGCGCCGAAGACGGGCACGGCCTGGTCTTTCAAGAAGGCGCGTATCGCCTGGCGCGTGGACGCTTTCACATGCCGGGACGCCGCCTGGCTTTTCAGGCCTGCGGACAGGCTCTTCAAACGCGGCGAGCCGTTTTCCAGCTTTGCCGCGATTCCGAGCAGCGCGTTCAGCGCGCCAAGCTGGACGTCTTCGCTGTCATCCTGCAACGCCGCCAGCAAGGCGGCCACCGCTTTGTCCGAGGGCGGCTTGAAGGCGGACAGGCTCTGCGCCGCCGCTTTCCTGACTTCCGGCTCGAAATCCAACGCCAGCGCATTGATCAGGATGCGTTCCGCCGAAGGCGTGGGAAAGGCGCCCAATTGCTCCGCGCCGGACACCCGCTTGCCGGTGTTTTGGCTGTTCAGCCAGGCGCCCGCTTCCTCGACGCGGCTTTCGTTGTAGCGCGCCTCGTCCTCCAGCTCTTCGGGCGTGGGCATGCGGGCGGCGTGGCCGAGCATTTCCGGCGGCGGGGGGGCGGCAACGGGCGCGCTGGCGGCCGGCGGGGGAGGAGGGCTGTCCCCGCGCTCCGACCAGTCGGATTGGAGCAGATAATACGCGGCATTGGCGGCGATTATCCCCGCCAGCAATAAGAAAAGGACGGATTTACGCACGGCTTGGCACCCGACTCGCAAAAGGAAAAACCGCAGCCAAAAAACAGGCCCCCGGAGGGGCCTAGGCATGCCCCGGGCAAACGGGGCTGCCGTATGGACAACGCCGGCGGACGGGCTTCAAGCGCGTGGCGCTTGCCGACCGGGATGCGCGGCAAGGGCCGTTATGGCTCGATGATCACGCCCGTCGCGGCACCCGCGGTGGGATTGCTGATGGTGTTGTGGGCGCAACTGACTTGTTTGTAGCTGTTCTGCACATTCGTGGACGTGCCGGACAGTTTGATGACCATCTCGTCGCCCTTGACGGCGAAGCCGGGATTGGGATAGCCGCTGACGAAGCCACCCGGGACATTGTCCAAGCCAAGTATGGCGCGGATCTTCCACGCCACCGCGTGGTCGGTGCAGGAGGTGTCGCCGGAAACGCCGATGGCGCCCACTTTCACTTTGCTGCTGTTGTAGAGCGCCAAGCCGCCGCCAAACACGTTGATGCCGCCGATGCGCTTGCCGATCAAGGGGTCGGCGCCGGTGCCGTAGGTCTCCGGGGAGCCCAGGTAGGCGGTGCTGGCGTCGATCGGATTGCTCGCTTGCAAGCCGAACAGGCTGCCGCCGTCCAGCGTCAAGCCATAAAGATTAGCGGAGGCAATGGAAAAGGCGTCCAGGCTGAAGTCGTTGGCGGTGTTGGCCTTCTGCGCCGAGATCACGCGGCTGCCCAGCCAGGAGCTGTTGCCGATGTTCGCGTTGCCAGCCTTGCCCGACGTGTTGATGATGCCGCACACCTTGCCGGTTTCATCCACGGCGCTCACCCACATCGGCAGGCCGTAGCCGCCGTTGCCAGGTGCCCCGATGACCGCGTTGATCGCCGCGGCTTTGCCGTTGTAAGCGTAGGTGATGTCGTTGCAGGTTGCAAAAGCGCCTTGGCTGGCGAGTGCCAAAGCGGCAGCGCCCATGGCCATTGGAAGAATGGAGTTCTTTCTCATGATGTTTCCTTCATTCAAGTTGTGTTTACAAAAGATGTCAAACCCCCCTTTCCTTGGCGTCCAGGCTTCCTATTGGCGATGGGAGGGCCCGGCCATGGAAAGGCAGTGGCAAGTTGTCGAAAAACCGTTCTTTGCCAAGCTTTCGTTTGATGAAGCGTCCGGCCCGCGTGTTGGCTGTCAGGATTAATCCAGCCTGCCGGCCATCCTTCCTGGCATGCTTGGCGTAAACGGTGTGCATCCGTCTGCTCAAAATTCCGGGCTTCCCGTTGCGTGGCCCCAATCTTTATCGCAGCCCGCGTACTTTATCATCAGGTGGAAATCAAACACAACTCACAGTGTTGCCGGGCGGCGACGGGGGCGAGTTTGCGCGCCGGGATGATCCGCAAGCGGCCGCGGATGCTCAAATGACGGGACATGGCCTCTCTTTTTTCGCGGCGGCGGCCAGTGTCAGCGGCGGGTTGGGTATCCAGGGAGGCTGATTTCGCCCCGGGCGATTTTCCCCAGCGCTTGCGGAAAAGACGCATGCTCCAGCCGCGGCACCCGTTCCGCAAAGCCTAGATTCATAGAAGGGTTTAAAATTTTTTTAGGTTGCACGGGTGAGGTATAGCACCACCCGTTCGTATTCCCCTTCGCCAGGGGTGGATTCTGTTTGGCGCTGCGAGGCGTTGAACAGCAAGCTTAAGTCGTCCAGAAGCTTCCCTTCAATATCTCCCGCCACTGCCCGCCGGGTATATTCGATTTCAACTCGGCACAGCGTGGAGCGGCATTGCAGGTCGATGAGGGTGGCCCCCTCAGGCTGGTGTTGTTGCCAAGCGTCGTAAATCGCCGCCGCCGAGCGGCCGGCCCATCCGGATTCGGTGGCTTCGCTGAGAAACGCGGCCGCGGTGGTTTCAGCGGCCTGTTTTAGCGCGAGGGTGCCCTCCACTTCGGCGCGCCGCCAATTTTCCACCGAGGCGGCGAAGTCCGCCGCTGTCGGTGGCGTTGCCTCCTGTTGGCAGGCCGCCATGGGCTTGGCCGTGGCCGTCTGCGCCCGCAGCGCGGCCAACTCGATCCTGGCCCGGGCCAGGTCGGTTTTCAATGCCGCGTTCTCCGCGGCCAGCGCGCCGGGATCCGGGCCGTTTGCGTCTCCTCGTTGGACGGGGGCGGTGAGGCCCGGCGTCGCCGCTTCCGTCTCGACGTCAGAAACCAGGTCTTTGTCTAGGATGTTCGCCAAGGCCAGGGCGATGCCCAGGGCCGGGCCGACGATGTGCATTTTCACCGGGCTACCCCGCGCCTGCCGCTAAGGTTTAGCTGTCCGCGTCGGTGTTCAGATACTCGTAAAGCTGGTAACTGCGGACGGAGGACTTCGGCGGCAAGCTGCAGACTAGCACATAATGGCCGGTGACGGTCACGCTTAGCCCTAAATTCAAAGTCAAGGCATTCAGGCCCACCGGCGAGGCGGCCCCTGCGGCATTGACGGCGGTGCCCCATTTGTCATTGCTGTACAGCTTGCAGGACAGCGCGTTCGCCGCGCCTTGGTTGTCGACATAGACTTGCACGCCAAAACCGCTGCCCCCGTTCGAGGGAATGTAAGTGCCGTTTTTGTTGACGATATTGTCGCGGACGATGGGGCAGGTGACGTTCAATGTGGCAGAGCTATTGTTAAACGTCCCTTGCTGGGTATGGGTGAGCGCGCTTTCGTCGCTGCCTCTGGAGGCTTGGCAGGTTGCGCCGGGATAGTTTTTGGCGTCGAAGGTTGCCGCAAATGTTGGTGCCGTGTGCAAAGCGGCGGCCAGCAGGCTGATAGCCATTGCAGTCTTGGCGATGGTGGTGGTTTTTTTCATGGGATTGATCCTCTTTCGATGGTGCGAAATCGGCACTGTTGCAGTGCCGAGGTTGATCTTAGGCCTAGAAACCATCGAAAACAATCAAAAATTTACGGCGGCGGGGGGGGATTTTAGCGGCAGGGCGGCTCCTCTTTTTTTTTTCGCGGCGGCGGCCAGTGTCACCGGCGGGTTGGGTATCCAGGGAGGCTGATTTCGCCCCGGGCGATTTTTCCCAACACTTGCGGGAAAGACGCATGCTCCAGCCGCAACACCCGTTCCGCCAGGCTTTGCGGGGTGTCATCCGGCAGCACCGCGACCTTTTCCTGGGCGATGATGGCGCCGCGGTCGTATTCCTCGTCGACCAGGTGAATGGTGATTCCGGACTCCTTTTCGCCTGCGGCCAGCACGGCTTCGTGGACACGGATGCCATACATGCCTTGGCCGCCGAATTTTGGCAGCAGGGCGGGGTGGATATTCAAGATGGCCCCGGCATAGCGGGCCAGGGTCTTCTCCCCGAGTTTCTTCATATAGCCGGCCAGGACGACAACATCCACCTCCTGCGCGAGCAAGGCGTCGAGTATCGCCTGGTCTAGCAGTACGGGCGAGGGGTGGGTTTGGGCGCTGAGATGGCAATGGGGGATGGACTCCTGGCGCGCCCGCGACAGCGCTCCGGAATCGCCATTGTTGCTGATGACCAGGACGGGTTTGGCTGGTAGCGCGCCGGATTTGCAGGCGTCGATGATGGCCTGCATGTTGCTGCCATTGTGTGAGGCGAGAAAGCCTAGGTTCATATGTTTACGGTCAAGTATGGGCTTGTAGGGATGGCCCGGCGGTTGCCGGGACACAAGACATTGTAGCGCAACCGGGGCGTGTGGCGGATGGCGGATAAAACCGCAGAATATACATGTGTTTAACTCTATGTGTTTGTCAGAGCTAAATAACTTATTGTCGCCTCCTGCCGACAGGGTTTATCCTAATCACGCAGGAATAGCGGAAATTGTGCCGGGCGGGTGCGGCTGCGCAACCAGAGGTGCCGCGATGATCGCCAAGGATGGCATCCGGCCAAGCCTTAAACAACATTGACATGAGAGGAACGAAGCAATGAATACAATGCCACCGACCCTTCCGCCCAGGCCGCAAGACAGGCGCCATCCGTCGCGCCATGTGGGCTGCGCGCTGCTGACGGCGCTGCTGGGCTTGCTGTTGCCTTGCGGCAGCGCCCTCGCCGCCGCGACCGGCAAGCTGGCCAGCTTGCAGGTCGCCAACCTTAGCCCGGCTTTTGATCCCAACGTCACCGTCTACACCATCCCGAAAACCTCCGCCTGCTCGACCCCGGTGACCGCCACGGCGGTGGGGGCCGACGGCCAGACCCAATTTTACATCGCCAACGGCCCTATCGCCGGCGGCAGCGGCACGGTCAACGCCTGGTATTGCAGTGGCTCGGGCAATATCGAGATCATCATTTACCAGAATTGGGCGGAAAAAGGCCGCTACACCATCACGCCGGTGGAGCAAGCTCCGCCGCCTCCGCCGCCGCCTGCGGTCAGCGGCAAGCTCACCGGGCTTGCTGCCGCCAATCTCAGCCCGGCTTTCGATCCGAATGTCACCCAATACACCGTCCCCATGCCGGCCAATTGCTCGGTGCCAGTCAAGGCCACGGTGGCTGACCCGGCCAACCCCAATCTGAAGCTGTATGTCTCCAGCAACCCCACCACGAGCGGCACCACCGTGAATGCTTGGGTTTGCGGCAACCAGCCCAAAGTTGAGATTGTGATCTATGACGTGTGGACGGAAGTTGGCCATTACACCATCACGCCCAGCGGATCGGCGGCAGGGGGCGGTGGTTCAACCGGTGGCGGTTCGTCTGGAGGAGGCTCAACCGGTGGCGGCACGGTCGTCGATCCGCCGACCGAGCAAATCCCCACGGGCGCGCCGCCGCAACTGCCTTTGCCCGCCGCTTCCCCGGTGGACAAGCTGACGGCGGTGCGTTTCCTGGAGCAGGCGACCTTCGGCCCGACGCCGGCGGACATCGCGGCGGTGCAGGCGGACGGCCCGGATCTATGGATGGCCAAGCAATTCAATCTGCCCGCTACCGCTTTGCCCACCGGCCTCAACAATAATCAAATCACCAGCCAGGTGTTTGCCAACATGGCGGCCGCGCCCGACCAACTGCGCCAGCGCATGATGTTCGCCTTGGGGCAGATTTTCGTGATCTCCACCGACAAGAACGTCAATGGCGAAGAGTTGGAGCCTTGGGTGCGGTTGCTCTCGCGCAATGCGTTCGGCAATTTCCGCCAATTGCTGAAAGAAGTCACCTTTAGCCCGACCATGGACAAGTACTTGGATTTGGCCAACAGCATGAAGGCCACCGCCGGCACTTCGCCCAACGAGAACTATGCGCGCGAGGTGATGCAGTTATTCACCATCGGCTTGAAGCAGTTAAACCAGGACGGCAGCCTGAAGCTGGACGGCCAGGGCCAGCCTATCCTCACTTACGACCAAAACGCTGTGCGTGAAGTCGCCCGCGCCTTGACTGGCCTGACCTATCCGACCGCGCCGGGCAAGACGCCGGTGTCCAACAACTGGGAATATTTCGTCGGCTTGATGGAATACCGCCAGGCCAACCACGACACGGGCGCGAAGAACCTGCCCAATGGCGTTTCCTTGGCCTCGGGACAGACGGTGAAGCAGGATATCGACGCCGTGCTCGACATGCTGGCCAAGCATCCGAACACCGCGCCGTTTATCGCCACCCGGTTGATCCGCCATTTCGTCACCAGCAACCCCAGCCCGGCGTACATCCAGCGCGTGGCGGATGTGTTCGTCGGCAGCAATGGCGATTTGTGGGCGGTGTTGAAAGCCGTCTTGGCCGACCCGGAGGCGACCGCCGCGCCGTCCGCGCAACGCGGCCATCTGAAAGATCCGGTGCTGCATGTGCTGAACCTGGCGCGGGCCTTGGGCGCGCAAGTCAACGACCCCAGCCAGTTCATGTACACCTACCGCAACCTGGGCGAGGCGGTGTTGTCATCGCCCACGGTGTTCAACTTCTATTCACCCTTGGCGCCTTTGCCCGGCTACCCCGGGTTGTATGGGCCGGAGTTTCAAATCTACTCGCCCGGGCTGGCGGTCCAGCGTGGCGACTTCATCAACCAGATCCTGACGGGGCAGATGGGTTCGGCTTTCCAGGTGAACCTGTCCGCTTTCACGGCCCTGGCGAACAACCCCGCCGCCCTGGTCGAGAAGGTCAACCAGACATTGCTGTTCGGGCGCATGTCGAATGAACTGCGCCAGATCCTGCTGGCCGAGGCCGCTGCCGACCCTTATGACCGCGTGATAGGCGTCTTGTATCTCACGGCCCTTTCCAACGAATTCGCCGTGCAACCTTAACCCCCGGGAGATCTCGCCATGAAACATCCACATTCTTCCTCCCGCCGCGACTTTTTGAAATTGAGCACGGGGCTGGCCGCCTTGGGTCTGCTGGGGTTGAGCGAATCCCGCGTGGCGCAAGCCGCCACGGCCAGCGACTACAAGGCGCTGGTGTGCGTCTATTTGTTCGGCGGCAACGACGGCAACAATCTGATCGTGCCGCTGGATTCGACGCGCAATGCCGCCTATCAAACCCTCCGTGGCGGCTTGGCCCTGCCGGGCAACAAGCTCTGCCCGGCCATCACCGACTCGGCCGGCAATCCTTACGCCCTGCATTACGGCCTGCCGGAAATGAACGCCTGGTATGGGGCGGGCAAGCTGGCGGTGGTGCTGAACACCGGCCTGTTGGACCAGCCCTTGACCCGCGCCCAATACCTGCAAGGCCTTTACACGCCGACCAGCCTGTTCTCGCACTCCGACCAGACGGTGCAGGTGCAGGCCGGGCAGTCCACCGCGGTCGGCACCGGCTGGGGCGGGCGGCTGTTGGACACGTTTAGCGCCGCGCAAGACAGTTTGGCGGCGGTGTCGGTGTCCTCGCCGGCCTTGTTGCTGCAAGGCAAAAGCGTGACTGGCAACGTGGTGCTGCCGGGCACCGACATGAGCCTGTCCGGCATGAGCCCCTGGCCTGCCTCGGCTGCCACCGCGCGGCGGCAAGCCTTGAACCAAATCCTCGGGCTGGACGGCGGCAACCCGGTGCGGGTCGCCGCCAACCAGGCCATGGCCAATGGCTTGCAACTGGCCGATGCTTTGAAGTCCAGCGGCAGCAGCCTCTCGGCGTTATCGACAGTCTTTCCGGCCACCGGCCTAGGTCTGCAGTTGCAGGAAATCGCCCGCCTGATCCGCCTGCGCTCGGCGCAAGGGCCGGGGCGGCAGGTGTTTTTCTGCTCGCTGGGCGGCTTTGACACCCACAGCTCGCAAGACTGGCAGCAGTGGGACTTGTTCAAGCAGCTTTCCCAGGCGCTGGACGCTTTTTACCAGGCCATGGGCGAGGTTCATCTGGATCAGCAGGTGGCGGCTTTCACCCAGTCGGAGTTTGGCCGCACATTGCAATCCAACGGCACCGGCAGCGACCACGCCTGGGGCAGCCACCAGATCGTGCTGGGCGGCGCGGTGCATGGCGGCATTTACGGGCAGTTGCCGCAGTTTGTCTTGAACGGCCCGGACGACGCCAATGGCCGGGGCGTGTGGATACCCAAAATCTCCACCACGCAATTCGGGGCGACTTTGGGCCGCTGGTTCGGCGCGAACGATGCGGAACTGGCGGCGGTATTCCCGAATCTCTCGTTGTTCCCGAATGGCAATGTGGGGTTCATGGGGTAATCCACGTTTGGAGATCGCGTTAGCCGGTTTGCCGGACGGGACATGCCGTCCCGTCCACACTGTTTCGCGGCGCGGCAGGCGCGGTCGATGCGCATAAAACATTCGGCCCGCCGCCAATAGCCTTATGTCTCCTTCCCTACACAGGATGGCGATGAATTTAATCTAATATCAATGACATGGGTCATGGCCCGCCGTTTGCTTGATTTCTGCCAAACGTCAACGACAGGCAGGAAACCCCATGAAATCGAACAAAGAAATCGCCGAAATCATCAACGAGCCGGCTTGCGAGCACAACAAGAAGTCCAAGTCCGGCTGTGCCAAGCCTTCCCCCGGCGCGAGCGCCGGCGGCTGCGCCTTCGACGGCGCGCAGATCGCCTTGTTGCCGATTGTGGACGTGGCCCACATCGTCCACGGCCCCATCGCCTGCGCCGGCAGTTCCTGGGACAACCGCGGCACGCGCTCCTCGGGGCCGACGCTGTACCGGTTAGGGCTTACCACCGATTTGACCGAGCAGGACATCGTCATGGGGCGCTCGGAGAAGCGCCTGTTCCATTCGATCAAGCAGGCCGTGGAGACGTATTCGCCGCCCGCCGTGTTCGTCTACAACACCTGCGTGCCGGCCCTGGTCGGCGACGACATCGAGGCCGTCTGCAAAGCGGCCTTCGAGCGCTTCGGCGTGCCGGTCGTGCCGGTGGACTCGGCGGGTTTCTACGGCACCAAGAACATGGGCAACCGCATCGCCGGCGACGCCATGGTCAAATATGTCGTCGGCACCCGCGACCCCGACCCGCTGCCGGATTCGGTGCAAAGGCCGGGCATCAAAGTCCACGACGTAAACCTGATCGGCGAATACAACATCGCCGGGGAGTTCTGGCATGTGCTGCCCTTGCTGGACGAGTTGGGCATCCGCATTCTTTGCACCCTGTCCGGCGACGCCCGCTTCAGGGAGGTGCAGACCATGCACAAGGCCGAGGTGAACATGATGGTCTGCTCGAAAGCCATGCTCAATGTCGCCCGCAAGCTGGAGCAAAAATTCGGCACGCCTTGGTTCGAGGGCAGCTTCTATGGCATCAGCGACACCAGCCAGGCGCTGCGCGACTTCGCCCGGCTCATCGGCGACCCGTCCTTGACCGAGCGCACCGAAGCCTTGATCGCCCGCGAGGAGGCCAAGATTTTGGCGGCCTTAGTGCCGTGGAAAGAGCGGCTCAAGGGCAAGCGCGTGTTGTTGAACACCGGCGGCGTGAAAAGCTGGTCGGTGGTGTCGGCTTTGCAGGATCTAGGCATGGTCGTCGTCGCCACCGGCACCAAGAAATCCACCGAAGAAGACAAGGCCCGCATCCGCGAATTGATGGGCGAGGAGGCGTTGATGCTGGACGATGTCAGTCCGAAAAAGCTGCTGCAAGTGGTCAAGGACTACCGCTGCGATATTCTGATCGCCGGCGGGCGTAACCTGTATACCGCGTTGAAGGCCCGGCTGGCCTTCCTCGACATCAACCAGGAGCGCGAATTCGGCTATGCCGGCTATCAAGGCATGCTGGAGCTGGTGCGCCAACTGGCGTTGACGATGGAAAGCCCGGTGTGGGAGGCGGTGCGGACGCCCGCGCCTTGGCGCAGCGCAAGCTCAACTCCCGCCGCATCCGTGGCTGAAGTCGAGGCGGATGATGAGTACGGCGACGAGGCTTTGCTCAAGATGGCCCACGCTTAGGCTTGTCCTGAAACAAGGCGGTGAAGATTTAAGGCGTGATCGCACTTCCACACGGAGCGTGGGAGCGATGAAACGATCCTGAATTTGTCCACGGTTTTCCAGGGGGCGCCGAAGAAAAGCTCAACGGAACGTCGATGGTTTTAGCCGCCCCAGCCGTTGCAACGGCGACTTCCATGAGAGTGCTAGGTGCATCGGTTAACATCGGGAGAACATCAGACCGCATAGCCCGCGCCCTCAATGCTGCCAAGATGGCGGCGCTTGAAAGATGCCGGTTCCCTGTCCCCCCTCCGGTTGTTAAACTGCGCGGCCAATCTTCCTTAGCAACGGCCTCGAAGCCCCGCACAACTCACGGAGTCGCACTTGAAAACCCAGCCCTCTTTGGATCTTTCCTCGGCCAACCAGATCGCCCGCGTCCTCACCGAGGCGCTGCCTTACATCCAGCGCTTCAAGGGCAAGACCATCGTGGTCAAATACGGCGGCAACGCGATGATCGACGAGCAGTTGAAAAACAGCTTCGCCCGCGACATCGTGCTGCTCAAGCTGGTGGGGCTCAACCCGGTGGTGGTGCACGGCGGCGGGCCGCAGATCGGCGACTTGTTGAAGCGGCTGGGCAAGACCTCCGAGTTCGTGCAGGGGATGCGCGTCACCGACAGCGAAACGATGGACGTGGTGGAGATGGTGCTGGGCGGGCTGGTGAACAAGGAGATCGTCAACCTGATCAACCGCAACGGCGGCTCGGCGGTGGGCCTGACCGGCAAGGACGGCGACTTGATCCGGGCGCGGCAGATCGTAGTGACGCAGCGCTCGGCGGAGACCGAGGTGCCTGAGATCATCGACCTGGGCCATGTGGGCGTGGTGGAGAGCATCGACCCGGCGGTGGTGGACATGCTGCACCATGGCAATTTCATTCCTGTCATCGCCCCCATCGGCGTGGGCCGGGACGGCAGCTCCTACAATATCAACGCCGACCTGGTGGCAGGCAAAATGGCGGAGGTGCTGAAAGCGGAGAAGCTGATTTTGTTGACCAACACTGCCGGCATCCTCGACAAGGAGGGCGCGCTGCTGACCGGCTTGTCCTTGGGCCAGGTGGAGGCGCTGATCGAGGACGGCACCATTTCCGGGGGCATGATCCCGAAGACCCGCTGCGCCAGCGACGCGCTGAAGGGGGGGGTGGGCAGCGTCCACATCATCGACGGGCGCATCGACCACGCCGTGCTGTTGGAGTTGCTCACCGATCAGGGCATCGGCACGTTGTTGCTGCGGCGTTGATCCGGGCGCCTAGGCCGCGGGTTGGGGGAGGCCTCAGCGGTTTTGCGCCTTGAGGCCCGCTTCGAGGTAAGGCACGAAGCCTGCGCGGATGTCCTTCGCGATGTCGCCGGCGCAAAGCTCGTCGCCGAGGCTGGAAAGATGGCAGGAGGTGTCCAGGAAGATGGTGTCGCCCGCTTTGCCCGGGATGCGGACGACGAGCAGGGCCATGTCCTTTTCTGTCCGGGGGCCGGCGGTTTGCAGGATGGTCGGGGTTTCGGTCACCAGGGGCCGGGTGGTTTTGGTTTTGAGGTACTCCTTGGCCAGCGCCCAGGCCGCGTCGCATTGCTTTTGTGTGCAACTGATGGCGCTGACAATGAGCACGTCCGCCTGCGGGCGCTGCGCCTCCCATTCCAGCGAGCCAAACTCCGGACTGCGGCGCAAGCTTTCCAGGCTTTTGAACCGCTCCAAGTCTTTGGTGAAGGCGGCGACAATGTCCGCCTTGGTGTTTTCCAACGCGCGGACTTTTTCTTGGTAGCTGGCGATTTGCCGGCGCGTGGATTCGATGCTGTCGCGCAGCATCTGCGGAACCTGCTGCCCGGCGTTTTCGGTTTCCGCCGCGCGCTTGATCAGGGATCGCAAGGTCTCCTCCTGGTGCAGGCGGTTGGAGTCGGCGATCTTTTTGGCCGCCTCCATGGTGTTGAGCTTGCCTCTGAGCGCCACCTGCATTTCTTCCTCGCTGCGGTAGGTCCGGTTCAAGGACATGTCGCTGTCCCGCTGCTCCGCGAGGATGCGTTGCTGGTCGGCGTGCAGCTTCCGCAGGCGCTTGGCCTGGTCCAACTGCTCCTGGGTCTTCTGCCCCTCAATGAACTCCAGGATCTTGGCTTCCGGATTGAGCTTGGCGCGCGGGCGCTTGGCTTCTTCCGGCGGCACTTGGTCGGTGTAATGCACCATTCCGTTTTCGTCCACCCAGCGGAAAGTTTCGGCTTGGCTGGCGGGCGCGCAAAGCACTAGCAAGGCCGCCAGGGCGGCCTTGCGCAAGCATGCCCGCGTGGCCGCAGTGGGCGGGCGCTTGTCGCCAGGCTCGGTGCGTTTTTCCGCTGGTACCCGAAGTTTCACCGGCACGTTACCTTGAGGTTAGTTGTGATGGACGCCATGGCGCTCGCGGTATTCCGCTAAGGCCGCCGCTTCCGCTGACAGGCCGTGTTCTGCGAGATAGGCCAGGATGTCGGCCAGGGTGACAATGGGGTGGACGGGCATGGCGTAGCGTTGCTCGACCTCGGCGATGGCGGTGGTCTCGCCCTCGCCCTTTTCCTGCCGGTCCAGGCTGATGAGAACGCCGCACGGCCGCGCGCCGGCTCGGCGGATGATCTCCACCGATTCCCGTACGGAAGTCCCCGCCGTGATCACATCGTCCAGAATCAACACCGAGCCGGCGAGGGCGGCCCCGACCAGCAACCCGCCTTCGCCATGGTCTTTGGCTTCCTTGCGGTTGAAGGCGAACGGCACCTCCTGGCCGGTGGCCCTGGCCAAGGCGATGGCGGTGGCCGCGGCCAGCGGAATGCCCTTGTAGGCGGGGCCATAAAGCACATCGGCGGCCAGTCCCGCGTGAAGGTAGGCTTGCGCGTAAAATTCGCCCAGCCGGCCCAGCTTCGCTCCCGTGTCGAACAGGCCGGTGTTGAAAAAATAGGGGCTCTTGCGGCCGGATTTCAGGGTGAATTCGCCAAAGCGCAATACCCCGCAATGGATCGCATAGCCGATGAACTCCCGCTGGAATGCCTGCATAGTGTCAAATCTCTTTAGTTAACGCCCCTAAGGGCAAGCCCGTCAAGGCGATGCAAGGAAGGGGCCATGTCGCCACTGGCAGCCAGATGGCTTGCCGGCGAACTTCTGTTTTTGTGGGCGGCGCTTTTGAATGGCTAAGTTTACCTCCGATGTCGTCTGTCGGCGACGGGGTGTGCGGTTTCGCCGCATCTCCGCCGCCGCGGCCGACCCTGCCTGGCCTTAGGGAACGGCGACGCGCCGGATCAACTCGCGGATGAATTGGTCGGTCGACACGCCTTCGGCCTCTGCCTCGTAGGACAGGATCAGGCGATGGCGCAGCACGTCGTAGGCAATGGACTGGATGTCCTCCGGCGTGACGAAATCCCTTCCGTCCAGCCAGGCCCGGGCGCGGGCGCAGCGGTCCAAGGCGATGGTGGCGCGCGGACTGGCGCCATACTGCAACCACCGCCCCAAATCTTCCCCATAGGCGCCGGGGTTGCGCGTCGCCAGCACCAATTGCAGAAGGTATTCTTCCAGCGGATCGGCCATGTACAGTTCAAGCACTTCCCGGCGCGCCGCGAACAGGGTCTGTTGCGGGACGGGGGCGAAGCTTCCGCCCAAACCGCCGCCGGCTTTCTCGCGCGATTCGTTGCGCACTAGGCGCAGGATTTCCCGCTCATGGCGGGCTTCAGGGTAGCCAATGCGGACGTACAGCAGGAAACGGTCGAGCTGGGCCTCCGGCAAGGGATAGGTCCCTTCCTGTTCGATCGGGTTTTGCGTCGCCATCACCATGAACAAGGCGGGCAACGGATAGGTTTTCCGGCCCACAGTGATTTGCCGCTCCCCCATGGCTTCCAGCAAGGCCGATTGCACCTTGGCCGGCGAGCGGTTGATTTCGTCCGCCAGCACCAGGTTGTGGAACAGCGGCCCCTGCTGGAAATGGAAGGAGCCATCCTGAGGGCGGTAGATCTCGGTGCCGGTCAAATCGGCGGGCAGCAGGTCGGGGGTGAACTGTATGCGATGGAAGTCTCCTTCCACGCCGAGCCCCAGGACGTTGATGGCGCGGGTCTTCGCCAGGCCCGGCGCGCCTTCCACCAGGATGTGGCCGTCCGCCAGCAGGGCGAGGAGCATCCGTTCGATCAAGACTTCCTGGCCGATCACCTGGCTGCAGGCATAGGCGCGCAAGCTTTGCATGGCCAGCTGCGCTGGGGATAGGGCGGTGGTTGTTCCGGTCATTATTTTTCAAGTTGGGCTAAGGCTAGGGGGCGGATTGTTACCCAGTGATGATACGGATTGTTTTTTTGACGCAGATATTATAATGGATGATGTGTTCGCGGCGAGGGGCAATTGCGTCTCCGCCGCGGTTTCCGCCTAAAAGATTGCATTCGACCTAGCCGCCAGCCATGACCCGACCCGCCGTTTTTTTGTCTTGCCCAGGTGCCGCCAGCCGCGGATTCGCGCTGCTGGCGGCGCTTCTTCTCACCGCTTGCACGGGCCGCGAAGACCATGCCGCCCCCATCCCCTTGGCGGCAAGCCAGGCCGAGCCGGTGGAGGTGGATGGCGCGCGGTTCCAGGCCCTGGCTTTTGAAAATGGCCCCCAGGCGGCAACGGCCTTCGGCTTCGACGTTCGCGCGGCGGGCCTGCTGCCCTTGCGTGTCAGCATCGACAACCGCGGCGGCGGGCTGAGGGTTGTTCCCCGGCAAACCTTCTTGGTCGACAGGGACGGCCAGGCTTGGCCTTTGCTGACGTCCGGGCAAGCTTCCGAGCGTTTGGGCCGCGCGGGTATCCAGCCGCAAGGCGTTCCCCGCGTGCCTGTGGCGAAGGGCTTGGACGTGTTGACCGGCTTCGCCCTGGACATGCTTGTCGGCCCCGCTTTCGCAAGCGACGCGGAAGCCTCCGCCCGGCCTGAAACCCCCGCCGGCGCCGCCTTCGCCGAAAAAAACCAGCGCAACCCAAGTGTTCGGTCGGGGCAGGCTGCCTCCGGCGTCTTGTTTTTCCCCGGGCAAGAGGAGGCCCATGGCGCGCGCGCGCTGCGTCTTTGCTATGAGCAAGATGGCCGCTTGAAATTCCTGACCTTGCCACTCAAGCCCTTTCCGCCCCCTTAGCGGGAACGAATGGCCGGGCAGACGCCCGTGTCGCTGGCAAACGCTAAAGTTTCCGCCGACTGTCGCCGATTGGATGGCGGCGGGAATGGGTAAAGGTTGGCGGGCAAGGCAAGCCCCGCCCGCAAACAATCGGTTCCGGGAAGCGCGGCGACTGAGGGTCTGCCCGGTCCGGCCAAAAGCATCGCAGCATCCGCGGAAAAAGGCAACAAGCGGCCATCGCCGTGGTCGGCCCCTCTGTTGTATCATGCGGGCCATAAATCCTTCCGGCTTTGCCGCTGGTCTTAAAATACTGGAACCTTCCGTTTGCATCCACGCAGTTTGTTATTTCCACGCGAGCCTTTCTGGCGGGCCGCGCCGGTGGTTCGCGCGCCTGTCGCTATGCGTTCTTGGCTTCAAGAGTCCGCTTCGCTGACCGCCCGGTTGCGGCGTGAGGCGGGGGCGGGGTTTGGCGTCCGCTTGCTGGGACAGGGCTTGGGCAAGCCTTTCGCGGGGGAGTCATGCCTGCTCGGCCTGCCGGCCCGCCGCCGGGCTTTGGCCAGGGAGGTGTTGCTGTTTCGGGGCACCGCGCCGCTGGTGTTGGCGCGCACGGTGATTCCGCCCTGGGTTTTGCGCGGCGAGTATTGCGCCCTGGCGCGCCTAGGTAGCCGGCCCTTGGGGGAGGTGCTGTTCGCGCAAAGGGGCTTGCGGCGGACCCGCCTGGAGTTTGCGCGAGTCTGCCCAATGGACTGGCTGCCGGGCATCGCGCAAGGCTACGGCCTGGACGCGCCGGTGTGGGGGCGGCGCTCGCTTTACGAAGTCGGCCAAGTCTCGCTGCTGGTGTGCGAGTTTTTCTTGCCCGCTGTTTTGTCTTTGGGGGAGCATTGAATCATGGTTAGCGGAACGGTCGTTTCCTGGTGCGAGCGCCTGGGCCACTACTGGCGTTTGATGCGCTTTGACAAGCCTATCGGTATTTTGCTGCTGTTGTGGCCTGCTTTGTGGGCCTTGTGGATAGCGGGGCAGGGCAGGCCGAAGCCGCTGGTGTTTGCGGTGATTGTCGCGGGCGTGGTGGTGATGCGGGCGGCCGGCTGCGTCATCAACGATTACGCCGACCGCGATTTCGACCCGCATGTCGAGCGCACCCGCTTAAGGCCTATCGCCGCCGGCCTGGTTTCGCCGCGCGAGGCTTTGGCCTTGTTTGTCGTTCTATGCCTGTTGGCGTTTGGCCTGGTGTTGCTGCTGGACGGCTTTACCATCGCGCTGTCTTTCGTCGGCGCGTTCCTCGCCGCCTCCTACCCGTTCATGAAGCGGCACACCCATTTGCCGCAGGCTTATCTGGGGGTCGCTTTCGGCTGGGCCGTGCCGATGAGCTTCGCCGCGCAGACGAATTCGATTCCGCTGGTTGGCTGGGCGTTGTTCTTGGCGACCGTTGTGTGGGCGCTGATTTACGACACCATGTACGCGATGGTGGATCGCGCCGATGATTTGAAAATCGGCGTCAAATCCACGGCCATTTTGTTCGGCGAACACGACCGGCACATCATCGGCGGCTTGCAGTTGTTGATGCTGGCGATATTGGCGGGGATAGGGCTGCGGCTGGGGTTCGCCGCGCCCTATTATCTTGGGCTGTTAGTCGGCGCCGGGTTTTTTGTTTACCAGCAAAGCCTGATCCGGCATCGCGTCAAGGCGGATTGTTTCAAGGCGTTTTTGAACAACCATTGGTTTGGCGCGGCGGTTTTTGCCGGGTTGGCGGCGCAGTATTGGTGAGTGTAGGGTGGGCAGTCGTCTTTTGTCTGCCCACCGATTCATGCCTGCTAGGGCGCGCTGGTCGGCTGTCCGAAGTAACCGTACAAGTCCGGGGCGTTGAGCAGGGTTGCTTTGAGTTGCGTGCTATCCACTGGCGAGGGCCGGTTGTAGAGGTTGGCGGCGGCGGGGTCGGCCGATTGGCGGATGATGGCGTCGGCGACCTCAAGCCCTAGCAATTGCCCTTGCAGGTTGTCGAAACCGTAATGGACGCCCAGGTAAATCCGGCTGGCGCCATTTTCAAGCTGCAACTGGCTGAAGGTTGCCACCGGGCGGGTGGTCACATTGCCGGTTCCCGAGTTGGTTCCGCTCAACCAGGACAGCGAGCCTAGGGTCACGGCTTTGCCGTCGGGGCTGATGTTGTCGCCAAAGACGGCACGCAGGACTTCGACTCCCGCCGCGACCGTCGCGCTGTGCCCTGAGGTGTTGGACGGGTGGGAGGGCGTCGCCGCCAGCGGGTGCCAGGCGGAATAGCCGTTGCTGACAGCGCCGTCTACGCCGGCGTTCAACGCGGTGATGGGGCGCCAAAACTTCTGTTCGTATTTGGAATCGAACGCGGCAATGCGGGCGTCGGCCACCGCGTTCGCCAGCAGCGCGAACAATTGGGCGTTTTGATCCAGCGTCAAGCCGTGCGCGGCCGAGGCGAGGCGCGCCGCTTCATTGACGAATATCTCGGCGTCTTGCTTGTAGTACAGGGACTGGTTGGTTTGGTCGGCGCTGCGGGTGGTCGAACTGTCTTGGCCGATTTTCTTGACGTAATCCAATTCCAGCTTGTATTCGGGGCTGCCGACTTCAGGCGAGGGCGGGACTTTGGCGACGAGGTTGATTTTTTGCCGGTTGCTGAGGCTGAACGGCGTGACGTCGCGCCAGTTCAAGTCTATGCCCGGCTTGCCGATGATTCCCGTCGCGTCAAAACCGGTGGGCGCGCCGATGGCGGGGTTGATGGTGCCGGGGCCGGCATTGCTTTGCCGCCACAAGCCTATGCCGGGATTGGAGGCGGGGGTGAGCGCCGCGCCGTAGGTGGTCGATGCGGCTGCGTTGTCAAAGGCGCGGGCGGCAATCGCCGCCGCCGCCGCATTCTTGCCGGCCTGGATGCCGGGGTCGGAGGCTGCCACGCCCAGGCCGCTCAAGTAGCTGGCCAGCAAATTGTCCACCCAAGTGCGGGTTTGCCCCCAGCGGGCGTCCACGCCGGCTACCGCAGGGTCGGGCAGTTGGCTCAAGATCACGTCATGGGCGGCTTGGGCGGCGGCCGCTTGCGCCGAGCCGGTGTTGCTGGCCGTGTAGTAATAGCTTTTGGCGCTGAAGTGGTCGATGGAATTGACCGCGTCGAAAACGGCTCGCGCTTCGATGGCTTCCAGTCGCGAGGCTAGGTTGGAGTTCAAGGTGACGCCGGTGCCGGTCGAGCCGTTGTAGCCTTTGGTCGCCAAGACGGTGACTGAGTTCGCGTCGGTGACGACGTCCGCCGCGGCTTGCAGGGCCGGTAGCGCGACCGCAAGCGCCGCCGCAAGATGGGATGCGCGCCGTGGTAAGGCCGCTGATGGTTTACGCATAACAACCTCGATTGAGCCAAATAGATCAATAGCCGTTCTTCCGTCTAGCCGACGGGCCTGGCCAGCTTGGGGCTGGCGTTGGGGGAAGCGTTTGCCCCGCCGCCCGTTAAGCGCAGCGGTGAAAAATATTTCAGTCAAGATATGTGCCAATCTTTAATTGTTTGTTTTAACGCTAAATTATGCTGTCAACCGGACTTTGCTTGTGGTTGGGACAGCAGCCGGTGTTTGGCCGCTGTTGTGCCAGCAGCAATGTTAAGCGCGCTGCGGGTTTCGCTTTGCCAGGCTGACGCCGTGCATGTGCGCAGCCTTGGAAGCTTCGCTTTCGCTTCAGCCTGCGAATGGTTCATTCACCGAATAAGCCAAGCCCCTAACGGGCTGGCGGCTGAGCCTGCATTGTCCCCCTAGCCCTTTTATGGTCTAATGCAACACCGGTTTTCTGTGATTTTTAAGGCGTTCGAGAGTTCGTTACGGGGCAGGTTGCGCTTGGGTGTAGCCCTGGCCGCGGGTCTCGGGGCCTTAAGTCAAGCTACATCCTAAACCTTCCCCTTGGCCGTTTTGACACGCTTGTTGAATCGCGAGGGGGAGGGTTTGGCCGTTAATTTGTCTGATCAACAGGCTCGATTATGCTGATAAAAACGAAGAAAGGCTTGGACATCCCCATCACCGGGGAGCCCGAGCAGGTGGTGCATAGTGACGGAGGGGTTGCCAAGTCTGTTGCCTTGATTGGCTCCGACTATGTGGGTTTGAAGCCCAGCCTCAAGGTTGCCGAGGGTGACCGGGTCAAGGTGGGCGATGTGCTGTTCGCGGACAAGCAGCATCCTTCCGTGGTGTTCACCTCGCCCGGCGCGGGCGTGGTCAAGGCGATCAACCGCGGCGCCAAGCGCGTGCTGCAATCGGTCGTCATCGAACTCGACGACAATGTCGGCGAAGTCACGTTCCAGTCTTACGCCGAATCCGAACTGGGCGGCCTGACGGTGGAGCAGGTCAAGGAAAACCTGCTGGCTTCGGGGCTGTGGACGTCGTTCCGCACCCGGCCCTATAGCAAGGTGCCCAATCCCGACACGTCGCCCCGCTCGATTTTTGTGACCGCCATCGACACCAACCCGCTGGCCGCGAATCCGGACGTCGTCATCAACGACCGCCCGCAAGATTTCCAGAACGGTCTGTCCGTCATCAGCAAGCTGACGGCAGGCAAGGTTTATTTGTGCAAAGCGCCTTCCAGCGCCATTTCCAGCAGCGTCCCGAAGGTGGAAGTCGTCGGCTTCGACGGCCCGCACCCGGCGGGCTTGGTGGGCACCCATATCCACTTCCTCGATCCGGTCGGCCCTGCCAAGACCGTGTGGCATTTGGATTACCAGTCCGTCATCAGTATCGGCAGCTTGTTCACCACCGGCCGGTTGGACGTGGGGCGCGTCGTCGCGCTGGCAGGGCCTTTGGTCAACAAGCCGCGCCTGGTGCGCACCCGCGTCGGCGCGAACCTGTGCGATGTCGTCGAGGGCCAGATTGACGAGTCCAAGGAGGCCCGCGTCATTTCCGGCTCCGTCCTCAATGGCCGCAAGGCGGAGGGCTGGGCGTCCTATCTTGGTTTCTACCACAATCAGGTTTCCGTGCTGGAGGAAGGCCGCCACCGCGACTTCTTCGGCTGGATTGTGCCTAGCCGCGAAAAGTTCTCCTTCCTGAATGTGCTGCTGTCCAGCCTGCCCAAGGAGCGCGGGCGCAAATTCCCGCTGCACACCAGCAAGTTCGGCAGCCCCCGCGCCATCGTGCCGATCGGCGCTTATGAAGATGTGGTGCCTCTGGACGTCCTGCCCACCCAGTTGCTGAAGGCGCTGGTGATCGGCGACACCGACCAGGCGCAGTCGCTGGGCGCGCTCGAATTGGACGAGGAAGACTTGGCCTTGTCTAGCTTCGTCGATCCGGGCAAGCACGATTTTGGCATCGCGCTGCGGCAGAATCTTACTCAAATCGAGAAGGAAGGCTAATGTCAATCAAAAGCACCAGAGCATTTTTAGACAAGCTGCATCCGCATTTTGCGAAGGGCGGCCGTTATGAAGTCCTCTATCCCGTCTTCGAGATGGTGGACACCTTTATTTTTTCCCCGGCGGATGTCACCGCCGGCAACACCCATGTGCGCGACGCGGTCGATCTGAAGCGGGTCATGACCTATGTCTGGATCGCCGCGCTGCCTTGCCTGTTGATGGCGCTGTTCAACACCGGCTATCAGGCCAACCACGCCATCACGGCGATGGGTTTGACCGAGGTCGCAGGTTGGCGGGGCGCCATCGCCGGCGTCTTTGGCTTCAACCCGAACAATCCCATTGCCGATCTGGTCCACGGGGCTTTGTATTTCCTGCCGGTTTACATCGTGACCTTGGCGGCGGGCGGCGTGTGGGAGGTCCTGTTCGCCACCGTGCGCAAGCATGAGGTCAACGAAGGCTTCTTTGTGTCGTCGATTTTGTTCGCGCTGACTTTGCCGCCGAACATTCCGTTGTGGCAGGTCGCGCTGGGCATCTCTTTCGGCGTCGTCATCGGCAAGGAAGTCTTCGGCGGCACCGGCAAAAACTTTATGAATCCGGCCCTGACCGGCCGCGCCTTCCTGTACTTCGCCTATCCGGCTTCGATGTCCGGCGACTCCATTTGGACGGCGGTGGACGGCTTCAGCGGCGCGACCTCCTTGGGCCTGGCCGCTTTGGGCGGTGTCGACGCGATCAAAGAGGCGGGCATCTCCTGGTGGGGCACGTTCTTCGGCATCGAGCAGGGTTCGATGGGTGAGACTTCGGTGGTGGCCTGCCTGCTGGGCGCGGCCTTCCTGATTTACACCCGCATCGCTTCTTGGCGCATCATCGCCGGCACCTTTTTGGGCATGGTCGTGACTTCGACGCTGTTCAACGTCATCGGCAGCGCCAGCAACCCCATGTTCGCCATGCCGTTCTGGTGGCATCTGAGCTTGGGCGGCTTCGCGTTCGGCATGACCTACATGGCCACCGATCCCGTCAGCGCGGCGCAGACGCAGACGGGCCGCTGGATCTTCGGCTTTCTGATCGGCTTGATGACCGTGCTGATCCGCGTGGTCAACCCGGCGTTCCCCGAGGGCATCATGTTGGCGATTCTGTTCTCCAACATTTTCGCGCCGCTGATCGACTATGTTGTCGTCCAGGCGAACATCAACAGAAGGGTGAAACGCAATGTCTAATACCAATCAAAGCGCGCCGCAAGTCTCCGACAAATTCGCCGGGCTCGTCGAAAAGGCGAAGGTTTACGCGCAGCATGTGCTGTCATTGCCCAATGACAGCTTTGAAAAGACCATCGCCGTGGCGTTTGCCCTTTGCCTAGTCGGCGCGGTGCTGGTCTCAGGTTCCGCCGTGGTGCTGAAGCCCTTGCAGGTCAGCAACAAAGCGGCGGATGAAAAGGTCAACATCCTCGAAGTCGCCGGCATGCTGGACGAAAACACCAGCGTCGAAGAGGCTTTCAAGAAATTCGAGCCCAAGCTCGTCGATTTGGAAACCGGCAACTATGTGGATTCCATCAACGCGGAAACCTTCGACCAGCGCAAGGCGTCGAAAGATCCGGCCCTGGGCGTGGAAATCCCCTCCGACAAAGACATTGCCAAGATTGGCCGCAAATCCAAATATGCCAAGATTTATCTGGTGAAGGAAGACGGCAAGACCAAGGCCGTGGTGATTCCGGTCAGCGGTTATGGCTTGTGGTCGACGATGCACGGCTACATGGCCTTGCAGGCGGACGGGCAGACGGTGATTGGCCTGAACCTGTTCGACCAGGCGGAAACCCCCGGCCTGGGCGGCGAAGTGGTCAATCCGAAATGGAAAGCGTTGTGGAAAGGCAAGAAAGTCTATAAGGAAACCGGCGAGGGCGATTTCCAAACCAAGCATCACACGGAAGTCGGCGAGCCGGTGTTGAGCCTGGTGAAGGGCAGCGTCGATCCGTCCAGGCCCGGTGCGCAGCATCAGGTGGACGGCCTGGCCGGTGCGACCTTGACCAGCAACGGCGTGAACAACCTGATCCGATACTGGCTGGGTGGCGAAGGCTTCGCGCCCTATTTGGCGAAACTCAGAGCGCAGAGAGGTTAATGACGATGGAAGCAGAAACCAAAAAAGTCCTGCTCGACCCGTTGGTCGACAATAACCCGATCACCTTGCAAGTCTTGGGCATTTGCTCGGCCTTGGCGGTGACTTCACAATTGACAACCGCGCTCATCATGAGCCTGGCCTTGACCGCCGTGACGGCCTGCTCCAGCGCCGGCATCGCTTTCATCCGCCAGCATGTGCCGAGCAGCATCCGCATCATCGCGCAAATGGTCATCATCGCCTCCTTGGTGATCGTGGTGGACCAGCTTCTCAAGGCGTTCGCCTATGACATCAGCAAGAAGCTGTCGGTGTTCGTCGGCTTGATTATCACCAACTGCATCGTGATGGGCCGCGCCGAAGCCTACGCGATGAAAAATCCGCCGCTCGAAAGCTTCTGGGACGGCGTGGGCAACGGCTTAGGCTACAGCCTGGTGCTGATTAGCTTGGCGGTCGTCCGCGAACTGTTCGGTTCCGGCAAGTTGCTCGGCATCGAAATCCTGCCCCTGGTCAAAGACGGCGGCTGGTATGTTCCGAACGGCCTATTGCTGCTGCCGCCTAGCGCGTTCTTCCTGATCGGCCTGATGATCTGGGCCGTGCGCGCATGGAAGCCGGTGCAGGTTGAAAAAGCCGACTTCGCCATCAGCCACGCCGCGCACGGGGAGGCACACTAATGGAAGGTTTAATCTCGCTTGCCGTCAAGTCGATCTTCATCGAAAACTTGGCGTTGTCGTTCTTCCTGGGGATGTGCACGTTCATCGCCGTGTCCAAGAAGATCACCACGGCGGTCGGATTGGGCATCGCGGTCATGATCGTGCAAACCCTGACCGTGCCGGCCAACAATCTGATCTACACCAAACTGCTGAAAGAAGGCGCGCTGTCTTGGGCGGGCCTGTCTGACACCGACCTGAGCTTTTTAGGGCTGATGAGCTGCATCGGCGTCATCGCGGCGCTGGTGCAGATTCTGGAAATGACGCTGGATCGCTTCTTCCCGGTTTTGTACAACGCGCTGGGCATTTTCCTGCCCCTCATCACGGTGAACTGCGCCATCCTGGCCGGTTCGCTGTTCATGATCGAGCGCGACTACAACTTCTCCGAGTCTGTGGTCTACGGCGTGTCCTCCGGCTTTGGCTGGGCGCTGGCGATCACCGCCATGGCAGGCGTGCGCGAGAAGCTGAAATACAGCGACGTGCCGCCGGGCCTGCGCGGTCTGGGCATCACTTTCATCACCGCTGGGCTGATGGCCATGGGTTTCATGGCTTTCTCCGGCATACAACTCTAAGGATAAAACACGATGTTGGAAATTATTCTGGGAGTCACCTTTTTCACAGTGATCGTGATTGCCCTGGTGTTCGTGATCCTGGGCGCGAAGTCCAAGCTGGTCGCGGAAGGCAATGTCGAGATCGAGATCAACCACGAGAAGAAAATCCACGTTCCCATCGGCTCCAAGCTGCTGACGGCACTCGCGGACAACAACCTGTTCGTCTCTTCGGCCTGCGGCGGCGGCGGCACTTGCGGCCAGTGCAAGGTGAAAGTGTCGGAAGGCGGCGGCGACATCCTGCCGACCGAGCTTTCGCACATCACCAAGCGCGAGGCCAAGGACGGCGACCGCCTGTCCTGCCAGGTCACGGTCAAGCAGAACATGAAGATCCACGTCCACGACGAAGTGTTCGGCGTGAAGAAATGGCAGGCCAAGGTTCGCTCGAACCACAACGTCGCCACCTTCATCAAAGAGCTGGTGTTGGAATTGCCGGCCGGGGAGACCATCGACTTCCGCGCTGGCGGTTACATCCAGATCGAATGCCCGGCGTACAGCAACCAGTTCTCCGAGTTTGACATCGAAGAGCGCTTCCGCGACGAGTGGGACAAGTACAATCTTTGGGCGATCAAATCCGTCGTCGCCGAGCCGGCCATCCGCGCTTACTCGATGGCGAACTATCCCGAGGAAAATAATATCGTCATGTTGAACGTGCGCATCGCGACACCGCCGCCGCGCATCGCCGACGCTCCGCCGGGCGTGATGTCCTCGTACATCTTCAACCTGAAGCCGGGCGACCCGGTCACGATTTCAGGGCCCTTCGGCGAATTCTTCGCCCGCGAGACTAAGAATGAAATGATCTTCGTCGGCGGCGGCGCGGGCATGGCGCCGATGCGTTCGCACATCTTCGACCAGCTCCGCCGGATCAAGACCGACCGCAAGCTCACCTTCTGGTACGGCGCCCGGTCTTTGCGTGAAATGTTCTATGTGGACGATTTCAACACTTTGCAGGCCGAGAATCCGAACTTCACTTGGCACATCGGCTTGTCCGAGCCGAAGCCGGAGGACAATTGGACCGGTTATGTCGGCTTCATCCACAACGTGCTGTATGAGAACTACTTGAAGAACCATCCGGCACCGGAAGACTGCGAGTATTACCTCTGCGGCCCGCCGATGATGAACTCGGCCGTCATCAAGACCCTTTTGGATCTGGGTGTCGAGCGTGAGAACATCATGCTGGACGACTTTGGCGGTTAGTTAAGCCCGTAGGGATAACATCGCTTCAAGCGATGTTATCCCTTCCACATCAGCAAAAAAACGGGGCACTTCGGTGCCCCGTTTTTTGTCTGGACAAGGATGAGGAAGGGCCATAGACTGGTGCCACATAGGAGAAGGGGCTGTGTAGAAAATGCTGCAAACCATCGAAGCCATATTGGAACCCTCCGGCAAGGTTCATCTGTTGGAAAGCATCCACGTTGCCGTACCTACGCGGGTGATCGTCACATTGCTTGAAACCCCGGTGGCGACGGTAGATGAAGACAGTGGCGGCGACATGGAGACATTGCTGCGATTTCTGCGGGAAAATCGCCTGCCTGACCATTCCCGTTTGAGCGCCGGGGAAATCGACGCGCAAATACAAGCGGAGCGCAAGGCAGAATACGATTTTCTGGAAGAATTATTAAATGGGATTGTGCGGTATGCTAGCATACCTAAATTGCAGATCGAGAGAGTCGTAGGCCCGATTCTCACCCTTTTTATTGAGGACTTGCTCGGCAAGCTGCAAAACACGGAGGGCAAGTGGGAAGACAAAATTCATCTGGTTAGCCCAGAATGGCCACTGAAGAAGCAAGAGAATTATCAATCAAAAAATATTGATTGGCTCATGGTTCAGCCTAGTAGCCATAAAATTTTCTTAGTGGAATTGAAAGCATATTCAGGTTCTGGTAGTGACGATCAGCTTGAAATATATAAGGCGATTGAAAGCCGTGTGTCGGCTGAGTCAGCCGGATTTCTTCTCGGTGACGTTGAAGCAATTCGCAATGCTTCATCCTCCAGGTGGAAATATAATTTCATATTAAATTCTGCGAGTAATTTCAAAGATGCTTTTGAAAGCTGTTGGAAGGTTTCAATAATATACATCGTGCCTAAAGAGTTGAAAGCACGGTTATCCAAAGTAGATGGAATTACTTGTTACTCTTTTGAGGACTTGCCAGATTGTCTCGAAAGTGAAAGGAATAGCGTCTGGCAGCGCATTCGTAAAATGCTTATCGACCTCGAACAGGTCGGGCCGAAACGAGATGGATTAGGAAGACTGGAGAGGTTACCCTATAGCGAACTTGCCGCTAAAATCGTTGAGCGCTTAGAAAAATACGCTCCGGGGAAGCGCCCCTTAAGGATATGGTTTGGCAAGACGGGGGCGGGAAATTTTCCAAACTATCAAGTGGAATTTGAAGACGGTTCAATTCAACCGTTCTGGTATTCAGGTAGTCCCTACACGCTCAGGTCTCGGTTCAAGGATGTCAATATTAAAGGGCCATATCTTATTGACGATCTTCTACAAGCAGTGCAACGCAGTAAGGTACGATAACTCGATAATGTAGTAGGGCGCAGTGAGGGACGAGCCGCACCATTCGAGCTATTGCAAATTCAATCCTCTGCAAATTGAAAAAACCACCTTGGAGGGCAGAACATGAGCGCAAACTTGCACGACCAGGATTTTTACGCATGGACTCAACAACAGCTTGGGCTTATGCGCTCGGGCGAACTTTCCAAGGTCGATCTTGCTAACTTGATGGACGAGGTGGAAAGCATGGGGGCTAGCGAACGGCGCGAACTTTATAGCCGGTTTCTGGTGTTGGTTCATCATCTGTTGAAGTGGCAGTTTCAACCCGAACAGCGTTCCAACAGTTGGAAATCGACCCTTGTCGAGCAACGCGACCAATTGGAAATCTTGTTGAGCCAAAGTCCGTCGCTTCAACGTTTTTGCTCCGACGCCCTGGAAGACGCCTATCCTCGATCCAGGCGCAAAGCGTCTGCGGAGACTGGCTTGCCGCTCCAAGCTTTTCCTGACACTTGCCCTTACACGGTACAGCAGGTGCTTTCCCTGGATTTTTATCCTGGATTTGCTGTTGATTGAAAGATAAACCCAATGTCATCCTTGCCTAAACACCGCCACTCCGCCGAAGAATATCTCGCCCTAGACCGCGAAGCGGATTACAAAAGCGAGTATGTGGCCGGTGAGATTTTTGCGATGGGTGGCGCGTCGCCGAAGCATGTGTTGATCGCGGGCAATACCGCAAGGGAATTCGGCAACCGGCTGCGGGACACCCACTGCCAGGTGTATTCAGCGGATTTGCGCGTCCAGGCGGACGCGGACAATGCCTATTATTATCCTGATGTGGCCGTGGTATGCGGTCGGCCAGAATATAGGGACGGGCGCAGGGATACGGTCACCAATCCATTGATCATTGTCGAAGTATTGTCCCCGGCCACGAGGAATTATGACCGTGGCGACAAGTTCGCCCGTTACCGGAAACTGGGCTCGTTGCGCGAATATATTCTGATTGACCAAGAATCCTGCCATGTCGAGCATTTTGTGCGCAAAGAAGGGAGCTGGGAATTTTCGGAGATAGATGATTGCCAGGGAACCTTGGAGGTTCCAACATTGGGTGTTGCCATTCCGTTGGCGGAAATCTATGCCAAGCTGGAGTTTTTGGACGACGGGGACGGCTAGGCAAGCGGGTGGGTGTCGGTGGTCTGTGCTGAATCGGCCTGGTGTGCTGAAAACCTCGGATTTTGTCAGGAAAACAGCCGCCGTCGGCTGGCCTGTGCTAGCGGCCAGGGCCGCTGACAGAACAGCGTTTCTGGGTTAAGATAAGGAGTGTCGCCCCGATCCGCCGGGCGATGCCGTGGACGTGGGCGGGCGCGCCAAGACACCTTCTCCTGCTAAAAGTCGGCCAACTCCCTACGAGGACATCACTATGACGCTGTTTCTGATTACTTTTGCCTTCATCGCCGCGGTGATCGCCATCATGGCTGTTGGCGTGATTTTCGGCCGCCATGCCATCAAAGGCAGTTGCGGCGGCCCGGGAGCGGCCGACTGCGTGTGCACGGAAAAATGCGACAAACGAAAAAAACTAGACGCGGCGCAGAGCCTCGAACTGTCCTCCAAAGGCTCGTGAGCCATCCATCACACCAACAAGAACAAGGGGTTGCCAATGCTTGCAAAAATTACCGTGGGTGAATACATGACCTCCAATCCGGTCTTTTTCAGGCCGGGCACGGATGTCTTCGAGGCGATACGCAAATTGCTGGAGCGCAAGATCACCGGCGCGCCGGTTCTCGACGAGCAGGGCAAGATTGTCGGCGCATTCTCTGAATTGGACTGCCTGCGCATCACGCTGAACTCGACCTATTACGAAGGCATGGGCGGCAAAGTATCCGAGTACATGACCAAGGACGTGACCACCGTCGATGCCGACACCAGCATCCTGGAATTGGCCGAGATGTTCAGCAAATCCTTGCTGCGGCATTTCCCAGTGACCGACAACGGCAAGCTGGTCGGCGTTGTCAGCCGGGTGGATGTGCTGAAGGCGCTCCTGTCCGCCCAATAAAATTTTTTGCTCAAAGGCGGCGGAATGCGATCCCGTATTCCGCCGCCTTTTTGCGTTTTACAGGATTTGCAATGGCCGCAACCAGCCTTTATTGGCACGATTACGAAACCTTCGGCGTGGACTCGCGCCGCGACGGCCCGGCCCAGTTCGCCGGGCTGCGGACTGACCAGGATCTCAACCTGGTCGGCGACCCCTTGGTGGTCTATTGCCGCCCACCCACCGACCGCTTGCCGGCTCCGGAGGCCTGCCTGGTGACCGGCATCACGCCGCAACTGGCCCGGGAGCGTGGCGTCTGCGAAGCCGAATTCATCGCCGCCATCCAGGCCGAGCTCGCCCAGCCCGGCACCTGCGGCGTCGGCTACAACACCCTGCGCTTCGACGACGAGGTCACCCGCAACACCCTCTACCGCAATTTCCACGATCCTTACGAGCGGGAATGGAAGAACGGCAACTCGCGCTGGGACATCATCGACATGGTGCGCCTGACGGCGGCGCTGCGCCCGGAAGGCATCGAATGGCCCTTGGACGACAAGGGCCGGCCCAGCTTTCGGCTGGAACTGCTGACCCAGGTCAACGGCATCAGCCACCAGGGCGCGCACGACGCGCTGGCTGATGTGCATGCGACCATCGCGCTGGCCCGGCTGGTCAAACAGCGCCAGCCGCGGCTGTACGACTTCATCTGGCGCAACCGGGGCAAGCACGAGGCCGCCGAGTTGCTGAAATTTGGCCGTTTCGAGCCAGTCTTGCACGTGTCCGAGAAATACCCGGCGGAGCGCGGCTGCATCAGTGTCGTCGTCGCGCTGGCCCGCCATCCGACCAACCAGAACGAAATCGCCGTCTTCGACCTCAGCGCCGACCCCAGTCCTTTATTGGATCTGGACGCGGAGGAAATCCGCCGCCGCCTCTTCACCCGCGCCGCCGATTTGCCCGAAGGCGTCGCGCGCATCCCGATGAAGACCGTGCATTTGAACCGCTGCCCCGTCCTCGTCCCTCTCAACACCTTGCGCCCTGTGGATGCCGAGCGCTTGGGGATAGACTTGAACGTCTGCCGCGCCCATCTGGACTTGCTCAAGCCCGCCCAAGATTTGGCCGCCAAACTCGCGGCGGTGTTCGCCAAGCCGGCGGATCTGGCCGAGCCGGACGACCCCGATTTGATGATCTACAGCGGCGGATTTTTCAGCAACGCCGACAAAAACAAAATGGCCAGGCTGCGCGCGATGAGCCCTGCGCAACTGGCTGCGGCCAAGCCGGACTTTGAAGACCGCCGCCTGCCCGAAATGTTGTTCCGCTACCGCGCCCGCAACTGGCCGGAAACGCTGAATCCTGAAGAGCAAGCCCGCTGGGAGCAATTCAGACGCAAGAGCCTGACCGAAAAAACGGCCAGGGGCGGCTTGGTTTTGTCCGACTATGAGGCGCGGCTGGCGCAATTGGAAAGCCAGCCTGGGTTGCCCACTAAGGATAAGGAAATACTCGGGCAATTGCGGGAGTGGGGGAGGGGGCTTGTTGCTTAAAAAAGCATCGCCCAGTCTCGCAGGGCATTTGCACTGCCCCAGGAATTCCTAGGGATATGGGAAACTCCGTTTTTGTTTGTGATGAAATTCAGCTCATTGGCGATAAAGGCAGGGGACAAAGCATTGAAGTGCTTTTGACGCTCCTCAGAAATGCGGGCTGGAAGCAGTTTGTTGGATTATCCGCAGTATTGGAGCGTAAAGATGCCAGGGATCTGGCTGGTTGGCTTGATGTAAGCCCAGTCGTTCACGAAGCAAGGGAAAAGCACCTGCGCTATGAGTGCTGGAGTCCAAAAGGAATTGCTACTGTTAATACTGATCAACCAGAGATTATTCAGGAAAACATGCCCCATCCATCTGGCTTATCATTGAATACGCCATCAATACTCGATTCGCTGCTTAATCAAACGCCTAGCCCGGTGCCAGTTATCGTTTTTTGTTGTAAGAATAAAAAAGAGCCTTATTCGCTTGCAGAAAATTTACTCACTAAACGCTTAAAGAATAAACCTGCAAAATCCATTATTGGATTTGATGGTTTACCCGAAACAGCAGCTAATAGTTTTCTTGCTAAAGCGATGGTTCACCGTGTCGCAATTCATAGTGGCGACTTGACAGATGAAGAGCGACATATGGTCGAATTGGGGTTGAAACATGGAGAAATAGATGTCGTTTTTGCAACTTCGACTTTGGCGGCAGGAGTGAATTTTCCCTTAGGAGCAGTTATTTTTGCTAGTTGGCAGCGATGGGATTCAGATCAAAGAAAATATATTCCGATTGAAACGGCGGAGTTTCATAATATGGCTGGACGATCTGGCCGTATGGGCTACGATCACGAGCAAGGCCGCGTGATTTTTATTGCGCAGGGCATAATAGAAATCCATGCTGCCAATAAATATCTCGATTTAGGGGCAATGCCTGTCCTTGAGCCACGAATCACTCCACAACGATTCAACCAACTCGTTTTTACAGCTTGTGGCGTCTGGGTTATGCCGTTCAAGAGAGGATGTTGGGGCGGTTGTGTATAAAACGTTTAGCGCTCTGCGTGAACTAGATAGAAACTACACAAGTTATACGATGTGGCCCGAGAAGTTGTCCGGTGCAATTGATGAACTGTTGGATCAAGAATTGCTGATTGAGACAAACGCTGGTACTTTAGTTGCCATGGCAGTTGGCAAAGCGATTAATTATAGCTGCTTGCTGCCAGAGAGCGTGGTTTTTTTGTTGAAATATGTAATATCAAAAATTGACAGACTTGTTCAATATCTTCCGTCAACAGAAAATTCTGGGGATATGTCTAGGCTTCCTTATGCAATTTTTAGTGCTTGTCTCTCTAGCCCTGAATTTTTCTCATTCAAGGGAAAGCCAACCACTAGAAGATTGCCATGGCCTCTTGAAAAGCTCAGTTTATTCGACGCAGATATCTATCTCGATGATTTGCCTGAACCCCAGTGGCGAGCAGATAAAACTCCAATAAATGCCGCAAAAATTGGATCGGATTGGATCAATGGGCATGAAATATCTTCATTGGAAAAGTGGCACCCAGAGTTAAGTGCGGGTAGCCTTCTGGGCATGTTTCGTGACTTGACTTGGATTCTTCAAGGATTCGCTCCAGTCATCGCAGCCGTGACTGATCCAACAAACCCAATGGGAAGGGAATCAAAGTTGTTTCAAGGGGCTGAATATAAGATCGAACTGCTAAGAAAACTTCCACGCATCATACGCCGACTTAGCTACCGTGTTGCTGAAGGATTGCCCGATGATGTTCTGTGGATGAAAAGCTTAAATGTGCCGGGTGAACCGTTTAGACTTTCTCGTGAAGAAATCTTATCGCTGCGGAAGCTTGGATATTCGATGCCTGAACAGGTTATGCTTAGCTCACCTGAAGCCAGCGAGGCGCGGATACAAGCATTTTCCAAAGTTAAGCCTGTGCCTCAAGCCAAGGCAAATTGGCTGCGAGATGTTTGTCGAAATTGGAAGTAGACCCAACGCAAACGCACGGCAGATCGGCATTTGAAGAGGGCTAAAAATTGTCCAAACATCGGGTTGATAGAGGCGTATTACAATCGAAGAGGCGCAGAGTTTGAGAAGGTTTTTGAGGAAATATTGAAAATCTTTAGTATCAATTTCCAAAAAAAGGTGATCTTACTCAAAGTCAGCTTGGGCACTGGTTGGCAAGCCCTGGTCAAGTATTGGCTGATGATCTTCCATTCCGAGAGTATTTTTAGCGCGGCAGGATGCAGTGAGGAACGAACCGCATCCTACCTCATATTATCGAATTACTGCACGTCGCCGCGTTTGACCATGATATGTTTTGGTTCTCGTTTCCACGCTCCAGCGTGGAAACGGGCTTGGCTCATAGGATGCGATTTTTTCGCCGGCGCATCCTAGCGCGGGCTTGTGTTGCCAGAAAGTTTTTTGAATAGAATGCTGGCTGCCGCCGGCCACAGAGTCAACGCGAACGCCTTGTCCACCTGCAAATACTGCTTCAAGATAGCCCAGTCCAACTGTCGATTATTGAGCAGGCGGTGTAGCAGTCCAGCCACGAAGTCGGATCGGAGAGCCTGGATGCGCTGGTTTAGAAACTGCTTCTGGGCATCGTTGAGCGGGAACTCGGCGAGAAGTATTTTGCGGTACTTGACTTCGTCTATGAGGATGGTGAGAAATTTTTCCTGACCCCACACCGGTTCTGAGTAAATATTTACGCCGACGTCGTAGCGGCATTCGGGCCGGTCGGAAAATGCGATCTTGCCGCTGCGCAAGGCTAGATCGGACCAAAATAAGTACTCCTCCCCTGTGTGCCGGAAGTTTTCGCGAAATCTAAGATCAGGCATTTTTGAATAAGCATAGACGGTGACAGAGGTTCCAAGAATATTTCCATGGATAATCTGGCTGAGCATGTCGCCGGCGTACTCTCGAATATGCTCGGAGCTTGGGAGCAGCGGGTGCTCGGCCACGTTGATGCGGCCAGCACGGTTGAAGGCGGTGACGGTTTGGCCTAACTGATAGAAATCAGAAAAATAGAAGTCAAACCCTTGACTGATCGCATACACGGCATTGCTAAGATGGTCGGTTGTCCAAACATCGTCCGAATCCACTAAGGCAACGATTTCGGTGTCCGCCGGCAAGCTGTCGAGCCCTGTGTTTCTTGCGCCCGCCGCACCTTTGTTTGGCTGTTCAATGATGACTATCCTGCCGTTTTCCATCGGCAAAAATTCAGCCAGTTCCTGGCGGGCTGGTATCGGCGAACTGTCATCGACCACGATGATCTGAAAGTGGTCAACACCGGTTTGATCCAGCACCGCCCGGATCGTCTTCGCTAGTATGCCTGGGGTGCGTTGATAAAAGGGAATGATGACTGCGATCTTGCTGTTGTCGCTCATGTTGGTAAACCTGGGCCGGGTGGGTTGAAAGATGGTGTGTGTGGATTCTCTGATTCGCCGGTTGGAACTTTGCTCAGGAGTTTGTTGTCGGTGAGTTCCCGGATCGTGAATTCTCCGGGGTTGTAGATTTCGTCCGCCTCGACATGTAGCAGGAAGGTCACGTCGTGCCACATCAATTCAGTGCAATGTAAAGCTGGCGGGGAATTATAGGGTATTTAGTGTGGAAATTATAGCGCGCAGCGTGGTGATCCAGTTATTTCTTCACATGCCTCATCATCCGCTTGCGCTTGGCGATCTGCCTCGGGCTGAGTTCGTTCTTGCGGCCTTCAAAGGGGTTGTCACCGGTCTTGAATTCCAGCTTGACGGGGGAGCCTTCTACCCCTAGGGCTTTGCGGTAGGCGGCGATCAGATAGCGCTTGTAGGCGCTGGGGACGTTTTCGGTCTGGTTGCCGTGGATGATGATGACCGGCGGGTTATGGCCGCCCTGGTGGGCGTATTTGAGGCGGATGCGGCGGCCGGCGACCATCGGCGGCTGGTGGGTGTCCTGGGCGCGCTGCAAGATGTCGGTGAGTTTGGCGGCGGTCACGGTCTGCCCGGCGGAGCGGTAGATGCGCTCGACTTGCTCCAGCAGCTTGCCGACGCCGGTGCCGTGCAGCGCGGAGAGGAAGTTTTTGGCGGCGAAATCGACGAAGGGGAGCTTGATGTCGATCATGCGCTTGACCTGCTCGCGGTGGTTGGCGTCCAGCCCGTCCCATTTGTTCAGGCCGATGATCAGGCCGCGCCCGGATTCCACCACTTGGCCCAGCAGGCTGGCGTCCTGGTCGGTGACGCCTTCGCTGGCGTCGACCAGATAAATCACCACATGGGCCTTTTCCATGGCTTGCAGCGCTTTGATGATGCTGAACTTTTCGATGGACTCGTCGATGCGGGAGCGGCGGCGGATGCCGGCGGTGTCGATCAGGGTGTATTGGCGGCCGTCGCGCTCGAACGGGATGAAGATGCTGTCGCGGGTCGTGCCCGGCTGGTCGAACACGACCACGCGCTCTTCGCCGAGCAGGCGGTTGACCAGCGTGGACTTGCCGACATTGGGCCGGCCGATGACGGCGACGCGGATGCCGGGGGCGGTCTCGTCCTCCTCGGCCTCGGTTTCCGCTGGCGGCAGGCGGCGGTCGATTTCGGCCAGCAATTCGGGGATGCCGGTGCCGTGGGAGGAGGCGATGGGCCAGGGCTTGCCGCCCAGGCCCATTTGGAAGAACTCGGCGAGGTTGGTTTCGGCCTTGGTCAGGCCGTCGATCTTGTTGCCGACCAGCAGCACCGGCTTGCCGGTCTTGCGCAATCTCCGGGCGATGGCCTCGTCGGCGGTGTTGATGCCGGCGCGGGCGTCCACGAGGAACAAGACCAGGTCGGCCTCGTCGAGGGCGGCCCAGACCTGGCGCATGGACTGGTCTTCGATGCCTTCCGCCTGTTCGATGATGCCGCCGGTGTCCACCACCAGGAAGGGCCGGCCCTCGCGCCGCACCTGGCCGTATTGGCGGTCGCGGGTGAGTCCCGGATAGTTGGCCACCAGGGCGTTGCGGGTTTGGGTGAGGTAGTTGAACAGGGTCGATTTGCCCACGTTGGGGCGGCCGACCAGGGCGACGACTGGGAGCATGGTTATTCCACGGTGAGGGCGGCGAGCTTGCCGCCGCTGGTATACACATAGACGACGTCGTCGAATACGACGGGGGCGGCTTCGATGGGTTCGTCGCCTATCTGTTCGCGGGCCAGCAAGCTGCCGTCGTCTTGCGACAGCACATGCACATAGCCTTCAAAATCGCCGACGACGAGCTTGTCCTTGACCAGGGCCGGCGCGGTCAGGCGGCGCTGGTGCAATTCGTTTTGTTTCCACAAGTCGCCGCCGTCGCGCATCTCCAGCCGCCAGACGTCGCTGGCCGTGTCGGACATGAACAGCGAGCGCCGGTTGCCGGTCAGGCCGGTGTGGGAGGAATACTTTTCCTGCCGCCATTGCACTTCGCCGTCTTTCAGCGACACGGCGGCCACGCCGCCCTGGTAGCCGGCGACGTAAAGGGTGTCGCTTTTGATGACCGGCGAGGCGTTGATGTCGAGCAGGCGGTCGATTTCGGAGCGTCCGTGCGCCAGCGCGACCAGGGTTTCCCATTCCGGCTGGCCGTTTTTGAGCCTCAGGGCCGTCAGTTTGCCGCCGCCGAAGCCGTCGAGCACCAACTCGTCGGCGATGGCCGGCCCGCCTTTGCTGCGCACCGCCAGCGCCGGGGCCGCGCGCTCGTGGCTCCACAAGGTCGCGCCGCTTTTTTCGTCGATGCCGGTGAGCCGGCCGTCGCTGCCGCGCACGACGACGACGCCGCCGCCGACGGCGGGCAGGGCGAGCACCGAGCTGCTGACCGAGGTTTTCCACAGCAGCGCGCCGTCCGCCACGGCGAAGGCGGCGATTTCGGCGTCGCGGGTGCCGAAAATGAGCTTGTCCTTGGACAGCGCGGGGCCGGCGGAGAAGGGCAGTTCGGCTTCGACTTGCCAGCGCTTGTCGCCGGTCAGGCGGTTGCGCGCCTGGATCACGCCCTCATAGTCGGCGGCGAAGACGCTGTCTTCGGTGACGGCGGGCACCAGGTTGATGTTCTGTCCGCCGTAGCCGTCGCCGACCTCGGCTTTCCACTGCACGCCCAGCTTGATTTTGGCGACGAAGTCCTCGGCCAGCTCGCGCGGAGGTTCGGCGTTGTCTTTGCCGAAGACCGTTTCAGTCAGGCTGGACCAGGCGTCCTTGGCGGTGTCCAGGCCGGCGCAGCCGGGCAGCAAGGCGGCGCAAAGCAGCAGCGGGAGATGGCGCTTCACTGGGGTGTGGCCGGCGCGGCGGCGGCAGGGCCGGCGACGGCCAGGTTATTGATCTTCATATCCAACAGCGGCGCGGTCTCGCCGGTTTCCTTGGCGCGCTGGTAAGCCGCCACGGCTTCGCTGTCGCGCTGCTGGGCGGCGTACAAATCGCCTTTCAGCTCTTCGTAGCGGCTTTCGTACTTGCCCATGTCGCGGGGTTTCAACGGCTCCAGCAGCTTCAGCGCCGGGTCGGTTTCGCCGAGCGCGAGCAGGACTTGGCCCAGGCGCAGCCGGGCCAGGTGCTTGACGTTGTCGTCCTTGGCCGAGGCCAGCAGGTCGCCCAGCGCTTTTTTGGCCCCGGCCAGGTCGCCGGCCTCGGCTTTCAGACGGGCTTCGAACAGGGTGGCGTAGGTGGCGTAGGCTGTGCCTTGGTGCTGCTCGATGATGCGTTCACTGAGTTTGACGGCGGGGTCGGACTGTTTGGCCTCCACCGCTTTGAGCAGTTGCTGGTAGAGGCCGGAGGCCTCTTCCGCCTTCTGCCGCTGGGTGTTCTGCCAGACATTCCAGCCGGCCAGGACGGCCAGCCCCAAGGCCAGGCCCATCATGGTGGAGCTGGAGTTCTCTTTCCACCATTTTTTAAGCGCCTCCACGCGCTGTTCTTCGGACTCATAAAATTCCATGCGACGCCTCGTTAGATGATTGATTGGAGATAGTGGGCCAGTTCGGACTGTTTCAAGGTGGCCTGTTCGCCGTCTTTGCGCAAGTGCTTGACGCCGATGACCAGATCCCGCGCTTCGTCGTCGCCGAGGATCAGGGCGAGGTCGGCCCCGCTTTTGTCGGCGCGCTTGAACTGGCTTTTGAAGCTGCCGCCGCCGCAGTGGCTCAACAGCCGCAACGCGGGCAGCTCGTCGCGCAGCCGTTCGGCCAGCAGGCCGCCCTTGCGCTCGGCCAGCTCGCCGACGCGGATCAAATAGGCGTGGGGGCGGGCGGCCTTGTCGAAGCGCTCGGGCGCGTCGAGCAGGTCGATCAGGCGCTCCATGCCCAGCGCGAAGCCGACGGCGTGGGAGGCCTTGCCGCCGAGCTGGGCGATCAGGCCGTCATAGCGCCCGCCCGCGCACACCGTGCCTTGCGCGCCCAGTTCCGTGGTGACCCATTCGAACACGGTGCGGGAGTAATAATCGAGGCCGCGCACCAGGCGGGAATCCAGCGTGTAGGCCACGCCGGCCGCGTCCAGCGCGTCGGTAAGCCCTTGGAAATGGGCGCGGGACTCCTCGCCCAGGTATTCGCTTAAAGACGGCGCGCCCTGGATGAGGTCGGCCAGCGCGGGGTTCTTGCTGTCGAGGATGCGCAGCGGGTTGGTTTCCAGCCGGCGCCGACTGTCTTCGTCCAGCGCGTCGAAACGCTCGCGGAAATACTCCACCAGCTTTTCCCGGTAGGCCAGCCGCTCTTCCGCCGTGCCCAGGGAATTGAGCTTGAGTTCCAGCTTGTGCGCCAGCCCCAGGTGTTTCCACAGGCGCAGGCTGAGCAGGATGACCTCGGCGTCGATGTCCGGGCCTTCCATGCCATAAGCCTCCAGGCCCATTTGCTGGAATTGCCGGTAGCGGCCTTTCTGCGGGCGCTCGTGGCGGAACATCGGCCCCATGTACCACAGCCGTTGCTGCGGCTGGTGCAGCAGGCCGTGCTCCAGGCAGGCCCTGAGGCAGCCGGCGGTGCCTTCCGGGCGCAAGGTCAGGGAGTCGCCGTTGCGGTCGTCGAAGGTGTACATTTCTTTTTCGACGATGTCGGTCACTTCGCCGATGGAGCGCTTGAACAACTCGGTCTTTTCGACGATGGGCAGGCGGATTTCCTGGTAGCCGTAGGCCGGCAACACTTGGCGGAACGCCTGCTCGACGCCCTGCCAGCGCGGGGTTTGCCCGGGGAGTATGTCGTGCATGCCCCGGATCGCTTGAATTTTGTCCGTCATGAAACTGGTGTGCTTGCGAGAGGTTAGTGGGCGGAACGGAGTTTGCGGTAGGCGACGGCCTGCTTGCTGTCGGGGAACAGCCGCTGCAATTTCTTCAGGTAGGCGTTCGCCTCCCGGGCATTGCCCATGGCTTGCTCGATCTGGATGCCGAGCGCGAGGGAGTCGGCGGAAGGTTCGCTGGCCGCCGATTCGAAGCGTTGCAGGAAGGCGCGGGCGGACAGGTTGTTGCCGTTGTCCTGGCTGAGCCGGGCCATCTCCAGCAGGGCCGGCGCGAAATTGGGGTTGGCGTCCAAAGCCCGGCGCAAATAGCCTTCCGCCTCCGCCGCCTGGCCCTGGGTGCCGGCGCAAATCCCGGCGTTGGTCAAGGCCACCCACGGCGTGTTGTAGAGCTTGGAGTCGATGGCCACATGGAAGTGCTTCATGGCCTGCTCGTATTTGCCCTGGGCGCAGAGCACGCGCCCGTAATTGATCGCCGCGTCGGCGTTGGCCGAGTCCAGCGACAGCGCCCGCTGGAACTGTTCCTCCGCTTCGGCGGGCTGGCCGAGGCGCTCTTTCAGCACGCCCATGGCGTTGTGCGCCTCGACGTTGTGGTCGTCGAGGTCGATGGCGTGCTGCAAGTCGCGCTGGGCGATGTCGAGCCGGCCGGCCTCCATGTACTGCACGCCTTTCAGCACATACAGCTCGGTGGCGCTGCGCTCGTTGGGGTCTTTGGACAGCCCGCCCGTGCAGGCCGCCAGCGCCTGGCACAGCAGCAGCAAACCGACGCCGCGACCCACCCTCATGCCTGCGCCTTGAGCCTGAAATGACGCCTGCTTTTGTCGTTGACCCGCCCGACCAACTGGCCGCAGGCGGCGTCGATGTCCTCGCCGCGGGTTTTGCGCGTGGTCGTGATGAGCCCGGCGTTTTGGAGGATTTCGCTGAAGCGGGCGATGGTCTCCGGACTGGAGCAGCGGTAGCGCGAATCCGGGAACGGGTTGAACGGAATCAGGTTGACCTTCGACGGCACGTTCGCCAGCACCTTGGCCAGCGCCTTGGCCTGGGCCGGGCTGTCGTTGACGCCTTCCAGCATCACATATTCAACCGTGACTTTGCGGCGGTTGTCCTGGCCGATGTAGCGCTTGCAGGCGGCGAGCAGATCTTTGATCGGGTATTTGCGGTTGATCGGCACCAGCTCGTCGCGCAGCGCGTCGTCGGGCGCGTGCAGGGACACCGCCAGGCTGATGTCGCTGACCTCGGCCAGCCGGTCCAGCGCGGGCACCACGCCGGAGGTGCTTAAAGTGACGCGGCGCTTAGACAGGCCGTAGCCGAAATCGTCCATCATCAAATTCGTCGCGGCGACGACGTTGAGGAAATTCAGCAAAGGCTCGCCCATGCCCATCAGCACCACGTTGGTCACGGGCCGCTCGCCACCCAGCTCGCGCTGGGCGACCCAAAGCTGGCCGATGATCTCGTCCGCGGACAAGTTGCGGTTGAAGCCTTGCTGGGCGGTGGAGCAGAACGAGCAGTCCAGCGCGCAGCCGACCTGCGAGGAGATGCACAGCGTGCCGCGCCCCTCCTCGGGGATGAACACGGTTTCGATGCGGTTGGCCGCGTCCACCTGCAACACCCATTTGCGCACGCCGTCCGAGGCCTGCTGGGCCAGCACGATTTCCGGCGGGCGGATTTCGCAATGCTCGGCCAAATAGGCGCGCAAAGACTTGCTCAGATTGGTCATCTGCTCGAAATCGCAGACGCCGCGCTGGTGGATCCACTGCAACACCTGGCTGGCCCGGAACGGCTTGTCGCCGATGGCGCGGAAATAAGCTTCCATCGCCTTGCGGTCCAGGCCCAGCAGGTTGGTTTTTCCACTTTGCGCGACGCCCTCTCCCGGCGGGAGGGGGCTTGCCGCCGGCGCGAGGCCCGAATTAACGGGTGCGGGGGCAGAGTTCATCGGCCTTGAAGAAATAGGCGATTTCCTGCGCGGCGTTTTCCAGGCTGTCGGAGCCGTGGACGGCGTTCTCGTCGATGCTGACCGCGAAGTCGGCGCGGATCGTGCCGGGGGCGGCTTGAGCGGGGTTGGTCGCGCCCATCAGCTCGCGGTTCTTGGCGACGGCGTCCTCGCCTTCCAGAACCTGGATCACCACCGGGCCGGAAATCATGAAGCTGACCAGGTCGTTGAAGAAGCCGCGCTCCTTGTGGACGGCGTAGAAGCCTTCGGCCTGCTCGCGGCTCAGATGCGCCATCTTCGCGGCGACGATCTTAAGGCCCGCCTGCTCGAAGCGGCTGTAGATCGCGCCGATCACGTTTTTGGCGACCGCGTCGGGCTTGATGATGGAAATAGTGCGTTCAACCGCCATTGGAACTCCTGAAATGAAAGGGGATGGGTGTGGGGATGGTGGCCGACCTTGCGGCGACCTTTGGACAAAGCGTCTATCTTACTGGAAATGGAAGGCTTTGGTAAGGCTCTTGCTTGCCGTGCCTCAAGGCAGTCGCACTACCGGCTCTTCTGCGTATCCCCCCACCGCCGCAGCCGGTCGGCCAGCACGCCCATGACTTGGATGGAAAAGAACGGCGTCTGCTGGATCAGCGCCATGAACCGTTTTTGGTTGATGACCGCCAGCTTGCAATCGGTGCGGGCGATGGCGGTGGCCGAGCGGGGGCTGTTGTCGATCAGGGCCATTTCGCCGAGGATGCTGCCCGGCTTGGCCACTTCCACGACCTGGCCACCGATGATGATGTCGATTTCGCCGGTGATGACGCCGTACATCACGTCCCCGGAATCGCCTTCTTTGAAAATCACCTGGCAAGTTTTGAACGTCTGTTTGGTCGGCTCATGGTGAAGAAACGAAATATCGTGCTGCGTCATGCCGGTTTCTCCGAATAGCAGGGTCATTGATTTGTCAACGCTCAAACCGTGAAGCTTTCCCCGCAGCCGCAGGTGCCGGTGGCCTTGGGGTTGTTGAAGCGGAACGCTTCGTTGATGCCTTCGCGGGTGTAGTCGATCACCACGCCGTCCAGCAGCGCCAAGTCGTCCGGCTTGACGACGACTTTGACGCCGTGCGCCTCGAATACGGCGTCGCTGTCGGCCAGATCGTCGGCGTAGTCGACGACATAGGCGAAGCCGGAGCAGCCGGCTTGTTTCACGCCCAGCCGCAGCCCCAGGCCGTGGCCGCGCTTGCTGAGTTGCTTGGCGATTTGCTTCGCCGCTTTTTCGGTGAGGGAGATGGACATGGTGGCTTACCTGATAGGATGGGTTTCCTGGGAACAACCGGCGCGGCAATGCCGCTGGCCATCCGTGGATATTACCGGTTGGCGATGATATGTAAAGCGGCGATGAAGGCGTCGATGTCGGTTTCGCGGTTGTCTTTGCCCAAACTGGCGCGGATCGCGCTTTTGGCGGTTTCGACGTCCACGCCCATGGCCAGCAGCACCGGGCTGGGTTCGCCCGCGCCGCTGGCGCAGGCCGAGCCGCTGGACACCGCGAAGCCTTTGCGGTCCAAGGCCATCAGCAGGGCCTCGCCGTCGATGCCGCTTAAGCCGAACTGGATGGTGTTGGGCAGGCGCGGGGCGTTTTGGGCGAAGACGGTGACGCCCGGCAACTGGGCCAGGCCGGCCTCCAGCCGCCGCCGCAGCGCGAGCCAATGGGCGCGGCGTGATTCCAACTCAGCCAGGGCCAGTTCGGCGGCTTTGCCGAAGCCTACGATGGCGGCGACGTTTTCGGTGCCGCTGCGCAGATCCCGCTCCTGGCCGCCGCCTTCCAGCAGCGGCTCCAGTTCCACGGTTTTGCCGACGACCAGCGCGCCCACGCCTTTCGGGCCGTGGATTTTATGGGAGGAAAGCGTTAGCAGATGCGCGCCGCAGGTTTTAAAATCTACCGGCATCTTCCCCGCCGCCTGCACCGCGTCGCAGTGCAAGTAGGCGCCGGCCGCGCGGACGGTCTCGGCGAGGCGGGAAATGTCTTGGATCACGCCGGTCTCGTTGTTGGCCAGCATGACGGAGGCGAAGCGCAGATCGCTTGCCGCCAGCGCGGCCAGTCCGGCTTCGGCCAAGCGGCCTGCGCCGTCGACGGCCAGTGTGTGGATCTTGAAGCCGCGCAGGCGCAGGCGCGCCATCGGCGCGGAGACGGAGGGGTGCTCGGTCGCGCCCAAGGCGACGGTGCCGGGCTGGAGCCGGCCGGCCAAGCCTTTGATGGCTAAATTATTGGCTTCGGTGCCGCCGGAGGTGAAGACGATTTCGGCAGGCTGCGCGCCGACCAGCGCGGCGACTTGGCCGCGCGCCGTGTCGATGGCGCCGCGGCTGATCCGGCCTAGGCGGTGGAGGCTTGAGGGGTTGCCGTAAAACGTGCTTAAGTAGGGGCGCATCGCTTCCAGCACGCGCTCGTCGAGCGGGCTGGAGGCGTTGTGATCCAGATAAATCACCAGACGGTCAAACCCTGGTCTCTTCCCGGATGATGATGTCCAAGCCGGGCGGGGTGGGGGGCTTGTCTTGCCGCTCCGCCACTTGGCGCACGGTCTTGCGTTTCAGCAGGTCGTGCAGGCTGATGGTGGACAGGTACAGCCTGATCTGCTCGGAAAGCCCCATCCACAGGTCGTGGGTCAGGCAAGGATGCGAGTTTTGGCAGTTGCCCTTGCCGCCGCAGCGGGTGGAGTCGATGGTCTCGTCGACGGCGGTGATGATGTCGGCGATGTTGATCTGCGTGGTGTCCCGGCTCAACTGGTAGCCGCCGCCGGGGCCGCGTACGCCCTCGACCATGCCCGCCCGGCGCAGGCGCGAGAATAGTTGCTCCAAATAAGATAGTGAAATGTTCTGCCGCTTGGCGATGTCGGTCAGCGTGACCGGCTTCTTCTCGCCATGATAGGCGAGGTCGAGCATGGCAGTGACTGCATAACGGCCTTTTGTCGTTAGTCGCACGATAATCTCCTCCCCCGTTGATGTGGCTGGCGGATGCACTATACCTATATCCTAGCAAAACAGTCAAGTATTATTGTGTGGGCTTTGTTTGCGCGGGGGCAGGCACAAAGTGTGTGGCCTTTCCGGCGCGAGCCCGTGTTTTCTGGCAAACTTAAGCGGATGAATCCTTACGCCTGCCTGTCCGCCCTGCGCGGGTCTTTCCCTAAATTGCTGCGCCGCCTCGTTTTCTCGATGGCCCTAGTGGTTTTGCTGCTGGAGGTGCTCGCCGTGCTGCTGATCGACCGCGAGCCTTGGGTTTGGCAGCGCGAGGCCAGCCTCCAGCACTATTTCGCGGCCACGCGCAGCATCCTCCACAACACGGCCAGAAGCCCCGAGCAGGCCAAAGTGCGCAGCGTCGCCCTCAGCGAGGAGGATTTGACGGCGATGGCGAATTTCGCGCTGACGCGGAAAAACCTCAAGGGTTTCGTCCAGGCCAAGATCGACGGTTCGCGGCTGGTGATTCTGGCGACCGTCAAGCTGCCGCTCAGCTTTGCCGACTATTATCTGAACCTCAGGCTGATCGCCGACGACGCCGAGCCCAACGCCTTCGTCAAACAGGTGAAGGCGGGCTACATCGCCTTGCCCAAGCCGCTGGTGCGCGGGGTGGGCTGGTGGCTGGCGCACACCACGCACATTGGCCGCTACGTCCAACTGACTGCGCCGTTGTTCCAGTCGGTGCGCATCGGCGACGGGCGCTTGCGCATCGCCTTGAATTGGGACCCGGAGATCATGGGGCAGGCGCAGGATTTGGTCACCGACCTGGCCGACAAGGAGCGCCTGCGGGTCTACCACGCCAAGCTGGCGGAGGTGCTGGGGCAGTCGCAGACGCGGCGCTTCATCGGCCTGGGGCTGCTGGTCCGGCCGCTGTTCGCGCTGGCCAAGGAGCGTTCGGACGCCGAGGGCGGAGACGCGCGGGAGGAGAACCGGGCCGTCATTTTGCTGCTGGCGTCCTACGCGAACGGAAAAAACCTGGGGGCGGCGATTTTCGCCAGCGAGGAGTCCCGCCTGCTGCCCCGGCGCGAGGTCTTGCTGAACCGCCGGGTCGACGCGGCGCAGCATTTCACGGCCTCAGCGGTGTTGGCGATTTCCGGGCACCGCGCGTTCGCGGACGTGGTCGGCCTGGCCAAGGAGTTCGGCGACACCCACGGCGGCAGCGGCTTCAGTTTCATCGACTTGGCGGCGGATCGTGGCGGGGCTTTGTTCGGCAAGATGGCGGTGGGCTCGGACGAGTCCGCCCGCAGGCTCCAGCAGATTCTAAGCCAAACCCAGGAGGAGTCGGCGTTCATGCCGGCCACGGCCGACTTGCCGGAAAATTTGAAAGGGGACGAGTTCGCCCGCCAGTTCGGCGACATCAACAGCCCGCAGTTTCTGGCGTTGAAACAGCAGATCGAAGAGCGGATCGCGGCTTGCAGGCTGTATCAGTGATAACGGGTTTTCTCTGGTTCCCACGCGCCGCGTGGGAACGAGAAATTTTGCTACTTTTCGATAATGCTTGAGTTCGGCATTAGAACTTTTCAAAATATGAATAAACCATGCTGACAACTGACAATCTTGCTTCACTTCTGGATGCGCTTGGCTTCAAAAAAACGGGGGGAATCTACAAAAAGACAGTCGACAGCAATCCCCTTGAAGTAAATGTCATCAAAAAAGAAATCATCTATCCGGAGTCCGCAGGGCTGATTGTCAACGAGCGGCAGACCTGTCATTTTGAAGCCAACGAAAATTTTGTGGTTCTGGAATGCGTCCACCGCCTGCTTGAGAAGGGCTACAAACCCAAGCATATTGAACTGGAGCCCAAATGGAAGCTGGGCCGGGGTGCAAGCGGGGGACGCGCCGATATTTTGGTCAAAGACAACGATGGTCGCCCTTTGCTGCTCATCGAGTGCAAAACAGCGGGCAGCGAATTCAAACGCGCTTGGAACAAAACCCTGCTGGACGGCGACCAGCTATTCAGTTACGCCCAGCAAATCAGCGAAACGCAGTTTCTGTGTCTTTACACCTCCGATCTGGATGCAAGCAAAGTCACTTACACCAGCCATGTCATCGCCCACCGCGACAATGAAAAATACCTAGCCGACAACCCGCTGTTTAAGAGCTTCAAATCCGCCACCGATGTCAAAGAGCGTTTCGCCGTCTGGCGCGATACCTACAAGCTCGACTATACGACCAAAGGCATTTTTGAAAACAACATCCAGCCCTATTTCATCGGCAAAGACAAATACGGCCTTGAAGACCTCAACGCCATTTCCGCCACCGACCAGCAGAAGAAATACCACGAGTTCGCCACCATTCTCAGGCAGCATAATGTCTCAGGCCGGGAAAATGCCTTTGATAAACTCGTCAACCTGTTTCTGTGCAAACTGGTCGATGAAATCGAGAACCCCGCCGACCTCAAGTTTTTCTGGAAAGGCGTCGCCTACGACACCCATTTTGACATGATGGATCGCTTGCAGCAGCTTTATCAGGCAGGCATGGGTAAGTTTCTCGGCGAGGAAATAACCTATATCGACCAGAGCGCCGTGCAAAACGCCATGCGCTTCGTCAAACAAAATCCCGACGCCACGCAACGGGCGGTATGGAATCTGTTCGTCCAGCAGAAATTCTTCACCAATAACGACTTTTCATTCATCGACGTTCATAATGAAAAACTGTTTTACCAGAACGCCGATGTGTTGCTGAAAATCCTGCAAATGTGGCAGGACATCCGCCTGACTCATCCGCATGGGCATAACCAGTTTCTCGGCGATTTATTCGAGGGATTTCTCGACCAAGGCGTGAAGCAAAGCGAAGGCCAGTATTTTACGCCCATGCCGATTTGCCGCTTCATCTTGATGAGCTTGCCGCTGGAAAGCCTCGTCAAACGCCACGCCACCGCCCCCCAAGTCATCGACTACGCCTGTGGCGCGGGCCATTTTCTCACTGAGTTGGCGCTTCAGCTCAAACCGCTGGTGGACAAACACAAGCCCGGCGTGGACATGGCCGAGTACCACCAGGCGATTTACGGCATCGAAAAAGAATATCGGCTGTCGAAGGTCGCCAAAGTTTCCGCTTTCATGTACGGCCAGCAGGAGATTAACATCTGTTATGGCGATGCCCTGGTCAACCAGCACGCGGCTTTCCCGGAAATCAAGGACGGCAGTTTTGATTTGCTGGTCGCCAATCCGCCTTACAGTGTGCGCGGCTTCCTCGAAACCCTGCCCGAGGCAGAGCGCAAAGCTTACACGCTGGCCGACGCCATCAACGACCTGGAAACCGCCAACAGCATCGAAACCTTTTTCATCGAACGCGCCAAGCAATTGCTCCGCGCCGACGGAGTGGCGGCGATCATCCTGCCTTCCAGCATCCTTTCCAACGGCGGCAGCGCCTATGTCCGCACCCGCGAAATCCTGATCCAATATTTCGACCTGGTCGCTATCGCCGAATTTGGCAGCGGCACTTTCGGCAAGACCGGCACCAACACGGTCACGCTGTTCCTGCGCCGCAAGAAAACCGCGCCGGACACTGCCGAGCATTACCGCGAGCGCGTGGCGGAATGGTTCAGGGGCGACGATGCCGATCCAAACCAGCAGGGAATCTACCAAGACGAACACCTGATAGCCCGCTATGCCGCACACATCAATGTGCCGCTGGATGACTATAAGACACTGCTCAAGGGCGAGGCAGACGGCGCTTGGACGCGACAGGAGCATTTCGAGGTGTACACGGACAAGTTCAACAACAGTGCCGAAGTCAACAACCTCTACAAGGCCAAATGGTTCAAGGCCTTGGGCGAGGCTGAACGAGACGCCGAAATCAGCAGGCGTTACCTCGCCTTTGTGCAGACTCTCGAGCATGACAAGCTCTACCATTTTGTCATGGCCTCCGACCAGCCCAACCCCGTGCTGATTATCCGCAGCCCAACCGAAACCAAGACCATTCAACAATTCCTGGGTTATAAGTGGAGTGATTCAAAGGGCGATGAGGGGATTAAATTAATCAAGGATGCCAGCGGGCATCATTTGACGCCGTTGTATGATGAGACTGATCGGGATAATGTGGATAAACTGAATCGATGTGTCGCTGCCACATTCGATGGAAATCTGGCAAAAATTCCAGAACCCCTCCAATCGGTTGCAACCTTGGCATCCTTTGTTGATATGTTGGATTTCTCTCGATCAATCTTCGAGAAACAGTTTTCTATAATCCCAAACAGGAAGAAAGAAAACATTGTCAGCAAGTGGCCAAAGGCCAAGCTTTCAGATGTTGCTCAGATTCTTAACGGAGGAACGCCTAGCACTACCGAGGCGAGCTTTTGGGAAGGTGGTGATATTTGCTGGGCAACATTAGTCGATACAAAGAAAAAATATCTTGTTGAGACAAAGCGCAAAATTACTGCCGCTGGTTTAAAGTATTCGACCTTGTTGCCCGTAAATACAGTCATTTTTTCCAGTCGGGCGACAATTGGTGAAGTTTGTATTAACAAGGTGCCAACGGCCACCAATCAGGGATATAAGAATTTTGTGTGCAACCCAGATTTACTGCATTACGAATATCTTTATCAGATTCTGGTTTATCTGCGGCCTATATTGGCTGATCTCGTCCCCGCTGGCTCAAAGTACAAAGAGATAAACGCCAGTACAATTTCCGAATTTGAGATTCCACTTCCTCCTTTATCTGTTCAGGTGGTTATTGTTTCCAAGTGCGCCGAGGTTGACGACGAGGAGGCTGTCGCTCGCCAACAGCTAACGGAAGTAGTCTCAAGGATTGATGAGCTAATTGCATCTGTATATTCATCAGGCTTCTCTCATCAAGAAATCGACAGACTCGCCACCGCCATCCAATACGGCCTGTCCGAAAAAATGAACGAGGCTGGTATCGGCTACAAAATTTTTCGTATGAACGAGATTGTGCAGGGGCGGATGGTCGATAACGGCAGCATGAAATGTGCCGATATAATTCCAGAAGAATTCGCCAAGCTGCGCCTGAACAAGGGCGATTTGCTATTCAACCGTACCAACAGCATCGAGCACGTCGGTAAAACCGGTTTGTTTGATCTGGATGGCGACTATTGTTTTGCGTCCTACCTCATCCGGGTGGTGCCTGATACCAGTAAGGTGTTGCCGAAGTTCTTGGAAAAGATGATGAATTCATCGGCTTTTCAAACAGAAGCGAAAGGCAAGGCGTCGAAATCGATCAATCAAGCCAACATCAACGCCACCGTGATGCGCAATATCAAAGTCCCCGTTCCCTCGCTTGCCGAACAACAGAAATTCGTCGCCAACATCGAGGCATTGGAAACGCAGAGGGCCGAAGCGCAGGCGGTGATCGATGGCGCGGCGGCGAGGAAGCAGGCCATCCTGGACCAATATTTATAACTCTGAACATCAACCTAAGCCACTGGAGTTCCCATGCGCTTCCTGGACGTTAAAACCGACTACGCTTTCAAGAAAGTCTTCGGCAGCGCCGAGAGCAAGCCGATTCTTGTCAGTTTCCTCAACGCCTTGATTGGCTTTCCGCAGGGCGGGGAAGTCACCGACCTGACCATCGTCGATCCTTACCAAATCCCCCTGCTGCAAGGTATGAAGGATACGTTTGTGGATGTGAAGGCCAAGCTGGCGGATGGGCGGGAGGTCATCATCGAAATGCAGGTGCTCAACGTCAAGGGGTTCGAGCAGCGCATTTTGTACAACGCCGCGAAAAGCTATTCCAAGCAATTGCGCGAAGGCGAGGATTACACGCTGCTGAATCCGGTGATCGCCTTGACGCTGACTGACTTCAATTTGTTCGAGGGCGAGGCGGTTTGCAGCCGGTTTTTGCTGTTGGAAAAGGAGCGGTTTATTCAATATCGTGACGATATTGAGCTGATATTTTTCGAGTTGCCAAAATTCACGAAACCGGAAACCGGCCTGTCAACCATCCAGGACAAATGGCTGTATTTTGTCAAGAACGCCGGGCGTTTGAGCTTGGTTCCAAGAGCCTTGGATGAAACGCCGATCCGGGAGGCTTTCGCCATCGCCAATACCGCCGCGCTGTCGCCGGAGGAGTTGGAGCAGCAAGAGCGGCGGCATGATTTCATCCGCCTGCAACGGGGCGCGCAGGATAAAGCCTTCGAGGACGGGCTGGCCGCCGGGGAGGCTAAAGGCGCGTTGGCGGTGGCTGGGAAGCTGTTGCCCCTGCTGGACGATGCCGCCATCGCCGCCGCCACCGGCTTGGCTTTGGCAACGGTGGCGCGGTTGCGGAGGGAGGCCGACTAGTCTCGATGAGGTTCGGAACCCCTCTCCCGCCGGGAGAGGGGCTTGGCTTCGCTTTAGTTGAAGTCGAAGGTCTTGCCGTGGTAGCCGGGCAGGCGCGGGAATTCCTGCTTGGGGAATTCGCCGGTCAGGGCGTTCAGGAACGCGGTGATGTCGTCCACCTGTTGCGGGCTCAGTTCCTTGTCAAGTTGCAGTTTGGCCATGATCTTCACCGCCTCTTCCAGCGTCTTCACCTTGCCGTTGTGGAAATACGGCGCGGTCAGGGCGATGTTGCGCAGGGTCGGCACTTTGTAGAAATGCCTGTCGGCCTCGGTCTTGGTCACGTCGAAGCGGCCCTGGTCTTTGGTGAAGCCGTACTGCTCTTCCAGGGCGGGGTTGTCGTTGGCCGGGAATTTCATGAAGAAGCCCGCGCCCTGGCCGTTCTGGCCGTTGAAGGCCGCGCCGGAGTGGCAGGTGGCGCAGCCGACCTCGGCAAAGGTGTTCATGCCGCGCTGTTGCTGTTCGGTGAGGGCGGACTTGTCGCCTTTGACGAATTTGTCATAAGCGCTGTTCGGCGTGATCAAGGTGCGCTCGTAGGCGGCGATGGCCTTGGCGGCGTTGTCGCCGGTCACAGCGTCGGTGCCGCCGAAGGCTTGGGTGAACAGCGGGGCGTAGCCGGGAACGGCCTTCAGGCGGGCGACCACCTCATCCCAGTGTTTCATGCCCATTTCGATGGGGTTGGTGACCGGGCCTTTGGCCTGGGCTTCCAGGCTGGGCGCGCGGCCGTCCCAGAACTGGGTGGCGTTGAAGGCCGCGTTCCACACCGTCGGGGCGCTGCGCCCGCCGACCTGGGCCTGGACGCCGACCGAGCCGCCGCGGTTGTCGTCGCCGCCGGCCATGACATTGTGGCAGGACGCGCAGGCGACGGTGCCCGAGGAGGAGAGCCTGGGGTCGTGGTAAAGGATTTTGCCCAGCTCGACTTTTTCCGGGGTGGTCGGGTTGTCGGCCGGGGCCGGGGCGGTGGTTGGCAAGGCCTGCCAGTCGGCGGCGGCGAGGCCGGAGGCGCCCGCCAGGGCGAGGGCGGCGATCAGTGAACCAAGTTTGCGCATTGTTTGCTCCTCTTGTGGATGTTGAAGCCAGGGTTTTTCTTGTGACGCGTGTGGAGCGCAACTTATAGAGAATTAGCGGGACAATTTCAACTGTGTTTTCGCGCCGGGGGCGCGCCGCCGGCCTCTTCCACATCGGCGAGCGCCGACGGCCCGGGGAGGGGCGGATTCTGGTTGCCTTTGCGGCGGCCCTTGTCCTTGCGCATCCGGGCGTCGGCGACTTTCAGCAGCGCCGCGAGGCTGTGGCCGTCTTCGGGAAACGTGGCCAGGCCGATGGCGGCGCTGATGCGCAGCTCGGTCTCGCCGTAGGACACCGGCAGTTCGATTTTGTGGCGCAGGTTCTCGGCGATGAGCTTGGCCTGGTCCAGCGGGCAGGCGTCCAGCAGGATGACGAATTCGTCGCCTCCCCAGCGCGTGACTGTGTCGCAGTGGCGGATCGAGCCGATCAGGCGCTTGCCGATGCCCGCCAGCATCATGTCGCCGACTTTTTCGCCGTGGGCGTGGTTGATGGCCTTGAAGTCGTTCAGGTTGGCGAACAGCACGCTGAAGTTGCCGCGGTTGCGCTTGGTGCGCCGGAGCATCTGCTTCAGGCGGTCGAGGAACAGGTGCCGGCTGGGCAGCCCGGTGAGGCGGTCATACAGGGCGAGGCCGGACAGTTTGCGGTTCAGCCGCAGCAAGGCGGCCGACTGCGCCGCGAACAGGCCCGCGAGCAGCCAGCCTAGCGCGCGGGCCATGCCAAGGCCGGCCGCGGCGCCGGGGGAGGGCCTGGATTTCACGGCGAGCGGCCAGTCTACGCCCAGGGCGGCAATGTCCGTGACCATGGCCTCGGGGTCGTTGAACAGTCCGTCCTCGCCGAGGATCGTCTTCCCGCCCGGGCCGGGCTCTGTCTTCAGGGCGTATTGGTATTCGTCGTGGGCGAATCCGTCCGCCGCCAACAGGGATGCGCCGTCGATCAAGGTGGACAAGAGCCCCCGGAACTGGCCGTCCACGAAGAGGGGCACCCGGTAGGTCATGGCCAGCGTTGGCAGGGACGGCTCTTCCAGCACCGGCGAGTGGGTTTCGACGCTGCGCCGGATCGAGGGCCACAGCTCGGCTTGTTCGCGATAGTCCAGCCCCAGGGCTTGCTTCTGGTCGTCTTGCGGAAAAACCTGGGCGATGCGGTAGTCGTCGGCGATGGCGAAGCTGCGCACATGGTGGCTGCGCCGGTAATGCTCGGCGAGGATGCCGCGGGCTTCGTCGGGGCTGGGAAAGTCGCGGCGGACCGTCCAATAGCCCCCCAGGCATTGGCTCAACACCGCCACCGCGTTCAGTTCGCCTTCAAGGCGCGCGCGGATCTTGTCGCTGTGCGCGGCGGTTTGCGCTTTTTGTCCCGCGGCCTGCGCTTGCGCATATTCAAACAGCAACCATTCCAGGCCGCCGCCCAGCCCCAAGAACAGCAAAAGGCCGGCGAGCCGGGCGAGGTGGGGGGAGGGGTCGGTGGTCTGGTTGGTTTGCATGCCGCCTCTTAAACGGTGTCGGTTCGCGCGGTCTGGCCTGGCGGGGGGCACGCTAACCCTGACGGGGCGCAGACCTTGTGGGCGATCAACAAGGCCTTGCCGAAGCCCGCTCCGCCGCCGGCCGGGATCTTTTCGGCGCGCAGCCCCAAGGATTCCAGCCGGTTTTTCCATTCTTCCCCGCTTCTCGGGTGGAGGCGCTCTCTTTTTCCGCCCGGCAACAGGCCGGCCAAGCCGCCAGCCAGCCGGATGCCTGTCCGCCGCCAGAAAGACCCGCCGTCGGCTTCCCGCAGAATGAGCAAACCGCCTTCCTCCAGCGCCGCCGCCAGCCGCTCCAGCAGGCTGTCTTGTTCCTCGGGCCTCAGGTAAATCAGCACGTCCTGCACAATCGCCGCGCGGCAGGGGGGGAAGGTTTCGCCGCGCGCGTCGCCGGTGATGATGTCCGCCTTGTCGCCCAAGGCCGCCCGGGCGGATTCGGCCGCTTCCGGCCGCAGTTCGATGCCGACCAGGCGGGAGTCAGCCCCCCGTTTGCCGCCCCCGGCCATGCCCAGCGACTGCGCGCAGGCCACCAGCGCCAGGAACACGCCCCGGCCGCAGCCCACATCCAGCACCAGCCCTTCCGCGGGCAGGTGGCCTGCCGCGAACAGCCCCCGATAGAAGGGGTCTTGGGAGAGCTTTTGCCGCACGAGCTGGCGGACGGCGAAGCCTTGCGGGCGATAGCGCCAGGCGACGGCTTCGGCCAGGAAGCGGAACCGGTTGGCGGCGGTTTGCGTTTCGGAGGAGGACATGGCTTGCGCGCGCCGCTCAACGCAGCAAGAGTATGAAGGCCCCTTCGCCGCGCTGGATGTTCAGCAGCAGTTCGCGGCCGCCGCCCGCCGCTTTTTTCAACTCGTCCAGCGAGGCGACCGGTTGGCGGTTCGCCATGACGATGACGTCGCCCGGGCGCAGGCCGGCTTGGAAGGCGTAGGAGCCGGTGTTGATTTTCTCGATGAGCACGCCCTCCGCCTGGTCGCCCGGGGTGGCGTTGCGCAGCAGCAGGCCGGCCAGCTTGACGTGGATCTTCTGGCCTTCCTCCTGGACGATCTTCGGCGCGGCGATTTCCGCCTTGACGGTCTGCGCCTCGCCGCCGCGCAGGATTTCCAGCTTGACCTCTTCGCCCAGCGGCAGCAGGCCGATGGTGTTGCGGATTTCCTGGCTGCTTTTGACCGGCTTGTCGTTGATACTGATGACGATGTCGCCGGGCTCCAGGCCGGCCTTGGCGGCGGGGGATTTCGCCTGCACGGCGGTGATCACCGCGCCTTGGGCCTGTTTCAACCCGAACGCCTGCGCCAGCTCCGGGGTCAAGTCCTGGATGTTGACGCCGAGTTGCCCGCGCTTGACCGAGCCGTGCTCGACCAGGTTGTTCTTGATGTGGCTGGCCATGTTGGAGGGGATGGCGAAGCCGATGCCGACATTGCCGCCGTTCGGCGCCAGGATGGCGGTGTTGATGCCGACCAGTTCGCCGCGCAGATTGACCAGCGCGCCGCCGGAGTTGCCGGGGTTGATGGAGGCGTCGGTCTGGATGAAGTCCTCGTAGCCTTCGATGCCCAGCCCCGAACGCCCCAGCGCGCTGACGATGCCGGAGGTCACGGTCTGCCCCAGGCCGAAGGGGTTGCCGATGGCGACGACGAAGTCGCCCACCTGCAATTGCGCGGAGTCGGCCACGGGCAGCTCGGTCAGATCCTTGGGCTCCACTTTGACGACGGCGATGTCCGACTCGGGGTCGGTGCCAATCAGTTTGGCGGACAACTGCCGGGCGTCGCTCAAGGTCACGGTGATTTCGTCGGCCTTGTCGATGACGTGGTTGTTGGTGATGATGTAGCCGTTTTTGGCGTCGATGATGACGCCCGAGCCTAAGCTGGAGGTTTCCCGCTGGCGGGGCATGTTGGGGATTTCAAAGAAGCGCCGGAAGAACGGGTCGCGCATCAGCGGATGCTCGGCGATCTCGATCTTGGTCTTCGTGGAAATGTTGACCACCGCCGGGGTGGCCTTCTTCAGCATGGGGGCCAGCGAGGGCAGGGCCTGCCCGTCGACGTTCAAGGGCCAGGCGGCCTGGGCCGTGGGCTCTACGGCCAGCAAGGCGGCGGCTAGCAGGAAAGCCTGAAAATAGTTGTGCGTGGACATATCCGATACCTTGACTGAATTTTTTTAGCGAAGGATAAGGGCGACCGCCGGCTTTTTGTCCGACCGGGCGGGCATGGCTATAAAATAAGGCCTGAAACGGCGGAATGAAAGGGGGGCGTTGAAATGCGCCGGCTGCCGGGGCGCGGGGTCGCTGCCGGGAGGGTGGGGCGGCAGTCCATGGGGCCGCGGCGGAAGGCGCGTCCTGGAAGAGGGTAGGCGGGGGCTTGCGGCCGCGTCGAAACGCCGCGCCCCGCCGAGGCTTGAGCCTTACTTGATTTTGCCTTCCTTGTACATCACATGCTTGCGCACGACGGGGTCGTATTTTTTGACCTCCATCTTTTCCGGCATGGTGCGCTTGTTCTTGGTGGTGGTGTAGAAGTGGCCGGTGCCGGCGCTGGAATTCAGCTTGATCTTGTCGCGCATGGCGCTTTGCTCCTGTTAGGCGGCGTTGCCGCGTTTGCGGATGTCGGACAGCACGGCGTCGATGCCCCTCTTGTCGATGATTCTCAGGCCGTGGCAGGAAACGCGCAGGCTCACCCAGCGGTTCTCGCTCTCGACCCAGAAACGGCGCTCGTGCAGATTCGGATTGAAGATTCTCTTGGTTTTGTTGTTAGCGTGCGATACGTTATTGCCTACAATGCGTCGCTTGCCTGTTACCTGGCATTCTCTGGACATGGGTTAACCTCCGGCGGGGTTGGTTTTTATCAAACTGTGCTTTATAAAGGTTGCCCATTTTCATGTCAAGTGGGGCCGGTCGGCTCCGCGCCATCTTCGAACGAGGAAAACCACCCGATGAGTCTCAAACTGGGCGTCGTCATGGATCCAATCAACGCCATCAACATCAAAAAAGACACCAGCTTCGCGATCCTGCTGGAGGCGCAGGCGCGCGGCCACGAGCTGTGGTACATGGAGCTGAACGACCTGTACCTGCGCGACGGGCGCACCCACGCCCACATGCGGCGGCTGGAGGTCGCGCGCGAGGAGGCGAAATGGTTCGCCTTCCAGGAGGCGGTGGACACGCCGCTGGACGAGCTGGACGTGGTGCTGATGCGCAAAGACCCGCCGTTCGACCAGGAGTACATTTACGCCACTTACCTGCTGGAATGCGCCGAGGCCCGCGGCCTGACGGTGGTCAACAAGCCGCGCTCGCTGCGCGACGCCAACGAGAAGCTGTTCACCTCCTGGTTTTCGCACTGCTGCGCGCCGACGCTGGTGGCCCGCGAGGCCAGCCGGTTCCGGGCGTTTTTGCGCGAGCAGGGCGAGATCGTGCTGAAGCCCTTGGACGGCATGGGCGGGGCGTCGATTTTCCGCGTCGCCGAAAACGACCCCAACCTGAGCGTCATTTTGGAGACCATGACCCAGCACAACAGCCGCTTCGTCATGGCCCAGCGCTATTTGCCGCAGATCGTCGACGGCGACAAGCGCATCCTGGTGGTCAACGGCGAGGCCGTGCCCTATTGCCTGGCCCGCATCCCGCAGCCCGGCGAGAGCCGGGGCAATCTGGCGGCGGGCGGGCGCGCCGAGGGGCGCGAGTTGACCGCCCGCGACCGCTGGATCGCCGAACAGGTCGGCCCGACCTTGCGCGAGAAGGGCCTGGTGTTCGTCGGGCTGGATGTGATCGGCGATTATCTGACCGAGATCAACGTTACCAGCCCGACCTGTGTGCAGGAATTGGACAAGCAGTTCGGCCTGAACATCGCCGGGCTGCTGCTGGATCAAGTGCAAGCCATGGCCAGGGCTTGACCGGTTTGGCCATGCGCGTTGATTTCCACAACCATGACCGCCTGCTGGTCGCCCTGTTCGTCGCCGGCCTGGCCCACGCCTTGTTGATTTTGGGCGTCAGTTTCGAGTTTCCCAAGTCTAAGCCTATTGAGAAGTCCCTGGACATCGTCCTGGTTAAAACCCCTTCGTCCAAGGCCCCGGAAAAAGCCGACTACCTCGCCCCCGAACACCAGCTCGGCAGCGGCGAGGCCAAGCAAAAAGCCATTCCTAAGGCGGCCCCCGCGCCCCAGCACGGCCTCGGCGAGGATCTGCGCAAGCCCGCGCTGGAGCAGCAAAAGCCGGTGCCGGTCGTCAAGGCCACGCCTAAGCCGAAGCTGACGCAGGAGAAGTCGGACAAGAAAGTGGCCGCCGACACCGGCGACGACCAGCCGGTCGAGGCCGAACCCCCACGCCTGACCGCCGCCACGCTGAGCCAGCAAATCGCCGAACTCAGCACCGAGCTGAACCAGTCGCAGCAAACCCAGGCCAAGCAGCCGAAGGTGGTCTACATTAACGCGGTCAGCGCCCACAAGCACAAGGCGGCGGCTTACGAGCATGCTTGGCAGCAAAAAGTGGAGCGCATTGGCAACCTCAACTTTCCCGACGAGGCGCGGCGGAAGAACTTGTCTGGAAGCCTGACCCTGGCCGTGGGCGTCAAGCAGGACGGCAGCGTCTACAGCATCAAAGTGCGCGAGTCGTCCGGCGAGCCGGTGCTGGACGAGGCGGCGCAGCGGATCGTGCGGCTGGCCGCGCCGTTCGCGGCGTTCCCGGACGAGCTGAAACAAGAGGCCGATGTGCTGGTCATCACCCGCACCTGGCAATTTACCATCGGCCACCGCATGGAAACAGGCCGTTGATAGGGTTCCGACTTGCAGCCTTCCGCCACTAGGCCGATACTAATCTTATGATCGAACAAACCGACAATCTGACCAACCATTTCCTGATCGCCATGCCCGGGCTGACGGATCCGTTTTTCGCCAAGACGGTGACCTACCTGTGCCAGCACACCGCCGAGGGCGCGTTGGGAATCATCATCAACCGCCCGTCCGAGCTGACCCTGGGCGACATCATGCAGCAGATGGACATCGACCTGGACGAGTCCGAGGTGGGCAAGATGCCCATCTTCTTCGGCGGGCCGGTGCAGCCGGAGCGCGGCTTCGTGCTGCACGAGCCGGTGGGCCACTGGGATTCCACACTGCAAGTCTCCCCCGGCATCTCGCTGACCACCTCCCGCGACATCTTGGAAGCCATCAGCGTCGGCAAGGGGCCGCGCAAGGCTCTGGTGGCGCTGGGCTACGCCGGCTGGGGCAAAGGCCAGTTGGAGCGCGAGATGGTCGAAAACGCCTGGCTTTCCGCACCGATGGCCAACTCCATCCTGTTCGACCTGCCCTCCGCGCAACGCTGGAAGGCGGCGGCGGAGTTGATGGGGATCAATATCTCCTTGTTGACGACGCAGGCGGGGCATGGGTGAGTCCTAGGCAGGAACAAGGAGGCGTATCGTTCCCCATCGTATCCTAGGCGGGTTCCTCGCCCGCCGTTCTTTTTATGTGGTTTCTTCAAGTTGTCATTGAAACACCAGTTGTGAATATGAAAAATCTTCCAAAGATGATTAGCTATTCAAGGCAATTATTACTTAGCATGGTGCAAAAAATATCTGTAAAGTTTCGTTGCGACATAGGTAATGCGCCTTTTAGTGTAACTGGAACTGGATTCTGGTTGGTGTCTAAAAAAGGTGGTTTGTTCTTTGTAACAAATCGCCATAATATTGACCCAACAATGTGTAACCGTTCAAGCTCTTATAGTATTTATTCGATAACAATTTTATTGCGCGCTTTTAGTCTTGTCGATAACAAACCGTGTGGTAATGTCAAAGAGCTAGAGCATGATGCCAATGAGGTAACTATATATTACCCCGAAAATACCGCAGATGTTGTGCTGCTTTCGATGGCAGAATTGCAAGTTCCTAGTGATCAAAATTATCAGTTGACAGGCATTCATGAATCTTCAATGTCAAATTATAGCCGGAAACCGGAACTCTTTGATCAATTGTTTTTTGTTGGATTTCCCGGTAAAAATAGAATAAATGCGGCCTATGATATGCCAATCGTTAGATCATGTAGCATCGCATCGTTTCCTGAGATTGATTATTCAGACGAAGACAAGACCATTGGGAGAGCCAAAACTTGTTTGGTTGATGGTCTATCCTTTGGTGGTTCTAGTGGAAGCCCTGTGATTAGAGAAGCTAATGGGGTACTTGAACTCTTTGGAATTATGAGCGGCCATTTCCTTGAAAATAAGACGTGGTGTGATGCGCACTCTGGACTTTCATATTTCACGACTGTAGAGGCTATTCTTAATATTGTTAAAGAAAATGGCCTTTAGCTGGGCAGGCTGGGCAACGGCTCCATCGTTGTCCGGCGATCATGTCTGAACGCGGAATGTCGGGCGCAAAGAGATGCGCCCGACCTACAACTAACGAGATTGTGAGCAAATGGATTGATTTCTTTGTTCTGCACAAAACCATCAAACCCGAACGCATCACCAGTAGACTGACATGAAGCAAAGCCCCATCAATATCGTCACTGCCGAACAAGTCGGCGACTACCGCCTGCACTTGGCATTTGATGACGGCACGGAACAGACGGTCGATTTCAAGCCGTTCCTGGTTCACGCGCAACACCCGGAGATTCGCGCCTATCTTGATTCGACAAGGTTCTCCGCTTTTCGCATCGAATACGGCGAGTTGGTTTGGGGAGATTATGAGTTGTGTTTTCCAATAATTGATCTATATCAGAATTGTGTGGATCATAAGATGCACCAAGAAGCCGTAGCTTGATAATCAAGTTTGCTTCTTCATTTGTCATAAAACGCACCATGCATCCCCTCATCAATCAACACGCGCCCGCCATCGCCGAACTTTGTCGCCGCTATTGTGTGCGGCGTTTGGAGGTTTTCGGTTCCGCCGCGCGTGGCACCGATTTCGATCTGGAAGCCAGCGATGTGGATTTTCTGGTTGAGTTCTCAATGGCTGCTGGAAGTCCTTCGCTGAAGGCTTTTTTCGGACTGCAAACCGACTTGTCGCGGGTTCTCGGGCGGGCGGTCGATTTGGCGGAAGCCTCCGCCATTCGCAACCCCTATGTCCTTGCCAGCATCAACCGAACCCGCGAGCTGGTCTATGGAGCGTGACCCGCGTGCCTACCTCTGGGATGCGCGGGAGGCCGCCGAGGCGATACTTGAATTCACGGCTGACAAAACTTACGAAGACTACCGCAGCGAGCGAATGCTGCGTTCCGCCGTCGAACGGCAATTTGAAATCATCGGCGAGGCGTTAAATCAATTATGCAAAATCAATCCGCAATGGGCCGACCGCATTCCCGATGTCCCGCAAATTGTGGCGTTTCGCAATCTACTGATACATGGTTATGCTTCGGTCAATGATCTGACGGTATGGCGCACGGCTCAAGAATCCCTGCCGACGCTTTATGCCTGTTTGACGGATCTACTTGACGAGACGAAGTAAGTAAATCTTGCCGAGATCAAGGGTGACGTGATGAAAATAGAATTTGATCCCATCGCGGATGCGATGTATGTTGAACTTGCGGAAGGTGGCATTGAAAAGACGGAAGAAATCAAGCCTGGCTTAATTTTGGACTATGATGCCAATGGCAATGTTCTAGGCGTTGAGATGCTGTATATCAGTAAGCGTACCCGTCAATCTTTGAGTAAAGCGGCCTAAGCGGGAAACAGGCACTACGGATGGGGCAAGTCACTAAATCCGCCATTCGCGGTAAAATCAACCGCGCCCTGAATCTCCTCGCGCCCGCCGCATCTGACAAAAAAACAACATGCCCGATTCCCCGCCGCCACCCTCCCAACAAGGCTCCTACCTCGGCTTCGACTACGGCGACAAGCACATCGGCGTCGCCGTCGGCCAAAAGCTGACTTGCACCGCCACTGGCCTGGAAACCATACCCGCGCTGGTCAAAAAACCGATGTGGGACGCCATCACCCGGCTGGTGGAGGCGTGGAAGCCGCAAGGTTTTGTCGTCGGCATTTCTTATCAAGACGACGGCAGCGAAAACCCGATCACGCCGCATATCCTCCGATTTTGCCGCCAGCTCGAAGGCCGCTACGGCCTGCCGGTTTACACGATGGATGAAACCCTGTCCACGGTGGAGTCTAAACATCTGTTTTATCAAAGCCGGGCCAAGCGTTCGACGGGGTTTGGCGCGGTGAAAGACATCCTCGCCGCGCAGTTGATCCTGCAAACCTGGCTCGAACACACCGCCCTACAGGAAAGGCCACATGCTTGAATCTCCGTTAAACGTCGAACCACTGTTAGATCGCCTGCATGCCGGGCTGGTCGCCGAAATCGCCCGGCGCGGCTTGCGCGATCCGCTGATGATCGGCATCCATACCGGCGGCGGCTGGGTCGCGCAGAAACTCCATGGCCGCTTGCAACTCCGCGAACCCTTGGGGCTGCTGAACATTTCCTTCTATCGCGACGACTTCTCGCAGATCGGCATGCATCCGCAAGTGAAGGCCAGCAGCCTGCCGTTCCGCGTCGATGGCCGCGACATCATCCTGATCGATGACGTGCTGTACACCGGCAGGACGATCCGCGCCGCGCTGAACGAGATTTTCGACTACGGCCGGCCCGCGCAGATCGTGCTGGGCGTGCTGGTCGAGCGCGACGGCCGCCAGATTCCGGTGCAGGCCGATTGCATCGGTGGCCGCGTCGAACTCGGCAAGCATGAAAAAATCAAATTGACCGGCCCCGAGCCGCTGGCCTTGTACATCCACTCTTCTTCCGCCGCGGAGGCATGACGTGAACAAAGCGCTTCAATTCGACGCAGGCGGACGGCTGCGCCATTTCCTGACCATCGACGGCCTGGATCGGGCTTTGCTGGTGCGCGTCATGGATGTCGCCGAGTCCTTCGCCAGCGTCACCGAGCAGCAAGTCAAAAAAGTGCCGCTGCTGCGCGGCAAGACGGTCGTCAATCTGTTTTTCGAGAACAGCACGCGCACGCGGACGACGTTTGAGCTGGCCGCCAAGCGCTTGTCGGCGGATGTGCTGAACGTCAACATCGCCACGTCGTCCGCGTCCAAGGGCGAAGGCTTGCTGGACACCATCCGCAACATCGAGGCGATGCACGTGGACATGTTCGTCGTGCGCCACGCCGAGAGCGGGGCGGCGCATTTTATCGCCCGCCACGTCGCCCCGCACATCAGCGTCGTCAACGGCGGCGACGGCAGCCATTCCCACCCCACCCAGGCCATGCTGGACATGTTCACGATCCGCCAGTTCAAAGGCGATTTTGCCCGGCTCAAAGTCGCCATTGTCGGCGATGTGTTGCACTCGCGGGTCGCCCGCTCGGAAATCCTCGCGCTGAACACGCTGGGCGCGGCGGAAGTGCGCGTGGTCGCGCCGAAGACCCTGCTGCCGGCCCACGCCGAAAGCTTAGGGGTAAAGGTGTTTTACGATTTGGACCAGGGTTTGGACGATGTGGACGTGGTCATCATGCTGCGTTTGCAAAAAGAGCGCATGAGCGGCGCGTTCCTGCCCGGCGCGCATGAATATTTCACCTATTTCGGCCTGACCGAGGCGCGTTTGCGGCGGGCCAAGCCGGACGCCATCGTCATGCACCCGGGGCCGATCAACCGGGGCGTGGAAATTGATTCGCGGGTCGCCGACGGGCCGCAATCGGTGATTTTGCGGCAGGTCAGCAACGGCATCGCCGTGCGCATGGCGATCATGTCCATGCTGATGCGCGGCTACGACGAGGTGAGCGGAGGAGGTTTGTCATGAGTGTGGAACGTTTGCTGATCCAGGGCGGGCGGGTCGTCGACCCGGCCAATGGCGTGGACGCGGTGTTGCCGGTCGCCATCGCCGACGGCCACATCGTCGCGGTCGGCCAAGTGCCGGACGGCTTTGCCGCCGACGCTGAAATCGACGCCCGCGGGCTAGTCGTCTGCCCCGGCTTCATCGACCTATGCGCGCGCCTGCGCGAGCCGGGCCAGGAACACAAAGGCACCATCGCCAGCGAAACCGCCGCCGCCGCCGCGGCCGGCGTGACCACGCTGTTCTGCCCGCCCGACACCCACCGCGTCATCGACACCCCGGCGGTCGCCCATCTGGTGCGCGAGCGCGCGGAGGCGGCCGGCTTGGCGCGGGTGCTGCCCATCGGCGCGCTGACCCGCGGCCTGCAAGGCAAGGAGTTAAGCTCCATGGGGGCCTTGAGGGAAGCCGGCTGCCTGGCTGTCGGCAACGCCTACGCGCCGCTGGAATCGCTGCTGATTTTGCGCCGGGCCTTGGAATACGCGGCCAACTGCGGCCTGCTCGTCGTCGTCCGCCCGGAGGAGCCCAGCCTGCGCAACCGCGGCTGCGTCCACGACGGCGCGGTCGGCAGCCGCCTGGGGCTGCCCGGCATTCCGACGGCGGCGGAGACCGTCGCCGTGGCGCAGACGCTGGTGCTGGCCGAGCAGACCGGCGCGCGGGTGCATTTCGGCCAACTCAGCAGCGCCCGCGCCGTCGCCATGGTCGCCGAGGCGCAGGGCAGGGGCGTCGCCGCCAGCGCCGACGTCGCCGTCCACCAATTGCACCTGACCGAAACCGCCATCGAAGGCTTCGACGCCAACGCCCACGTCTACCCGCCGTTCCGGGCCGAGGCCGACCGCGACGCCCTGCGCCTAGGGCTGGCCGTCGGCACGCTCGCCGCCATCTGTTCCGACCACCAGCCCCACGACCCCAACGCCAAACTCGACGCCTTCCCCTCGACCGAGCCCGGCATCGCCTCGCTGGAAACTCTGCTGCCGTTGACGCTGCGGCTGGTCGAGGCGGGTTTGCTGGATCTGCCTGCGGCCATCGCCCGGCTGACCTGCGGCCCCGCTGCGATCATGGGCCTGGCGGCGGGGAGTTTGAGCGTCGGCGCGCGGGCGGATGTCTGCCTGTTCGATCCCCGTTTGGAATGGGTTGCCCAAGGGGCGGATTGGTTGAGCCAGGGCGTTAATACGCCGTTTTATGGGGAAAAGTTTGTTGGCCGGGTGAGTCGGACTTTGCTGGCGGGGCGGAGGGTCTATTCCTCGGCGGATGTTCGGCGGGATGTGCGCCACTAACGCCGTAATCACGGATTCGCCTTACTCTATACGCCTTGGCGTGGTGCGTGGTGCATCCTGCCTGATTTTTTACTTTTAGGAAAGCTGTTATGGAAAGAAAAATTGATGACATTGTGTCTGTTCTCAAGGCGGCGAAAAGATCGAATCGCCGATGTTCTCTGCTCATCGGTGCCGGCTGTTCGGTAAGCGCGGGCATCCCTCTCGCCAGTCAGTTTGTGGAGATCATAAAAGACCAGTATCCAAGCGCATACGGCCGTGCGGAAACAAAGACCTACCCACATTGCATGTATGAGTTGGAGCCTGGGATTCGACGCGATCTCATTGCACGATATATTGATCAGGCAAAGATTAATTGGGCGCATATTGTCATTGCCCAACTCGTCAAGCATGGTTATGTCGATAGGGTGCTGACACCCAATTTCGATCCTTTGGTGATGCGTGCCTGTGCGTTAGCGGGAGAGTTTCCGGCAGTCTACGACTTCGCGGCATCCCAACAATTTAATCCGGCCTACGTTTCTGCTAAAGCAATCTTTCATTTGCACGGGCAGCGCGACGGTTTTAACTTGTTGCATACGGACGAGGAAGTGAATGCGTTGACAGACGCCTTGACTCCCGTTTTTGACGACGCAGGCAAAGGCAGAATGTGGTTGGTGGTTGGCTACAGCGGAGACAACGACCCCGTTTTTAAACATTTGGCGAGGGTGAAAGAATTTGATTTTGGACTTTACTGGGTCACGTATCGTGATGACGAGCCCGCCGCACACGTTCAAAGCGGGCTTTTACAGAAAAATAAAGGGGCTTTCTACGTAAAAGGCTACGACGCGGACGAGTTTTTTGTCAAATTGGCCAGGGAGCTAGACTGTTTTCCTCCCGACCTCATTGCCCGCCCATTTTCGCACCTGGATAGCCTGCTGAAGATGCTTACGCCATACGATTTGCGAATCTCAAGCACAGAAGCAGAATCTGATGCCTGGGCAACAACCCGCACATTCGTCGAGGCGGCAATTCACCGCTACGAAAAACCCACCACTGGTTTGGACGATGATGGTTTGAATGCCGATAAGGAACAAGAAGAAGCCCGTAGACAAGTCCTCGCTACTGAGCAAGCGCTGCTTGCGGCGGATTACATTGGTGTCGTTCAGCGCTTGTTCCACAAGCCCACGGAGCAAAACCCGCCTGCCGCCTAGCTATTGACGATAAAAACGCCCCGAAGGGCGTTTTTTTTTAGCGCAAATGGTGCTTTTGCATCCGGTATAGCAAGGTGTCGCGGGAGATGCCGAGCAGGCGGGCGGAGCGGCTGCGGTTGCCGTTGGTGCGGGCCAGGGCTTGCTGGATCAGGTCGAGTTCGACTTGCTCCAGGTCGATGCCGCCTTCGGGCAGCGCGAACGCGTCTTTGGCGCCGCCGCCGCTGGGCGCGGGGCTGGTGATTTCCCGCGGCAGGTTGCCTTCTTCGATGGCGCGCCCGGCCAGCAGTATCGACAGCCGCTCGCAGACGTTGCGCAGTTCCCGCACATTGCCCGGCCAGGCGTAGCCTTGCAAACGGGACAGCGCGGATTTGGACAAGATCGGCGGCGGCAGCTTGTGCTCGGCGGCGAAATGGGCGATGAAATGCGTCAACAAGATCTGGATGTCGCCCATGCGCTCGCGCAGCGGCGGGATGTCCAGCGGCACGACGTTGAGGCGGTAGTAAAGGTCTTTGCGGAACTCGCCCTGGGCGATTTTCTTGGGCAGGCTGGTGTTGGTGGCGGCGATGATGCGCACATCGACGCGCTGCGACTGGGTGTCGCCGACCGGCTGGATCTCGCCGGTCTCCAAAAAGCGCAGCAGCTTGGCCTGGATGGGCAAGGGGAGCGAGTCGACCTCGTCCATGAACAAGGTGCCGCCGTCCGCGGCTTGCAGCCGCCCGGTCTGGTTCGCCACCGCGCCGGTGAACGCGCCGCGGCGGTGGCCGAACAATTCGGACTCGACCAGCGATTCGGGCAGGGCCGCGCAGTTCAGCGTGATGAACGGCTGGTTGGCGCGCGGGCTGTGGGCTTGCAAGGCGGTGGCGAGCACTTCCTTGCCCGTGCCGGTTTCGCCGGAGATCAGCACGGTGACGTCGGTCGAGGCGACCATCTTGGCGCTACGCAGCATCGCCTCGAAATTGGGCGACTGCCCAATCAATGCTTTAAACATAAGCTACCCTCCAATAAAAAACGGCATCGCTGCCGTGGGACGTGTCCGGTTGATTTGCAACCATTGCGCAAGCTTTCCGGGCAAGCCCTGGATAGGGTTCGCACACAACGCTCAACCGGATTGGAATAGAGGGCATTATACACCCCACGCCGCCAGCATCGGCAAAAATTTTACCGTTCAGGCCCGCTCAATTCCGCAGGCGCCGCCTCGGTTTCGGGTTTGGGCGGCGCTTTATCGTCGATGATTTGAAATTCCCCCCGCAACATCCCCATCCAGCAACTCCATAGGATAGTGCCGGCCTCGCCGGGGGTGAATTCGACGGTTTGCTCGCCGGCATGCAGATGGATTTCAAGGCCGAGTTTGGGCACGACGATGGCTCGGTTGCAGTCGGTCAGTTTCTGGGCGTCGATAATCCAGCGCACCGGCACGCCTTTGCGCAGGACGAAACTGGACGGCTCGAAGCCCTCGCGGGTCACGGTCGTGCGGATCGTTTGCAGCTTGCCGGCCTCGCGGGGCAAGGCGGCGGCGGGTTCTTGCCGCCAGCGGCTGGCCAGCGAATCGAAATCATAGCCCGAGCCGGTCAGTATCAGGCCGCGGTTGAGCATCACCAGCCCCAGGGTCAGCACGATCAGGCCGGACGCCTTGACGATCCGGTCGCCGGCCTCGCGCGAGACTAGGCTGGCGAGGAAGCCGAAGCCCAGCAACAGGGGCAGAGTGCCTGCGCCGAAGGCCAGCAATATTTTCGCGCCCTCCCACGGGCTGCCGGTGCCCGCCGCCATGACGTACATGGCTTGCAAAGGGCCGCAGGCGATCATCAGCCCGTTCAGCAGGCCGACCGTGAAGGGGCTGTGGTGTTTGCGGAATTCGGCGTGGACGAAGCGGCTCAAGCCACGCGGCATCGGCAGGCGGAACAGGCGCAGATGGGCTAGCAGATGCGTCACATTGAGGCCGAAGCCGAGCAGGAAAACCCCCGCCGCGATGGCCGCCGCGCCTTTCATTGGCGCGGTGATGCTAATGAGCGAGCCGGCCCAGCCGAACGCCGCGCCGAGCAGGGTGTAGGACAGGGTTTTGCCCAGGCCGTAGGCGAAATGGGCCAGGCCGGGCGAATGCCGCCCGGACAGGGTGTCGCGGGCGGCGTAGCCGATGATGAAGCCGCCGCACATGCCCACGCAATGGAAGCTGGTCAGCAAGCCGGCCAGGAACAGCAACCCGAGGCTGGCTTGCTGGCCCAGGCCGGGCAGGGACTCGGCTGGTGGAAGCCTTGAGCCTAAGTAAAAGATGGCGAGGATGCCGGCCAGCCCCAGCGCGATCCGCAAAACCCGCCGCAGGCCGTCGCGGAACGGGCGCGGCTTGGGCAGGCGGGCGCAGCCATAGCCTTTGGACTCCAGCGCCTGGGCGATGCGCGACAGGTCGCAGCGCGAAGGGTCGTAACTGACGAGCAGGGTTTCGGCGCCGTAATCGGCCTTGGCCTTGCGCACCCCGCGCAAGCGGCGCACCGTCCGCTCGACGGTGTCCTCGCAGCTTGCGCAGCGCATCCCCTGGACGCGCAGGGTTTCGGTGACGGCTGGCAGGTTTTTTTTGTTGGCGGTCAAGGGGCTATGGCTAGAGTTTGTCGGGATAGGAAAACAGGTTTTGCGCCCTTGGACAAGGCGCGTATTGCCATTTACCTCTTGATATTAAAGACGGTGCGCAAGCGGCAAGGTTCCGGCGTTTTTAGCGTGTGTCATATGACACAGTAACTGTGCGAAATAACACACGTCGGAGGATTTTTTCCGATACGGGCGCGGATGGGCAAGCCTTAGTCAAGGCGGTTTTTATTTAGGCGGCTATACTGCCATTTATAGCAATCAAAAATGGTTGGCAAGACCGTCATGGACTCCGCGACAACTGGTTTGGATCCCCGGCATGGGCCGCGGAGGATGGCGGCAAAAGCCTTGGCGACCCTGCTCGCCCTAGGCGGCATTGGCCTGATTCTCTGGTTCGACAGCGGGTTCATGCAGCATATCGACATGCCCAAGTTCGACCGGAACGTGAGCTACGGATTGCTATTGCTGGCCGGCTTTCTGACCAGCTTCCACTGCGTCGGCATGTGCGGGCCGCTGATCGTCGGCTACACCGCCCAGCAAGCCGCCACCGGGAACAAATCCCACGCCGCCCATCTGCTCTACGGCGCCGGGAAAACCCTGTCCTACACTGCCGTCGGCGCTCTGTTCGGCGCTTTCGGCTCGATCGTCGCCTTCACGCCCCGCGCGCAGGGGATGGTCGGCGTCGCCGCCGGGATGTTCCTCATCCTGTTCGGGCTGCACATGCTGGACGTGTTCCCGACGCTTAGGCATTTCCAGCTCAAAGCCCCCGCTTTCTGGATGCGCTTCGTCGGCAAGGAATACCGCAAACACCGCAACCCCTTCGTCATCGGCCTCTTGAACGGCCTGATGATCATTTGCGGGCCGCTGCAGGCCATGTATGTCATGGCCGCGGGCACCGGCAGTTGGTCGCAAGGGGCCGCCACCTTGTTTTTCTTCGGCTTGGGCACGCTTCCGCTGCTGCTGGGCTTCGGTTTCCTGGCCAGCCTCCTGTCCGCCAGCCTGACCCCCAAGCTGCTCAAGGCCTCCGGCGTCATCGTCATGCTCCTGGGGGCGATCATGCTCAACCGGGGCCTGGCGGTCACGGGCACCGGCGCGGATTTCAACACGCTGGTGGCCCGCGCCTCGCAATATTTGTCGCCAGTGGCGGCGGAAGGGCCGTCCTGCGACCCGCTCCAAACCATCAACATGGATGTGCTGAGGAGCGGCTACTCGCCCGACCGGTTCACGCTGCGCAAAGGCGTGCCGGTGAAATGGGTTATCAACGCCAAGGAATTGACCGAGTGCAACAAAGGCATCATTGTGCCGCAATACGACCTCAAGATCATATTGCAGCCGGGCGTGCAGACGGTCGAGTTCACCCCCA
>Ga0265316_10000170_pt1 | contig 73602 bp, 71 predicted proteins | sample 4522metaG_FD_202092 | JGI IMG/M metagenome (GOLD analysis project Ga0265316, IMG submission 202092) | Rhizosphere microbial communities from Carex aquatilis grown in University of Washington, Seatle, WA, United States - 4-5-22 metaG | ecosystem: Host-associated > Plants > Roots > Rhizosphere >... | reverse complement strand
CCGCGTGTGATAGACGCAGTGGTTTTGCCGATCAAATTTGATCATGGCCACAGCTTACCGGTCGGACAGCGGATCGTCTACATCCTCGGCCTTACGGCACGAGGTTTTACGTGGGAAGAATAAAAAAGGCTGGTGCGAACCAGCCAAATTTTTGGAGAAATCGGAATATTGCGCCGTCCGTTTGCTTAGTAGGGGGGACTGTAGATCTTTTTCCACTCGCCTCCTGAAAATATTTCTACGCCGAAGGCGCTGCCAATGCGCCAAACGTCGATTTCGGGATAACACGCGAGATAATCGTTGAGTTCTCCAACGCCTTTCCCGTCAAAGAACACCCTCTTGTGGATCATCATTTTCTCTTTTCCGGTAGCCTCATCCTTTTCGACTTCGATGAGTGTCGAATATTTGACCACATGATAGCGCGGCTGGCCGTTATCAGACTTGTGTTTTGACCGATGGTAGCCGCTGGGGAACTGCGGCGGCGGAAGTTTTAGAGGAACAGGGGTTAATGAGTTTTGAGAGACGCACATTGTCGCCTCCTTTCATGAACAGCCAATAATAAGTCGACAGACAATCTAGATAAGATACACCGCCCGTCATTTTTCGTCAAGATGACCGGGACCACCGGGGCTTCGCCAAATAAATAAAAGCCCCGAGTAGTTTCGGGGCCTTGGTTTTTTGTCGTTGCGTAGCGGTTTTCAACGCGGTGGAGCGTTCACGAGCCGCAAGAACTCGGCGGTCTCGATCTCACGAACCTTCTTGAGCCCTTCGGAAATGATCTGGTCGTTGCGGCCCAGCTTGCGAAGGTCCAGAACAAGCCTCCTTGCCCATTCGATTATTTCCGGCGTGCTTGGCTTCATCCGCGCCAAATTCGACAGAATTTGGATCTTCTGGCCGATCAACTCGCCGACATAGCTCCTTAGCTTATCCAAATTGCCATTGGGTTTGAAGGCGCAGTTGATCGCGTCAGCCGTGCGAAAGAAGCGCACGGCCGCCGTCTGTTTTGAATCCAGCCAGGAAACAACGGTTGTATCATTGTGGTCTTTGGACAACCAATCGTAAATACCGTCTTCCCCAAAGACGACCTCCGTTGTTTGGGCGAGTTCGCCGACCCCGATCGTGATCGGCCCTCTTATCACGCTCACATGGTTCTGTTCGCATTCGCCGCGTTGCGCAACGGGGAAAGACACCCCGCCGTCGCCGAACGGTTCGGCATCGTTCGGTTTGACCGCAAGCAACACGGTGATCATGACGCGCGGCACGGGCCGCGGTGTGCGGCCGACAGGCGTATCGGACCGTCGCATGGTGCGAACGACCATGAACAAAGCGCCGACCGGCAGACGTCGATAAGCTTGGCAAAGATCGGCGACCGTCCTTGCCAGCCCGATGGTCGGGAAAGGAGTGGGCGGCGGGCCCGCGGTCGTATCCGTGTGCTCGAGAAAATCTTCTATTACCGGAACATCATTTTCAGTCATGTCTTTGCCTCCAAAATTGGCTGTAAAAAAGAACAGCCCCTTATTATACATATGCCTTGGATTATTTCAAGCCCCCACCTTTGACCCGCTTTGCATTAAAAAAACACCAATCCAAAGATCGGTGTTTTTTTAATGCCCAAGGAGAGATTCGAACTCTCAAGCTCTTGCGAGCACCAGCTCCTAAAGCTGGCGTGTATACCGTTCCACCACTTGGGCATATTAATGGGCGAGATGCGCTAGCCACTATAATCGATATTTCAAAATCTGTCAGCACCGACTGACGTCATTTTTTATGAAACATAACGCATGAAACATGAAGCCTGTTATGCACAACTGACAACTTGCTACACACGACTCCGGGGGCGCGGGAAAATGGGGGCATATGAAATACATCTTCATGACGATCGCCATCATAATTCTTTTCGCCTATACCGCTTCGGCGGATGCGCTGCATCCCGTGATCGGACAAATTCAAGCAAGCGGAACGACGGCCGACGACGAATTCATCGTGCTCGAAAATCCAACCGCGCAAAGCATTGACCTTGGAAGCTGGTCGATCCAATACAAAAGCGCGAACGGTTCTACATATTACAAAAAAAATTTTACAAAAGGCGCAGCAATCGCGGCCGGCGGCACTTACGTTGTATGCGGCAAGGATCATGCCGGCGCTTGCGACATGAAACATTCCTCGTTCTCGCTCTCGTCCTCCGGCGGCACGGTTTTTCTGGTTTCCAATCAGATACTGCTCACGTCATCCGATTCGCCCGCGATCGTCGATCAAAAAACATACGCGGCCGATATCGAGGCGAAACCTCCCCAAGCCTCGGACGAGCCGAGCTCGCCTTTGCAACCCGAGGTTTCGCCTCAACCGGCAACCGACGACCTGGCGGCACCGCAAGCAACAACCGCGCCGGCAAGCGCTAAACAACCGGATACGATCTTAATAACCATTAACGAATTCATGCCGGCGCCGACCGACGGCAAAGAATGGATCGAGCTTTACGACGGCACCGGCTATGCGGTCGATCTAGCGGGCTGGACGCTTGCCGACGGCACGGGAAAAAACTTCGTGACGCTCGATGGGCTTATCGCGCCCGCAGGATTTAAATCGATCGAATTGTCTTCGAGCCATCTCAACAATTCCGGCGATCTGATCGTTTTACGCGATGCGAATAACAATGAGGTGGACCGCGTCGCTTACGGCGATTGGAACAATGACCCCAGAAACGCTCCGGTCGGCGACGACGGCATTGCGATCGCGCGCATCGGCGACGGGCGAGATACCAACCAAAATAATTCCGATTTTGCGCTGACGACAACGCCTACGCCCGGGGCGGCAAATAGCATTACAGCACCGGTTGGCACGTCGCTCGTAGCGCGTGGCACGTCGACTGCAACGGGAACGGCGACAATTTCTAAAACCGACACGCGGTGGCTCGCCGATCTGCTATCCAAACAAAACGACGAGATCGTCAAGCTGCTCAAGGCCGACAACATCATCATTATCAATAACCTGACGATCAACACCGGCGCATCGGACCCGATCAAAACCGCCACTGTTGCATCGAATAAAATCGTCGCCGCCAAAACGACGACGAAGACGGCTTCAGCAAAAACAACCGCGACTAAAACGACCGTTGTCAAAGCTGTAAACACCGCAGCGGGCATGGTGATCGTGCCGCCCGGGGTTGTCGGCAAAGATATTTGCGTCGTTCGCGAAGAAAACCGTTCCGTCGAAGTACGCTTGCCGAAAGATTTAAAAACATCGCCAATCGTAGGCGACATCGTTGCCGCAAGCGGGGCGTGGTCAACGGCAAAAACATTGACTCTCCCCCGCTTGCTCGTCAGCAAAACAGCGGCGTTTTCGATCAACGACCACGACACGCCGCCCGAACCGTTGAACATTGCGATGAGTCAATTGAACGATCACATCGGTGAACTCATTTCAACGCAGGGCACGATCGTTGAAAAACAGCCGACCCGTTTGCGGATCGCCGACGGCCCTACTTCGCTTCTCATTAAAACGAATTTCAGCGCGGCAAAAGGCGACAAGCTTTCCGCAACCGGTCTGCTCGTTAAAAGCGACCCCGACCTGCAATTAACCGCGCTCGCTCCCGATGCGCTTGCGATCGTGAAGCCGCCGGCCTTGGCCGCGCCGTCGCTTGCGCAAAAGACGTTGCCGTACGGACTCGCCGTGCTCCCGGCCGGCATTCTTGCCGGCACAGCCTTCTTCGGTAAACGCATGAAGAAAAAGAAAAAAACCGATGAAGAATGAACGTTTAAATTTTAAAAATTTAACGTTTAATAATTAACGTGAAGAAAGGGGGTGATGACACGATGAATGACAACGGAAAACCGAAAAATTATCTGGACATCCTCTCCGGCGAATGCCGCGCGCTTTCCGAGCGCTTCCGGCTTTCGGGCGAACAATCCGACCTGCTCCGCGAATTTGTCACCGACACGGCCATGAAGAGCTGGCGCAACGGCCGGGCCGTCGGCTGGATCCGCGGAAAGAACGAAGTGCAGGTCGGCGGAGGGAGTGCCGCAAAAGCATAGCCATGGCGCAAAGGCGGCGGGGTCGGCTACCCTCCTCCCCGCCGCCTAGAGCACCCGCCGTTAACCAAACATTAAACGTTAAACATTAATCATTAATTATAATATTTAACGTTTAATATTTAAGATTTATGCAACCGCCTGAATCGTCTGGCCCAACGACGCGACCGCCGTTAACCAAATATTAAACATTAATCATTAATTATAATATTTAACATTTGATGTTTAAAATTTATGCAGATGAATAACGACTCATACGGCTTCCGATTCAGGGATTGGCCGCTTTATAAAGAAGCAAGGGAATTACGCATTATGGTCGGCTCGATCATTTCTCTATTGCCTGCCCTGGAAAGAAAAGCGCTGATCGATCAAGGCAAGCGCGCGGCTGATTCAATCATCTTGAACATTGCCGAAGGGTCAAACAAGAATTCTGGACGCGACCGGCGCAACTATTTAAATCATGCACATGGATCATTGGATGAAATCGTGTCGATCATCGATTGTGCTTTCGATAGTCAGTATATCGACGCTGAAACACACAACAAATGTCTTTTAAGAGCGAGTTCTATTGCTAAACAAGTCAGTGCATATCGCGCTTATATCTCTAATAAATAATCATGCCTAAAATTATGAAAAAGATACTACCGATCATCGCAACGCTTGCGATCATCGCCTTAACCCCGTGGCAAAGCGCGCTCGCCGCTTACAAATTCTCGCAGTTCAAGGCGCGACCGCCGATCCATATTTTCGGCACGGCCAAAAACACTCCAGCGGGACTTTCACCGCAGATCATCAAACAAGCATACAACCTTCCCGCGACCGGCGGACGCGGAACGATCGCGATCATCGGCGCGTATAACGACAAAACGATCGAGAGCGATCTAAATGTGTTTAGCAAACAATTCGGACTGCCCGCCTGCACGACCGCGAACGGCTGTTTTGAAAAACATTTGATGTCGCTACTGACCGGAACCAACTCCGGTTGGGCGCTTGAGACCTCGCTCGATGTTGAGTGGTCGCACGCCATTGCCCCGAACGCGAAGATACTCCTTGTGGCCGCCAAAACGCCGAGCGGACCCAACCTGCTTGCTGCGATCGACTACGCGCGAAACCGCAGCGACGTTGTCGCCGTTTCCATGAGCTGGGGCGGCGCCGAATCACCCGACGAGATCGGGCTCGACAGTCATTTTGTTTCAACCCGCAACATCGCCTTCTTCGCCTCCTCGGGCGACAGCGGCTATGGCGTCAGCTGGCCCGCAGCTTCGAAAAATGTCGTAGCGGTCGGCGGCACTTCGCTCGCGCTCTCATCAACCGGCGCGCTTCTCGCCGAAACCGCCTGGAGCGGCAGCGGCGGCGGGGTGAGCGCCTATGAGGCCGAATCAACTTGGCAAAAAAATTATTCCATTCCTCGAGCGAATGGGCACCGCGCCGTTCCCGACGTTTCGTATGACGCCGATCCGGCTTCGGGTTTTTCCGTTTACAAAACAACGGGGAAATCAAAAAGCAACTGGTACGTGCTGGGCGGCACCTCCGCCGGCGCGCCGCAATGGGCGGCCATCCACGCGCTTGGATTATCCGCATTGCCTACGAACCTATATTCCGACAAAGCCTCGGCCGCGAACGGAAAATACTTCCGCGACATCGTCAGCGGATCGAACGGCGGGTGTATGTACTTTTGCGATGCGCGGAAGCGTTATGATTACGTAACAGGGTTGGGTTCGCCTCTAACCATACATTACTAATGCCGGCGAATGGGGGCGCCTGCGGGCGGCCGACGCGATGCCAATACACGAATGCATACGAATCTACGAATAACGAAACGGGTCGCGTCGCGACTTCGGCGGATTAGGAGATTCGCATGCATTGGCAGATTAGCATCGCGTCGCTGCCCGCAGGCAGCCAAGAGCCTTCCTTGCATAATTTGAAATATGTCAGAATTATTTTACCCGAAACTATCATACGCAATCACAGGGATTTGTTTTGATGCCCAAAATCAATTAGGACGTTTTGCCAAAGAAAAATTTTATGGCGATCATATTGAACAAGAATTAATCAATAAACACATACCATACGTTCGCGAATTTCCCGTCCGTAAAACAGACGACCGAATTGACTTCCTGATCGATGGAACGGTCATTGTAGAACTTAAGTCGAAGCGTTATCTTTTAAAAGAAGATTATTATCAAACCCAGCGCTATCTCCATTTAATGAACTTGAAACTGGCTTTGTTGATTAATTTTCAAAATCGCCACCTTAAACCATCAAGAATAATCCGCAGCATTAAACCTCCGCCGGGGCTTAATTCGTAGATTCGCATGCATTAGTTGATTGGCATCGCGTCGCCCCGAGGGGCTAAGAGCCTTCATTATTGAATTTGTAAAAATGTCCGAATTTTATTATCCCGAACTCTCATACCAGCTCGTTGGCCTCGCGTTTAAAGCCCATAAGGTTGTTGGTCGATTCGGCAAAGAACGCGATTATTGCGTTGTGCTTGAGAACGAACTTAAGTCCGCCGCTATTCCCTTTACTCGCAAAGGCATAATTGCCGGATGCCGGATCAACTACGTGGTCGATGGAAAAATTGCGGTTGTCGTGCGCGCGAAAAAATATTTGTTAATGGACGATTACTGGAAGATCAAAAAATGCTTGCACGCGCTTAATCTGGACCTAGCGCTTCTTTTTAATTTCAAAACTGATTTTCTTAAACCGATCAGAATAATAAAGGGCGACCGCCCGCCGGGCGCCGGTTTGCCGACGATTGAAATTGAAGGGTAGGACATTAGACCTTGAGATCCCTAGCTCGGTTCGGGATGACGATAACGTTGGTGGTGCATTGAGTATAGAACGCGGGGCCTCGTAGTAACCTTTGACAGATCGGAAAATTTATAGTATAAGCGAATTGGTTGCGACTCTTTGACAAAATCAGAAAACCAAAGACCGAGCGTTCCAAACAGAAAAGGAGAGACACCAATGAGACCTGAAAACAAAGGGCGACTTGAGGCAATTTTTTTGTTTACCGCCATCACCACCCTTGCGGCCGCGCTCCCCTGCGCGGCTCAGTCCCGGAACCCCAGAACCACCTACATTTGCATCACCGACGCGAGCGTTGCCGACGTCAATCGTCAATTCTCGCTTCAGGGCGGGCAAGCGCTCAATGGCAAATGCATGAACGATCTGCCGAATATCGACAGGCGTTGCAGCGAAAGCGACAATATCGGCTACTGGTGCAACACCCTCGACGTCTATTGCAAGGTGATCAGCCAACGCGACGCCGAAGAGGACAAGGCCGCAGCGGACCGCAAACGCGAAGCCGATGCCCGGCATCGGCAGTACTTGCAACAATTGCAGGCGCCAATGCCCATGGGCGACGATTTTGGCGGCTATCCCATGCAGCAAAACGACATTGCGAACCAAGCATTAAAAAACATTTTTGATAACATGGCGGATTCGCTACCATCTGTCACGGCCCCAGGACCAGAACCAATCTGCCGTGCGCGCCAAGTAGCAAGACGGCACAGGGAGTCCATCCCCTCCATAAGAGCACCGGCGCAAAACCTCCCGACACCGACCAAGGACGACCTCAAGAAAAAGCCGGTCAAACGCGGCCAGATATCGGCATCGGCTGCGCCCAATCTGGATCCGTCTTATTACGAGTCGTCACAACCGCTGTACGCCATGCCGCCGACCGTCGACTTCAGCTCACCATCGCCGCGACCGCGCACGGCGACCCAAGACTATCTCTGCCGTAGTTGCAATGAACAACGCCAATCCGCCTGCGCCAAGAAGAACGAACCGAACATGCTCGGCAGCACCGCCATGTACTGGGCCCAGCTCTGCGCCAAGAACTGTTACGACGCGTGCGGGTTCTGAACAACCAACAATCAACGCGAACCGGCCGGCTTCCTCTCGAGGGTGCCGGCTTTTTTATTTCTTAACGCGATTCGATAAGCATTGACACTGCCAGAATTTCGTGTTAAGTTTTCACGAAAAGTTCATTGGCAATTTGCCAAAAACAAAACACTGAGAGGAGGATTCCAGCGATGAAAATCAAGTTTATGATCGCCGTCATTGCGCTCTTCATTTCGTCCAACGCGCAAGCGGCAAAATAACGACCGTTCACCATCGCCGGATTGTGGCAAGCGACCACCACGATCGGCGATGTCTTCATCCACCACAGCATCGATCTGCGCGACGGCAACCGAAAGGAGAACGCGCAAATTCAAAAGGACCGCCCGCTTTCGGACGACCCTTTTTCTTTTACAATACAAAAAAGGCCAGCTGTTAAGCTGGTCTTTTTTGGTGCGGGTAGGGAGAGTCGAACTCCCATCTTATCCTTGGCAAGGATACATAATAGCCGCTATACGATACCCGCGCGGTTTCGCTGGCACGAAACAAAATATATCAGAATCGAATATTTTGCGCAAGAATGCGGGGTGGCGCCGCGACTATTGACGAAACATCAATAAAATGGTATTTTCCTCTATTCCTTGAAAATTGATCCAAAACATCACCCACCTAACGAGCAACAGGAGAGACCATGGCCAAAACAAAACGCCTTCCAGAAATCGCATCGCTCGTTGATGACAGCAAATGCGCGCTCCGAATAGGAACCTTGATCGGCTTGAAGTTCAGAATACGAACAACCGTCCGCGTGATCGTCGAACAGAACGGCGACTCGCAAGCCATCGGGCTTAAGTTTATCGTGTCGGGCAAGGATGATGCCGGCTCTATCTCCCAAACGATCATGTTCGAAGGCGCGATCGATCTGATCGAACTGCCGACTGCAATGGTACGGACCAAGATCATCGCGGAAGCCCTCGCGCTCGCCTCGGACGAATCCACCCTTGAGAAAGTTTCGGGAAATTTGTTTGCCGCGGTTATCGCGCTCTATGGAAATGTTTCGCTGGAAAGATACAGGGGGGATGATGACTACGACATCCTGCTCACGATCAGGGCCGGAAAGTTCACCGCAACATCAACGCTTCCGTTCGCCGCGCTCAATGCCTTTCTCGAGAAAGCGCCCTTCGAGAAGGGAACCGGCGAATGGCAACTTGAAGAGATGGAAAAAGATGATGAAAGGATTAGGACCGAGTTGCCGGAATCGCCGACGACCGTGCCGTCACCAGAGCAGGCGCATTACGATCCCTGCGCCAATTGCGCAGAACGGCTCACTGGCGTAGACGGCCGTGAGTGTCTGGGATGCGACAAGAAGGGTCCCGCTGAAGATGAAGAGGGATGACCCGCGAACCATATCGCCCCAAGGACCGCCGCCGGTCCTTTTTTCTTTTTGCGCGCTGCCGCTTTATTGAAAACACGATGTAGGGTAACACATTGGTTGATCGATAAATTTTATATTTCTTATACCTATGTCAGAAAAAATGCCTTCGCACGAAAAAATTCATGCGAGCACAAATATGGAATTGGTTAACGCTATTGTCGACCAACTTGTAAAAATCGGCTGGGACAGAAGCAATGCGCTCTCCGAAATTGCCGACGAGACAGACGGGATCAAACAAGAACGAAAAGAGCTGGCTGTCGAGCGCGGTTTGTCGGAAGACGCGACCTGGGACGAAATAATCGCGCACGATGAAAGACAGATCATCGCGTTAAATAAAAGTGGTGGAATAAAAGCAACCGTGTGCTGGGGCGCGGACGAAGCCATTAAGTTTATTGAATCAGTAGAAAAAGGCGATATATAATCACCTAGCCAACCCCCACATTTTTGATCGGGCAAACTGCTTCCGGGTTAAGCCGGAAACGATCAGATAGTAGAGGATTGGCCGGGTATTTAAAAAAACGACCTCATGGTCGTTTTTTTAACTGGCTGGCGTACTAATTTTTTGACCTAATGCCGTAACCTGCGGCGTGATAGGCTTCACGATCCCGTTTAAGTTCACCTGCGCTAACGATAGGTTGGTCAAATTTGGCACGGTTAAGCGAATTTACTGCCGCTTTAGCCCATTTATCACCAAAAGCCGACCCACTCTTATCGGATGTAGGCATCATAGACTTCTTTAGCGATTTGTCCGTGTTTAGTTCCTTGTTCATACATATATAATATAGCATCATTTAGCTGTTTTGTCAAGGCTTCTTTTGTCGGGTACTTGATGCTATCAAAGTCGTCTTTGGACATTAAACAAGCCTGCCTCGCCCCACGAGAATTATCAATATAACGTACATCCACATCGCCCTTATCGCCTAACTGCTTAACAACATGCCATGAATCAATATGGTTGGCCGCCACCACCTTGGTGGGAACGATCCGTCCACCCTCTTCGGGGTTTTGAAGTCCGCGTTTTACAACACCGTCCTTAAACGACTCGACGGGATCACGGTACGCATATATTATCAACGGCTTTTTATTAGCGGCAACAGCTTCACCGATTCTTTCATTAGCTGATTTTAAACTCGAAAGATTGCCATCGAGAACAGCCGAAGCAGATGATTTTTCGGCTGGGAAAAGGTCTTTGATTGCGCTTGATTTCCCTGAACCCGAACCGCCTGCGTATAAAACAGCGTGTTCACCCGGATTATTTTTTAACATTGTTCGCCACGCTTCCTTGTTGAGTGCTGATGCCGGTTCCTGTACGGCGGCGGCATTTGTCCCCGTATATCCTACATCTTTAAAAAGTTTACGCGCATCATCGGCGTTGGCAACATTCCCTTTCATTTTAATAAACTCTTTGACCAACGACTCTTTATTATTCACCCATTTATGGATAGCGGCTTCTTGCACCTTGCTATCTTCGGGTGAGAGTGTGGTGTCGCGTGGGAATTTTTCTATTTCTTCGGCTGGGCTTTGGGCGGTTGCGGCTGGTTCTTTACTTTGTTCAGGAAGTGCTGGTACGCTTGCCGCGCTATTTCCTTCATTTCCGCTGGCGACTTTCCGTGTGTAGGTATTAGTGAGATTATCTTTTTCATAGTCGGATAGGTTATGAGTTTCAAACTTATCGAGATCGAAGATGGCAAGTTGTTGTGCTTGTTCCGCCTTGGACATTGCCTCGTTGAAGTTTTTATAGACCGACGAAACGTCCATATAAACCTTACCATTGTCAACCCAAGTCCCCAAATGCCTATTGGGAAGATTCAATTCATTATAATGATCTTGGACGTATTTATCAAGCGTATCTTGCGTAAACTTTTCTATGGGAACACTTAATTCGGTAGTCTTTTTTTCAGCCAAGGCATAACCACTCGTCGGCATATCGCCATTAAGATTGATGGTTACACCACCATTTTTCTTGGTTAAATCAAGCGCCTTGGATGTGATGTCGCCCGTTTCCCCCATATCTTCACCGACTGTTCCCATAGCGGTTGCCATCGCCGTTGCCGTAGGATTTGCCCTAGCCTTGGTAGCCCATTGATCTTCGGGTTTGACACCATACGCTTCACCAAAAGCGGGAATAGAACCAAGCAACGGGGAACTCTTGGCGGCGTTCTTTCCCAAAATATCGAGTAAGTTTGTTTTACCAGTAGCTAAATCTTTTGCGGTATTTCCAACTTTTGTAACCCGCTTGTCAGGAATACTGAAAGCGCCCATTTGGGTGCTTTTTTGTTTCTCAATTCCTGCTTTCGCCGGAATGACAATAGAGATACAATTAGAATAACAAAAAACGGCCTTAGCCGTTTCGCGTGCTTGCCTTCGGCTTATGAATTAGCCGAACGGGGCTTGCGCCCACAAGCACGATTTAAATATAGCACGAAAACCTGACTTTGTAAATACCAATATATGACCAACTCCGAGATTGCGAGACAACTCATGGAAATGGCGGCGTATTATGAGATGAAGATCGGGCCGGCGACCAAGGCGAATGATACCATTCGCTTTAAGCCGCGCGCCTATGAGCGAGCGGCACAGGCGGCGGAAGGATTTGCCGAACCGCTTGAAGAAATATATCGCCATGGCGGCGAAAAACAGATCGTGAAAGAAGTGCGCGGGATCGGTCCGGGCATTGCGGCGCATATTGCTTCAATGATCAAGACCGGCACGTTTGCCGAACTTAAGGCCGAACGCAAAAAGACGCCGGTTAATATTGGCGAACTCATGCAGGTCGAGGGCATTGGCCCGCGATCGATCAAAACGCTTTGGACGGAACTTAAGGTTAAGGACATTAAAACGCTCGAAGCCGCTTGCTTGGCGCACCGGATCGACCGCTTGCCGCACTTCGGCGAAAAGTCGGAACAAAAAATATTAAAATCGATTGAACATCTCAAGACATCTACCGGACGACACCTCTTGGGCGAGGCGCTACCCCTTTCGCGCCGGCTGGAAGAACGGATAAAAAATATTCCCGGCGTAACGGCTGCGACGACGGCCGGTTCGGTGCGCCGTCGGCAAGAGACGATCGGCGACATTGATATTTTGGTGACGGCCAAAGATCCGAAAAAGGTTCACGAGGCATTCATTAAAATGCCCGAGATCGTGAGGGTCGTCAGGAAGGGCGACGGCGAAGGAATTACCTCCGTAATTTTGTCCGATGGCATTCAGGCCGATGTTCGTATTTTAAAAGACGACGAATATGGCGCCGGGCTGCAGTATTTTACCGGCGACAAGAATCATAACGTCAAACTGCGGACGCTGGCTATTAAAAAAGGCTTTAAGCTTTCCGAGTACGGATTATTCAAAGGCAAAAAGCGCGTCGCTGGCAAAACCGAAGAAGAAATTTATAAAGCGCTGGGCATGGACTGCCCACCGCCCGAGATCCGCACTGACGAAGGCGAGATCGATGCGGCGCGGGCCAGCAAACTTCCGCACCTTATCGGCTACGCCGATATCCGCGGCGACCTGCAAGTGCAGACGAGCTGGACCGACGGCGATTCAACGATCGAGGAAATGGCGCTCGCGGCAAAAAAAGCCGGACTGGAATACATCGCCATCACCGACCACACCGTTTCCCTCGCCATGACCGGGGGTCTTGATGAAAAAAAATTAGAAAAACAAATTAAAGCGATCGCGACCGTCAATAAAAAAATAAGCGGCATTGTTATCCTCTCCGGAAGCGAAGTCAATATCGGCAAAGACGGCTCGCTTGATATTGATGATGCGACGTTATCACAACTCGACTGCGTCGGCGCGTCGGTGCATTCATATTTCAATTTGCCAAAAGCGGAACAGACCCAACGGATCATTCGCGCCATGGAAAATCCCAATGTCGATATCATCTTTCACCTCACCGGCCGAAAAATAAAAGCGCGACCGCCGATCGAACTAGACATTGACGCGATCATTGCGGCAGCCAAGCGCACCGGCACGGCGCTTGAGGTAAATGCCAGCCCCGACCGCTTGGATATCCGCGACGAATACGTGCGCAAAGCGGTCGAAGCCGGCGTTAGGCTCGCAATCGATTCCGACGCCCACTCCCCCTCCAACTTCAACTTTTTAGAATACGGCATTGCCACCGCCCGCCGCGGTTGGGCCGAGAAAAAGGATATTTTAAATGCATTGCCGGTTGAAAAACTTTTAAAATGGCTAAAAACAGCAAAAAGCCGGCGATAACCCTTGACATTTTTCATATTTTAAGGCATAATTCAACGCTTTAGGAGCATATCAGCTGCCTAAGGCGGCTGATAAAAACCCAGCCACAAATCTTTGAAAAGAGAGGACGAGATGAGAACACCCAGGCCTATTCCACAGTTCCTGCTCATGGCCACGATCGCCGCATGCTCTCAAGACGGGGGAAATGTTTTGTCCAACGGGACGACCGCCGATGCCGGCGCTAATGCATCGGTATCGGCAGCGGATGCGGCCAATGGCGCTGTCACCGCCGCTGATGCCGCTCCTGCAAAGAACGCGGACGCTTCATCGCGCTTGGACGCACACATCGCGGCGACGAACTTTCCGGTTTCCTGCGTGCCGGACATGACATACCAGATCGACCTCTGCTCCGAATGGGAATGTCCCGACGGCACAACCGCAAAAAGCGTTTGCAACGCGACCGGCGACGGTTATTACCTATGGGAGGATACGCAAAGCGTGTGCGGATGCCCCAACACGGAAGGCGGCACTGACGGCGGCGGCGTTCCGGTATTCACGCCGCCCGCAACCGCCGATGCGTCAACGCCACCACCCGCGGCATCCCGCGATGCGGCTGGATGGGAGTTTCCGGTTTTTTCTCCGGTTCTTCCGCCCGATGCCGCGCAAATTGACGCGCCGCAACCAAGCATCTTGCCTGATGCGTCAGCAAATCCCGATACGGCCAAGCCGACTTTCGTATTTCCGACGTTCCCCGGACCGGAAGCGCCCGACGCCCAAATAGCGGCAAGTACGCCGCCCGACGCCGAGCCGACAAAGGCTGACGCGAAACTTCCACCGGATACCGCAACGCCGCAACCGCGTCTTGATTGCGGCTGTCAGGAACCGACTCCGCCCGCGATCATCGCCGATGCAATGCCGCCGGACACGACGCCGATCGCGCTTCCACCCGATGCGGGAGCGCCGGACGTCATCATTGTTCCGGACATGATGCCGGACATCGTGCCGAACACAACTCCGGACACGTTGCCCGACACAAAACCGGATACGACACCGGACACAACGCCGCCGCCTGACGCCGGTTGCACAAGCGTCGTTTCGATCACGATCACGGCGTCTGAACTGGTCTGCGGAACGATGATCGACTGGACCGTCGTCGGCTGTTCGCCAATGGGATTCAAGGTGGTGTGGTCGCTCAATGAAGGCCCCACATACCCGACTCGCGCCGGCGACAACTACAATTACGTTTCCGACCCTACGGCCCGCTCGCACGAGATACATGATGTGAACGGAGCGGGCACCTACTATGTCCGCGTCTGCCAATACATCGGCGGCGCCTGCGGCGTTTACTCCAACGAGCTGATCGTCTCGATGGACAAATAACGACCAGGTAAACGAGAAAGAACATTCCGCTCCCCGACGTCCGACGTTGGGGAGTTTTTTTATTTAATGGGGGCGACTTGATTTCTTTGCCCTTGAAAAAATATCGAAAATACAATAATCTCAACTCATGCTGGAGTGGCGGAACGGCATACGCGCGACACTTAAAATGTTGTGCCCGTAAGGGCTTGAGGGTTCGATTCCCTCCTCCAGCACACTTTAAAAAAGACAAACGCACAGACTCGGACGCGTAGGGCGCGGCGGAGCCGCACCGCTCAAAACCGCAAAAGAACCCGGAGAAAAACATCGGTTCGAACCGTATTTTAATTTTGGTGAAAGGAAATTTTAACATATGATCTCAAAAAAATCTTTTATAATTTTGTTAGCAGCGCTCGTTGCGATAGGCGCTGGTATAAATATATTTTCCATTTCTACAAAACAGACCTCCCCTACTCAACAAATAACGCCAAGCCCGTCTCCTATCCCATCAACTCCTACATCCACGCCAACTACCACGCAATTTTCTGATTGGAAAACTTATCGAAGCGTAAAATATGGTTTTGAGTTTCGATATCCAACAACATGGAAAGTAAACGAAGATACTCATTTCCCTTTTGTACAATTGCAAGAGATTAAAAATGGAGAAGTTGCGGCTATAGCCGGCGGTATTACCATTATCAGAAAACCAATATCTTCTGCTATAAATTCTCCTTATGAAAAAATGTCCGTTTCTGACTCGCGTTGTCCGGTCGCCGCGGGAAGTAGAGATTTGTCCAGCAATTCCCAAGCCGAAGCGTACGTATATTGTCTTACCGGGAAAGAGATTAAAATAAGCAAAGGGACCTGGAAAGGAGCAGTGGAATGTTCTGGATCTGAATGGTACGGGATGAAAGTAGATCCCAATTCCTGCCCCCATGAATTTTGGATAGATACAAAAGATTTTTTCTATGTTGTTCATTTCAATTTCTCTGAACCTATAAAAGACAATGGCGATGAGGCGATATTTTTTGACAAATTCCTCAAAGGATTTTCTTTTTTTACTCCAAGCAATTAACCAAATATTTTTGACCTTTAAATTCATGCTGTGAGTCGGAAACGAATTTGCCGAAAAAAACTTTAAATTATCAGCAGTGCGGCTCCGCCGTGTATGGGGGGTGGACCGAAAACCGTTCGAGCTATCTCAATCGTCCTGCAAATTAGTTTTAGAAGAAGCGGCTTTGGCCGCTTTTTTGTTTCTGGCATTTTTTTAACATTCGTATTAGGATATTTCCAGACAAAACAAAATCGTTCTTTTACGAAAGGAAAATAAAACATGTCGACTGGCATGGACGGCTTTTTACTCCGACGGGGGCATTCTTCCGAGCCGAAGAAATGCGCCAAGTGCGGCGAACCGCTCGAGCCGCGCGTTGACGGCGAGAGAAAGAAACTCGACGGAAAAGAAATCTGCGACGATTGTTATTTCGAGGCGATCGGCGCCCATGTCGAGCGACATCCCATCCATACGCCGATACGACACGGCTCCGGCGGTCAAACCGATCTCGAATAAGCAAATCAACAGTGCCCGCACCGGCCCGCGACAGCTTGTCGCCGGCCGGATTTTTTTATTTTCGCATCTTGACTTAATCCCCCATTGGGCACACATTGGCGTTATAATCCTTATCAACAAATATGACCTGGATATACATAATTATCGTTCTCATAATCGCCATCATCATCGCCAACATCAAGATCGTGCGGCAGAACACGGTGCTGGTGGTCGAGATGCTCGGCAAATATAACCGCATCATGGTAGCGGGATTCAATGTTAAGGTTCCGCTCCTGGAACGCATTTCGAAAACTGTTTCGCTTCGCTCGCAAAACTTCGTCATCGCCGGAAAGTATCCATCGGCCGACAAGGTCATTGTCGATGTGAACACCAACCTTATTTTCACTGTTAATCCGACCGAAGATGGGATTCAGCGCTTTACTTACGCTCTCCAAGACGCCTCAACCTCGATCGGCGCGACCGTCGAGAATTCGCTTCGGACTTACATTGCCAAAGAAACGCACGAGGGCATTTTGGAAAAGAAAGAGGAACTCGCGTCGCACATTCAGCACGACCTGGAAGTTCAATTTGCCGAATGGGGAATGCTCATCAAGAGCTTCCAAATTACGAACGTGAATTTCCCGCTCACGATCACCGACGCGATGAGCGAAGTGGTTGCGTCGCTTCAACTCCGCAAGGCCGCCGAGAACAAGGGTGAGGCCACGAAGATCCAAGCTATTAAAGAGGCCGAGGCCGAAAAGGAGCGCAAGCGTTTGCAGGGCGAAGGGATTGCGCTTGAGCGCGAAGCCATTGCCGAAGGTTTGCGCCGCTCGGTCGAAACGATGCAGAAGATCACCAACCAGACCTCGGCCGAGATCATGGCCATCCTGAACCTCACGCAATACTTGGACACCTTAAAGACGGTGGGTGGGAGCACCAATTCTAAAGTAATTTTCCTCGACACCAGCGTCACCAAGACCGCGGACTTGATGCGCCAGCTCATCGCTTCGAGCGAGGCAAAGTAAAAGTTCCGTTCGGCGTGAATAATTTGTTTTTTGGACTGCGGAACTCGCTATAAGGAAGGCGTCAGGTTTTTTAACGCTCAGACAGTCCTCGTCTCAAAAAACAAATTATTCACGCCGAACTATACTTATCGGAAACGGGGACAGACCCCTTTTCCATATTGATAAGGGGTCTGTCCCCTTAGGCAAAACCACCCTCGCATTTCAGGGCGGTTTTTGTTAAAGTTAGGTAAATATGGAAGACGCTATAAATACCGAAAAAATCATTGGAAACGACCGGGCAGTCTCGCCGGTCGAGCTTCCTGAAGATACCAAAACCGACCTCACTTTGCGACCGTCGGCTTTGGATGATTTTATAGGGCAAGACACGTTGAAGCGCCAGCTTTGCACGTTTTTGTCGGCGGCCAAAAAGCGCAATGAGCCCATTGAGCACACCTTGCTCTACGGACCGCCCGGGCTGGGAAAAACCACGCTCTCGCACATCATCGCTCGCGAGATGGGAAAGAATATTCGCATCACTTCGGGTCCGGCGATTGAGCGCGTCGGCGACTTGGCGGCGATCTTATCAAATCTTGAACCGGGCGAAATATTGTTCATCGACGAAATTCATCGCCTTCCCAAAACGATCGAAGAGGTGCTGTATCCGGCGATGGAGGATTTCGCGCTCGATATGGTGATCGGCAAAGGGCCGGCGGCGCGGACCTTGCGGCTCGACATTCCCCGCTTCACGCTTGTTGGCGCGACCACCCGGCTCTCGCTTTTATCATCGCCTTTGCGTGATCGTTTTGGCGCGACTTATCATTTGGATTACTACTCGGCAAACGACATGAAACGGATCATCGAGCGCTCGGCGAAACTTTTGAATGTTCCGCTCGACGAAAACGCCGCCACCGAATTGGCCGCCAGAAGCCGCCGCACGCCGCGCATTGGAAACCGCCTCTTGCGCCGCTGCCGCGATTACGCGCAAGTGCACGGCGACGGGAAACTCACAAATGCGATCGCCATGAAAGCATTGGACGAATTGTGCGTCGATACGATGGGGTTGGACGGTGCCGATCGCATCATCCTTGAAGCGTTAATCAGCAAATTCCGCGGTGGCCCCGTCGGGATAGGCACGCTCGCGGCCGCCACCCACGAAGAGGTCGCGACCTTGGAAGAAGTGATCGAGCCATACCTCATGCACATCGGCTTTTTGGAGCGCACGCCCCGCGGACGGGTCGCAACCGTTGCCGCGTATAAGCATTTGGGTGTTATTCCACCAGGCGGAAATTTGTTGTAGCATTCATAACTCCCCCTACCCCCTCTTACCTTAAGCGGGGGACGAAAGACGGTTAGTCATTCGACATTCGATATTCATAATTCGGCCAGTATGCCCTTGTGGCTCCTCCTCATTCCCTTCGCCCTGTTTATCTTGATCTTCTTGGTCTTTTCGCTCGTCGACTTGGCGAATGCTTGGCGTTTTCGCACGGGATTTTTTTCAGCTTCCTTTCTTATTCTCGCCTACCTTGCGGGAACGGCCGTTATTCTTTTTATAACCTACAACTTGCTTTCGCCGGTCGATTGGTTTCAGGTGATCGGCGCCGGCCTTAAATTCACGCCGCTCGCGCTATGAACATAAAAAATTTGTTCAAGCTGAAACCGTACGAGCATGTCGAAATGCTAATAAGAAAGCATCCAATCTTCCTTATTTGGGATGTCGTGCTTTTTGCGATCCTGGCCGCCCTTCCCGTCGGCGTCATTATGGTGATCCAAACCGTAAGCTCGACCATTCTCACCGGACCCATTTCAATGCCCATTGTCGCGGTCTTGGGTTCGATCTATTACCTCGCCATCTGGCTGTTCTTCTTTTCCACGGTCATCGATTACTACTTGGATATTTGGGTCGTGACCAACGACCGGCTCATCGCCGTGCAGCAGCAGGGCCTGTTCGCGCGAACCATTTCGGAAATGGACCTGTGGCTGGTGCAGGACGTTACTTCCGAGGTTAAAGGAATAGGCGCGACCATTTTCGGCTACGGCACGCTCGCGTTAGAGACCGCCGGCAAAGAAGAACGTTTCCACTTCGGCTGCGCCGCCGACCCCTCGCACGTCCGCCAGCGCATCCTAACGCTGGCCGAAACCGATCGAAAATATCACATTGGAAGTTCAACATTGAACAAAGTCGGGCTTTAAGGCCCGACTTTTTGAATTTAACTAGCCGCAATATTCCCGTCATTGCGAGGAGGCCGAAGCCGACGCGGCAATCCCATCGGAATATCACCATGGTTGCAAATTGAGGGAGAGATTGCCGCGTCGCTCATGCGTTCGCTCCTCGCAATGACGGGAGTTGATGCGGCTACGCGACGACGCCGTGGATCCCAGCTCCCGGGCTGGGATGACGGAACTAATAAATCTTCTTCAACACCGTTCCCGTGTAAAAATATTTCAATATCCAATCGTACGTCTTGCCGTCGTTGGCCCAACCCAAGGCGTCGGAGGCGGACATGCCTACTCCGTGGCCCCAAAGCGTTTGGCCGGCGTCATGCGGCGCGGGCACGGAGACGAGCCACGGCTTGGCGGCGCCGCCCCAGACATCCGTCCATGAGCGCGTATGGCCGTCGGAGCGCGAGAAGTACGGCGTGACGACGATATCGCCATTATAGGTGACCATTTGACCGGCGGTCGCTTGCACCGCCGCCACCACGTTCGGCCTGATCGTTTCCGAACCGTAGGCGCGATAGACCTGGTCGGCGGCGCCGGTTTCTACGTCGAAGAGCGCGTATTTGCCGCCGATCGAATGTACAAAGTAAGCGTAATTGCGCGCGGCAACCACCAGCGCTTTTTGAAATTCCGGAGCGGAATCGTTGGAGGTTTCACCAAGTCCCTGCAAATATTGTTCGATAGGCAATTCTTCAATAAGCCAAACATTATCGTTCGGCTGATAATAATTCAGTTCCATTGTGCCGCGGAATTGATTGACATAAGAGGTCGCGGTCCAGCCGGCGAAGTTGGGAACTTGGAAAAGGCCGTTAGGATTAGTCGGAACAAAACGAACCGGAACGGGCGTGATGTACTGCCCGCTGGGGATGGAAACGATTGCGGTTTTTGATTCACGGTTAAAACCGACGGTGATTGTCGCGTTTGCAGGAACAGTCGCAAGCGTGGCGCCATTACTGCCAACGACCGTAAACGATGAAGAATTCAAGAGCACCACGCTCCCCGGGACATTCCACAATCCGACGCGAATATTGGGTTCAGCGGCGGGAACCGTCCCGACGGGAGCGATCGGAATCTCTTGTGTCGGCAATTGCGGCGCGTCCTCGGTAACAGTGACTGGAATGTCGATGGTGGCGCCGGGAACATCGTTGCCGTCAATGACGAGCTTGAGCGGCAAGGTATAATCGCCGCGGCTCGTCGGTCCCAGAATATTAAAATCAAAATAGCCGATGTTGCCCGGCGAAATGGGTTCGCGGACGCGACTTGGCTCGAGCGCATTGGGCCAGTTGGTGTCGGCAAGTGAAACCGCGGTCGAAGTGGCGACGGCGATTTGCATGTCCCTGATCCGCAAGACCCTGGTCTCCCAAACAACGCTTCCAATATTTTTAAAACCGACGGAAACATGGACCGGCGCTCCGCCCGCGACCGTAACTTTGTCCTGAAACGATTTGATGATGAGTTGGGCGGCTAACGGGTTGCTAGTTGATAGTTGCGAGTTGCCAGTTGCCGGGACGGACGGAGCGACAGCGACCGGTGGGTTTGGAAATTGGTTCTTGGTTGTTGTTTCTTTTACGACCGAAGTCGTTACGGTGATGGGAATGGTGAATTGCGTTCCATTGATCCATGTAAAATCCTCGGCCGCGATGTTAAAACCCTCTTGATAAGTTCCCGCCTTGACCGGAGCGGTCAATTTAAAAACAAAGGATGCGCTCGCGCCGGGATTAACCGTTTTTTCTTTCATCAAAACCGGTTCAGTTTTGTCATGCCAGCTCTTATCGTAAAAAACGCTGGCGCGATATTTCGGCAGATACGTATATAAGGAAACAAAGCGGCTGCCCGCGTTGGTCCATGGCGCAACGCCGGTATTCTTGACCGTCAGCGTATAGGTTGTCGTCGTGCCGGGTTTTAGCGTAATGGCTCCGACGGGATTGACGATCATGCCCTGATAATCGGTCTTTTTAACCGTGGCGGCGTTCGCGCTTGCGAGCGGTACGAGCAAAACAGCCATGAACGCCAAGCCCAGGCAGGATCGGAGCGCGGTAAAGATAATTTTGTTGGAAATACGCATTTATCTAAAGTATTCTAGCATTTTTTGTCGGTTTTGTCGAACGGCTGTAAGCTGATGTCATGACCGTCACCCATTCGATCGCGAAAAACGTCGCCATGCAGTATGCGAGCCGTATCATTGGTACGGCTTTTGGCTTGGTCACCCTTTCTATCCTAACCCGTTATTTGGGCGCGGAAGGGTACGGACAATTCACCGTCGCGACCTCCTACCTGCAGTTCATCGGCACTTTGGTTGATTTTGGCCTCACGATCACGGCTATTCAAATGCTCTCCGAGGCTGGGGCCGATCCCTCGGTAGACTCGGGACTGGCGCAAGGAAAAATATTGGGAAACCTGATCGCCTTGCGCTTGGTCACCGCCGCGATCGTTTTTTCCGCCGCCATTGCCGTCGCGTTCGCACTCCCTTGGGGCAGCGCGACGCACTTTGCCATCGCGATCGGTTCATTCTCTTTCATCTTTCTTTCGATCCACCAAATATTCGTCGGCTTGTTCCAAAAAAGCCTGCGTATGGAGTTCCCGGCTATTTCTGAAGTTGTGGGCCGCGCCGTGCTGATGGCGGCGGTAATTTTGGTTGCGATCTTCCACGGGAACTTGATCGAGGTTATGATCGGCATGAGCACGGCAAACCTGGCAATGGTGGGGCTCTCGCTCGCGTTCGCCAAAAAAATTAGGCCGTATTCGATGCGGCTCGACCGGGACGTGATCCGTCAGATCTTTAGACGCAGCTGGCCCATTGCTATTTCAATAATGTTCAATCTCATATATTTGCGCGGCGACGTGATCGTCATGAAGATCGTCGGCCGAAGCGAGGCCGAAATTGGCTGGTACGGCGCCGCTTACAAGCCGCTCGACGTGATCACGGTCATCCCGATCATCTTCATGGGGCTGGTCTTGCCGCTTTTCGTCCATGCATGGAGCACCATGGACCACGCCAAGGTGCGCCGGATCATCCAGCGCGCGATCGACGCCGTCGGCATTCTGGCATGGCCGACCTTGGCGGGCGGGATCGTTCTGGCCACCCCGCTCATGCTCTTCATTTCCGGTCCGCAATTCGCGCCGTCGGGCCCGCTCCTCGCGCTTCTTGTGATCGCCGCCTTCATGGTCTTCTACGGTTCGCTTTTCGGCCACCTCATCGTCGGGATCGGCCGACAGCGCGTGATGACATGGATATATGCCACCGATGCCGCCATCTCGCTCGCGCTTTACTTTATTTTCATCCCCCGCTACGGCGCAACGGCCGCCGCGCTTGTCACGATCTTTTCCGAAGCGGTCATTGCCGTCGCGGCGACAACGATCGTGCTCGCAACCGTTAAAATGCACCCATCGCTCAAAGTCACGGGCAAGGCGCTTCTCGCGGCGGCGATCATGGGGATCGTCGTTAGCTTCACCCCCGAAATCCACGTCTTGCTGAAAATATTGATCGGCATCATTGTTTATGCGATCCTGCTCATTGCTTTGCGCGCCGTTACCAAAGATGAACTGAAGAAACTGACGAACCGCGCCGCATGAAATACTCTTTACCGGAAATCATCGTCTTTGCCGTCGCCGCCTTGCTCCCGACGTACTTGCTCCGTTTCCATATTGGACCGTTTCCGACGACGGTGTTGGAAATTATTTTGATCGTTGCGATCGTCGCGATTATCATCAACGCGACGATAACCCACCCTACCCTCCCTTACACTAAGGGAGGGGAAGATTCTCACCTTCCCCTTAGGGTAAGGGGAGGTAGGTGGGGTTACGAGCTTTTTTGGACAAGCAATAAATTACTAACGATCGGCTCCGCGCTCATCCTCATCGCCACAGTGATCGGCATCATCGTCGCCCCTGACAAGCGAGCGGCGCTTGGAATAGCCAAAGCGTACTTTTGGGAGCCGATGGCGCTCGCGTGGCTAATTATTACGGCACCGCAGTCCGCCTCGGGCGGAAAGCCGGATAAAGAAAAAATTTGGCGCGCTGTTGTTTACGGATTTGCCGTAAGCGCCGGCATCGTTATTGTTTACGGCCTTGTCCAATATGCCCATCCGTCGTTCATCCCCGCCACATGGATCGCCGAGCGACGTGTCACAAGCGTTTTCGATTATCCCAACGCCGCCGCGCTCTACCTCGCGCCGGTTGCCTCCCTATTCTTCGCTATTCCGTTCGGAATAATTATCTCCCTTCTCGCGCTTGTCGTCATCGTTCTGGCTCAATCGGCAGGCGGACTGGTTGCCGTGGGCGCGGCGCTCTTTTTCCTCGGCGTATCGCGCAAAAAAACTCGCATTCTATCGGTGGTCGTCGCTATCACGGTTGCGCTCATTGTTTTGCTCGCGCCGCAAGCCGCCGGGCTGCGCGACCAAATATTCATGCGCGACTGGTCGGGGCGCGTGCATGAAATCGGCTGGAAAGAATCGCTCGCCATGCTCCGCGACCATCCGTTATTTGGCGCCGGACTCGACGGTTTTAAGACCGTCGTCGCGCCGTACCACCACGCGCAAGGCGTGGAGATATTCCAATACCCGCACAATTTATTTCTCGCCGCATGGTCGGAGATAGGACTTATTGGTCTTATGGGTCTTATTACGGTCTTGATCTGGTTCTTCCGACGAATCTACGTTCTACGTTCTAAGTTCTATGTTCTATGTTTGGCCGCAGCCATGCTGGCGATCCTTGTCCACGGCCTGGTCGATGTTCCCTATTTCAAGAACGATCTGGCCATGATGTTTTGGCTTTTTATCATTCTCGTGGCACTCTAAAGGTATGCCCGACCCAAGCCAAGAACAATTTCAACAAGAGCAAGCGCATGGCCGCGAGGTCATGGCTCAGCAACAGGCGGAGATCGACCAAGAAAGAGCCGCAGCGGCGCAAAAAGCCGAACAAAAAAGACTAACAGAGGAAGAACAGGAGAGCGAGGAGCCCGAACAAGACAGGGCGTCCCGTTTGGTAGCGGCCAGAAATGCCGACCGTGGCGGCGGAGGCGGCGCGGAAAACGGCCCGCTGCTCGAAGACAATCCCCAAATAAAAAAGCAGGCCGATAAGATAAGCAACGAGATCAAAAAAGAAAAGAAAAAAACCGGCAAAGACTACATGCTGATCTATATCTTCCTGACGGTTTTGGGAGGGGTTTTCGATCTGCTGAGCGTCATCTTCGATCTTACCGCCGTTCTCGCGTGGCTAAACCTGATCATCGGTCCTATTTATTCGGTGATCCGCTTCTTGGGGGTTCGTTACGCCAATTTGGGGGTCAACAGCAAAGAATTGGAGCAGATGAACCTGCTCAACACGCTCATTTCAGGAGCCATCTCATCCTGCGGCGTTCCCACGCGCGCCGGCAGCATGATCGTGGAATTTTCCACGCGAAAAAAAATCGCGGACGATGCGACAAAACAGATCATTAAGCTGCAAAAAGACAGGGACAAGCTTCTCGGCCCGGCGCTGGCCAAACAATACATGCCGCCGCCGTAGAAGACGGCTCCTCTTTCCAAGCAGGCGATTTAATGCTAATATTTTCGCTTCGTGGAGAACTTTAAAAAATTCTGCACTAAACGGTGAGGTGGCTGAGTGGCCGAAGGCGTCCCGCCGAAGCGGGATGTACCTCATCAAATAAATCCGAAGCGGTGAGGTGGCTGAGTGGCCGAAGGCGCCTGACTCGAAATCAGGTGTACCTGTAAGGGTACCGTGAGTTCAAATCTCACCCTCACCGCTTTGGATTTATTGAAAACCGTGAGTTCCCCGCTCGACTCGGTCCGTCCGCGAGCGGGTCCGCCCAATCCCGCCGAAGCGGGAGGTGGGCGGAAAATCTCACCCTCACCGCTTTGGATTTATTGAAAACCGTGAGTTCCCCGCTCGACTCGGTCCGTCCGCGAGCGGGTCCGCCCAATCCCGCCGAAGCGGGAGGTGGGCGGAAAATCTCACCCTCACCGTTTAACGCAGAATCAGCCGCGCGAAGGCGTCCAACTCATTATTTAGTATTTAAGAAAAAAATATGAATGACCAAATTGCAACCCCGATCGCGAACACGGCCGACACGCTCCTCCATAAGGTTTTCGGCTGGATGTTCGTCGGCCTCATCGTTTCAGCGCTCACCGCTTATTGGACCGCCGCGACTCCGGCGGTGCTTAACGTCATTATAGGGAACCAAGCCGTTTTCTTCGGGCTCATCATCATTGAACTGGCGCTGGTCTTAATTCTTTCATGGGCCGTCAATCGCATCTCCGCCGCCACAGCTACGGGATTGTTTCTCGTCTACAGCCTCGTGAACGGCCTCATGCTTTCGGTGATCGTTATGCTCTACACCGAAACTTCGCTGGCTTCCACTTTCATGATCGCCGCAGGCATGTTCGGCATTATGGCGGTCTACGGGTATGCCACGCATCGCGACCTTTCGCGATTGGGTTCGATCATGCTCATGGGACTCATCGGCATCATCCTCGCGGGCGTGGTGAATATCTTCTTGGGGAACAACGTCCTCGACATCATTATTTCGGCGATCGCCATCATTATTTTCACCGCGCTCACGGCTTATGACATGCAAAAAATAAAAGCCATGGGCATGATGGCCATTGACGACGAATCCCGCTCGAAACAGGCGATCTTCGGCGCGCTCATGCTCTACCTGGATTTCATCAACATCTTCCTTAATCTCCTGCGCTTCACCGGGCGAAGAAGGAATTAGGCACGATCAAAAAATGGCCCGTTCACCTCGGGTCATTTTTTAATACTCGAAGGATTGACAATATCCTGATCATATATTATCTTTCCCTATTCCGGTCGAATGCAAACGCTTGAAAAGGAGAACCGAGATGATACTACCGTTGGTCCTGATCTTCGTAGGGTTCATGATAGCTTTGTCGGCATGGTCCGCGGCAAAGAGCTCAAAACGGCCGAGCGACAAGGTGCTTGATCCGAAAGACCCCATCCATCCGGATGTCAAATTTGGTGCCTTGGTGATCGCGTGTACGGGCGGGCTTATGCCGCTCATCGGTTTCATCTTCCTCGTCATCCGAATCTGCACTCGCTGACCGACTAGCCGAACAAACAGCGGAACCAAAACCAGCACCTCGCGCGAGGTGCTTTTTTTATTTCGAGGCTCGGCCTCGAAATAAAAAACTCGCCAGGGGGTGCTGGCGAGCAATGAAAGCGCTGCAATCTTTTTGACGTTCTCGCGTTCGCAAAACGCGGCGGACCATTCAACCGGAAGCAACCTCGCGCTGATCCGCCCGGATCAATCCTTGTTCCGACCAATACCCGATCGCCTGCCTGCCGCTGCCGCACTCGGTACAGACTAGAAAGGGGCCGTTTCCTTGCGACGGAAACGCTTCGGACAATGAATACTCACGGCGGCAGACTTTGTCGCCTGGCACGATCGGCCACTTGCAATCGGGACAGATGAAGGCAGATTTGGCGAGATACGCGATCATGCATTTGTAGCATAGCGGTCGCCGCCTTCGCTGCTCTTCGGTCAAAGCGACGATCCTGACCCGCTCGCCGGTGAACCGAAAATTGACGAAAGAATACCACAGGCCAAAATGCCCGCAACCGTAGGGAAGAACCCTTTTTACGACCCAGACCAAGGCGGCCGCAATTGCCGAGATGGCCTTTATCAGAGATCGAACGTACTTCATGTTTCCCCTCCGGGTGCGATGTTACAACGAAAAAAGAAAAGATTCAAGGGTTAAGGAATCGTATTTTTTTGTCGAGGTTTCGCCTCGACGGGAAAGTGATATAATGTGGTCACTATGAAGATCCGCAAAGCGATCATTCCGGTGGCCGGTTTGGGAACGCGGTTTTTGCCCGCCACCAAGGCGCAACCCAAGGAAATGCTGACCTTGATCGACAAGCCGGTCATACAATACATCGTCGAAGAAGCCGTGGCTTCGGGCATTGAAGAAATAACCTTTGTCACCTCGCTCGGGAAGCGCGCGATCGAAGACCACTTCGATCGCAACTTCGAGCTGGAGTACCGCTTGCGGAAAAAGGGCAAGAAAAAGGAGCTTGGCGAGATTTTGGACATTTCCGACATGGCCACTTTCACTTATGTCCGCCAGCGCTCCCCCAAAGGCGACGGCGACGCCCTGCTTTCGGCGCGGCACATCATCGGCAACGAACCGTGCCTCATTATGTACGGAGATGATATAATGGATTCGAAGAAAACTTCCGTCTCGCAGCTCATGGAAGTTTATGACCGCTATCAAGATCCGGTCATCGGCCTTTTCCGCGTTCCCAAGAAAGAAATTTCCGGCTACGGCGTGGTCGCGGTCAAGCCGGCCGAAGGGCAAGCGGTCGAAGTAACCGGCTTCGTGGAAAAACCCGAACCGAGCAAGGCCCCGTCCGACCTCGCAGCCGCCGGCCGCTACATCATCACGCCGGAGATCTTCGATATTTTGGCACGCTTAAAACCGGGCCGCGACGGCGAAGTCCGTTTGGCCGACGCTTTCATCGACTTCCTGCGTTTCCGCTCGCTCTACGGCTGCGTGATCGAAGCGACGCGCCATGACTGCGGCGACAAGCTCGGCTTCCTAAAAGCGCAAATGGCTTACGGCCTTAAGCATCCCGAGATCGGCAAGGACTTCAAAAAATATCTTCAAAGCATCAAATAATATGTTCAAGAAAATTCGTTCTTTCATCCTTGTTTCATTGGTGGTGGCGCTCATGGGCCAAGGCTGCACGCAACAGCAGTCCCAGCAGATAATCAACGCCAAAAAACCGGTAACGCTTGAATGGTGGACCGTTTACGACGACGCCAATGCCATCCAGCCGGTCATCAGCGCGTACCGGGCCATCCACCCCAATGTTTCGATCGACATACGGGTCATGCGCCTCGACGAATACGAGGACGCGCTCATTAACGCGCTCGCCGAGGACCGCGGACCCGACATCTTCTCGCTGCACAACACTTGGATCCCCAAGTACCAGAATAAGCTCGCGCCTATCCCGGATTCGATCACGGTGCCTTTCACCTCGGTCCAAGGAACGATAAAAAAAGAGACCGTTACCGAACTCAGGACCAAGCCCGGACTTTCGGTCAAAGACCTTAAAAACAATTTCATCGACCAGATCGCAAGCGACGTGATCCTGAATGCTCCATCCGACACGCAGCCGACAATGAACAAGGATCGCATTTTCGCCTTGCCGCTCGCGGGCGACGCATTGGCTCTTTATTACAACAAGGATCTGCTGAACGCCGCCGGCATTCCCGAGCCGCCGGTTTATTGGGACGATTTTCAAAAAATGATCCCCAAACTGACCAAGCAAGACACGCAAGGGAACATCATTCAAAGCGGCGCCGCTTTGGGCACGGCCAAGAATGTCGAACGCTTTTCCGACATTTTGAGCGTCCTCATGATGCAGAACGGCACGGTCATGACGAACGGCGACCAAGTGACCTTCGACAAAACGCCGGAAGAACTTTCCGGACGCGATACGGCGCCCTCGGACTCGGCCGCGACCTTCTACACCGATTACGCCAATCCGGCCAAAGAGGTTTACACATGGAACGACAAAATGCCCGATTCGCTCCAAGCGTTCGCCTCGGGGCAGACGGCTTTCTTTTTCGGCTACTCGTACCAACTGCCGCAGATCGTCGCCCAAGCGCCCAAGCTAAATATGGGGATCGCCAAATTGCCGCAGATCCGCGACAATCCGGAAGTGAACTTCGCCAATTACTGGGTCGAGGGGGTGTCGAAAAAATCCGCAAACCAGAACTGGGCTTGGGACTTTCTCCAATTCGCCACGGCCGCCGACCAAGCGTCAAAATACCTGACCGCGGCCGAACGGCCGACGGCGCTCCGCTCGCTTATCGACAATCAAACGCAAGATATCAACCTGTCGGTCTTTGCCTCGGAAATGCTCACCGCCAAATCGTGGTATCGCGGAAAAAGCGACGCGGATTGCGAGCAAGCGATCTCCGACCTTATTTATTCCGTGCTCGCGGGCGACGACGTTCATCGAGCCGTACAGAACGCCGCGAACCGGGTGATGGAGACGTACCAGTGATGAATGAACGATAAACGATGAACTATGAACGATTAAAGGTTTCGCCCAACGAAGCCTTTTTTCTTTGTTTAAAATTGTTCATAGTTCATTGTTCATCGTTCATAAATAGTGTATAATATTCAAATATGCGAAAAAGGCTTTATACACCGCCTGCGATCTTATTGGGAATATTGGCATTCGCGCGTTTCGCCTTGGCCGACAACAAATGCGACGTTTCAGGCTATAATGCGGGTGCAAACCACGGCCTTTTGCAAGGAGTTCAGCCGGTTTGCGCCGTTTGCGGAACATGCAGTATTGCCGATATTTTTGTTGTGGGTAATACTATAACTCAGCTTATCCTCGGCCTTTCCGGTTCGATCATGCTCCTTATGATCATTTACGGCGGGTTCCTTTTCCTTACGTCGAGCGGCAACTCCGAACAGATAAGCAAGGCCAAAAAGGTGCTTTTTGGCTCGCTCATCGGCCTTGTGATCGTGTTCGTCGCCTATACCGCCGTCCAGTTCGTCCTTGGCGCCCTTGGCGTGCCGAACGTGGCCGATGTTTTCAAGCGGCCGTTCATGGGTGCCGCAGCACCGGCCGCAACGCCGGCAAAATAAAATCATTATGTACAAATTGACAGCCAAAATTTTGTGCGGATACATGCTTGCCCTCTTGATCATGGTCGGAATTTCTTTGGCGCCGGCGCCGGCTTTGGCTGCACCGGGATGTTGTGTGTGTGGAAGCACCGCGACTTCCGACGCTTGCGACACTACATCACCGACATCGTGCCTAGCGCCCGAATGTGGCGGCCAAGGCGGCACTTGCGGCGACTGCGCTGCAGGCGGCGGTGGTGGCGCGGGCGCAACCGGCGCCACGCCGACGGCCGGCTCGCTGACCAATCCGCTCTCGGGCGCATGCGGCAAGCTCGACGCTTCGCAGCCGAATGCGGGACAAACATGCATTCAACTCATTATCGGCAACGTGATCAAGGCCGCGCTCGGCATTGTCGGTTCGATCGCCCTTCTCATGATGACCTACGGCGGTTACCGCTGGCTCACGGCCATGGGCAACAGCGAGCGGGTGGAAAAAGGCAAGGACACGCTCATTTGGGCGGTGCTCGGGCTCGTTGTCATCTTCGGCGCTTACGCGATCACGAGTTACGTTATCGACAAACTGGTCGCGGGCAAATAGCGGGTGGGCATAAGCATTGCCGCGGCTCTTTGGTCGCGACAATACCCGTACCCATTCTATGAAAGGGGGTGACATGAAATGAAGCTAGTCAGAAAAATCAGCACGATCGGCGCGACCGTCGGTTTGTTGCTCATGCCGTTTGCGTCCAAGGCTCTCGACACGACCCTCGGGCTCTCTAACGGCAACGTCGGTTCAGCCACCGGACTCGGCACCCAGGATGTGCGCCAGACCATTGGTAAAATAATCAATGTGGCCTTGTCGCTTTTGGGCGTCATCGTCCTCGTCATCATCATCTACGGCGGATTCCTTTGGATGACCGCCGGCGGCAACGATGAAAAAGTCGGAGAAGCCAAAAAGTGGATCTTCGGCGGTATCATCGGTCTCGTCATCATCCTCTCGGCCTACGCGATCGCCACGTTCGTCATCTCGAACTTGGTTAACGCGACCACCGGCCAAGTTTAAAAGCACGTCTGCAGACACGCACCATGCACCTAGGGTGCATGGCCGTGGCGATAAAGTCGCCACAGCTATGCACCCAGCGAAAAAAATCGGGCTCGCGGCAATGATCGCGGCGGCGCTAGCGGCCCCTTTTTCGGCCTTGGCCGATTTAACGGGATCCGGCCTTAACGCCACGGCCGGCCAAGCCTTGCTAGCAACCACGCCGGGACAGCTCCCCATCATCATCGGCACGATCATTAAGACGGCGCTGGGGCTCGTGGGCATCATCTTTTTGGTCCTCATGGTCTATGCCGGCTTTATTTGGATGATCGCTCGCGGCGACGAGGCCAAGGTGGAAAAAGCCAAAGACACAATCATAAATTGCATCATCGGCGTTGTCATTGTCGCCAGCGCTTACGCCATTACGAGCTATATCATCAATGCCGTAACCGCTCCGATGCCGGCCCAGAGCGCGGCGCCAACCACGCCGGCAACCGGAAGCACCGATCAAACTCCACCCGCCTTGGGCGCGCCGCAATAACCGCAACCGTAACAATTATCGGAAATGCCAATATGAAAATAACCCGCATCGCCTTACGTTCGATCGCCGCGCTCACCCCGCTTGTCGCCCCGCTCACGGCCTTCGCCGCCTACAACGCCGACACCACCGGGCTGTCCGCGAGCGGCAGCCAGGCCGGATTGGACACCACGGCCAACCAGCTTCCGTTCGTCATCGGCACGGTCATTAAAACCGCGCTCGGCGTGGTCGGCATCGTCTTTTTGGTCCTCATGGTCTATGCCGGCTACATTTGGATGATCGCCCGCGGCGACGAGGCCAAGGTGGAAAAAGCCAAAGAGACGATCGTGAACTGCATCATCGGCATTGTGATCGTCGTCGGCGCTTACGCCATTACGAGCTATCTGGTTACGGCTTTCAGCCAGCCCGCGGCGGGAATACAAATAAAAAAAGGCGATCTTTGTAGCGTTGGTGCTGAAAGTCAATGCCCTGGCACTTGTGCGATGGATTCAACAGGAAGCTATAGATGCCAATAGTAAAAATATGAAAAAATATCTTATACCACTGACCGCTTTTTTTCTCCCCCTCATCGCCAAAGCGCAGGACTTGGGCGGAACCTTGCTTCAGCAGGCGGGTGTAAAAAATGCCGGATACAAAGACGTCCAGATCGAGACGATCATCGGAGGCGTGATCAACGCCTTTCTCGGCATCTTGGGCGTGATCTTTTTGGTGCTCATCGTCTATGCCGGCTACATTTGGATGATCGCCCGCGGCGACGAGGCCAAGGTGGAAAAGTCAAAGAACACGATCATCAATTCGACGATCGGACTCGTGATCGTGCTCGCCGCTTACGCCATTTCCTATTTTGTCCTAAGCAAGATCCTCGCAGTATCCATAAAAAGCCCGTAATATGAATAAATTATTTTTATTAGCTGATGCAACGACGCCGCCGACAACCACCGCCGGCCCAATCAGCCGCTTGAACGGCGCCGGGAACGCCGGCGGATATGTGGTGGGACAAGGCGCGGATATCGGCCTTATTAACATCATAAGCATTGTGATAAAAGCGGCATTGGGCGTGACCGGCGTCATTTTTTTGGCGCTCCTTGTCTTTGGCGGCTATGTTTGGATGACCGCCGGCGGCGATGAAAGCAAAGTTGAAAAGGCCAAACAAACGATCGGCCGAGCGACGATCGGGCTCATCATTGTGCTTTGCGCTTATGCCATTACCGCTTTCGTCGTTCCCATGGCTCTTTGCGCGAGCGGACATGAATCCGCTTGCCCGGGTGAAGGTTTATTGGCACCTGATTTATGAAGCCGAGAACCATACCCATACAATATCTATAGAATAAAAAAGTGCCCGTTGGTTGCCAGCCAACGGGCGTTTATTTTCGATGATGTCGTTCCTACTTAGGAACGACGGCGAAGGTCGTGCCCTTTGGCACCATGCCGAACGGGCACTTTGTTAGAACCGATTCCGGATTGATCGAAGGAACGAAGAAGCCGTTCTGTTTCATTGAGAGCGTTACCGCCAACTCCTCTTCGAAGCAGTACATCTGCCCATTGAGATTCGCTCGAGTGAGCAGTTGGTACTCGTCCGAACCAGGTCTGACCTCCGGGAACATTCCCGTCATGTCAATGACCGGAAAGGCGAAGCCAACGAACTTGTAAAGGCATTCGCCCCGGAAATTCAGCCTGGTGCAAAGCGGCCAAACGAAATTGGTCCACTGGCCGTCCAGCAGGCGCTGGAGCGGCAATCTTCCGCCGTTCGGGTTCATGATGACGGGCGGCCCGTCGTTCACGCTGAGATAGACGATGGCAAGACCCGGACCAAGTCCGTTCCTTACCGTGCCGCACTCGATCGTCGACATGCCTGGCGGGCAGCCGGCCATGAGCTTGGGCATTTCCGCCATGGCCCTTGCCATGGCATCGGCCGCCGGATTCCGCATGACGGGCGGCGCTGGTGCGGGCGCAACATTGGCTTGCGCATAGACCCCGCCGCAACCGGCGAAGAGAACGAGACAAACGAACATTCGCGTTGTTTTCATTTGCGTGTCCTTTCCTTAGAAGGCCTTGAGAACTTCGAGCTTGTCGTGCCCAAAGTCATGATTGGTTTTGACGGATTCAATACGGAGCCGACTTGCGAATTTTCGACAAAGTTCCGCATGATCGGGATTGACGCTTGCCTCGCGTTCGAGAACGCTGATGAGCGGGCCATAATCTTCGGCCGCAACCAAGCTGTCGGCGAAATTCGTGGCAACGGTCGCAGTTGGTGCCACGGCCGTTGTTTCCGACGCCTCGGCCGGTTGTCCGCCTTTTCGCAAGCGCTCGACGGTCTTAAGATAGAACTCAAGCGCTTTCTTCTTGGTTTCCGCGGAAGGGTCGTTCGATGGATTGAATGACACTGTTTGCGCTTGCCAATACGGATTGGTTCCGTACGGCTGCAAGGCGATGCGGTTCGTGGCATCGGCGGTCAGAACCAAGGCCTGGCCAATGCTGCATTCTTTGATGAACCGCCCGGCGCCCGCCATCACTTCCATGTACCCTTGCCCGTAAACCGGCATGGTTCCGAAAAAGTCCACGCCATGGTAGCTGCTGCTGCCGCCGTGCTCGAAGTCCAAACCGCACGGATTCTGGCCCGGCGCCCGGAAGGCCGCGACGGTCGGGATCGGCAACGGCTGCCTGTTCGCCGTCCAGCCGACGGCGCAACCGGAGATCGAAACAAGAACGAACAAGGAAACGGTGAATTTTCGTGCCATTGGAACTCTCCTTTCCCGCTTTTTGCGGGACATAACGAACGTTTTTTCGAAATTTTCAAACACCTCCCCCATTACACCACAACAGTATAATCTAGCACGAAATAATGATTTTGTCAAGCCAGTTAGCCAAAAAAAGCGTATTTATGAATAAAAAAGGCCGTGTGCGGGGAGGATCCCACGCACACGGCTCGAACTGCGATACTCTGCTACAGAGCGTTGCCAAACTTCGCCATGGTTTGGCGAAGCGCTTCTTTGGCGATCTGATCTTCGGTCATCGGCTTGCCAACGGAGGCGGCCTTGTTGCCGGCGCCGGGAGAAGCCGCGGGCGGATTTGATGCCGGTGGCGGATTTGAAGCGGCCGGTTGGCACTGGGTCAAGACGACCCCGTCAAAATCCTTGCCAGCCTCAAACAGCTTGATCCGCTTGTGCAGAGCGGCAAGGCGAGCTTGATGACACTCGTCATTGTTCGTTCTTGCCTCAAGCTTCCTTGCCTCGAGGAGATCAGGATAGATCCCGTCGAGAATTTCCTTGTCGCCCTTCTTCTCCAGTTTGGAGATGACCCTTGCCACGGCTTCGCGCCGCGCGTTGGCCTGATCATGGACCGCTTTAGCGACGTCCGCCTTGGCCTGTTCGGCTTTGGCAATGGCTGTGCAATCCATGAATTCGGCGGTGGATACCTCGCCTTTGATGATGGCGTCCGCCGTGATCATGTCGGCGGCAGCGTTTTTGCGCGCGCACTCGCTCTTATCCGTACCCATGTTGAAATCCCTGACCGCCACAACGTACGTGTACGCGTTCCCAAGCAGCTTCTCGTCTCCCGGTTCTTGGTTTCCTGCGAGCACGCGCTTGGTCGCATCTTGAAGGGCGCTTGAGCGATACGAATCGGTGCCCGTGTACCAATGCTCGGCCTTGGCATACGCGAACGAGTTAACGAACAAACCGAGAAGCAAACCAACAACCGCGATGATGTTGATCCACATCGCGATCTTGATGCGGTTGACGCCGAGATAGACGCTTATCGCATAAAGCGCGACGGCCGCGCAGACAAGAGCGATGAAGCTTCCAAGGGATATGTCCACCGGAAACACGCTGTCCATCTGGGTGAACACTCCGAAGGTGACGATCCAGATGAAAAGCGCCAGGAACATTTTCCGTTCTTCTTTGCCCTTTTCTTCCGAGAGCACTTTGCCCTTTGTAATGATGGCGTCCAGTCCGAGCGCGTCCGGAGCCAGGGCGGCGAGCACCTCACGAACCCGGTCAAAGGCGCTGCTTACAAGGCTTAGTCCCTTGATCAGAGCCTCTGATTTGAGAACGATGATCCCGAGCCAAAAGGCCGCATAGAGCGTGCCCAGTCCGCGGACGCAGCTGCCAAAGCTCCTGATCCCGTTCGAAACGGTATTCCAGAAGCTGTGCCCCAAAGCGTCAGTCGGCTGATTGGAATAACCATAGCGGCCGATTAGCAAACCGAGGACGATCAGACCGAAGCCGAAGAACGCCGCTTCACGCAGTTGAGCCGCAAGGGTCTTGCCGCTCAAAGCGTTCTTGATCGTCGCCCTAGTATCGGTTATTTCCTCACTGTTTACTGCGAGTTTCCATAAGGTCTTTGCATTCTTCCAAATCGGCGACCACAGACGGTAGATCGCCGTATCAAGCGCGAGCGCTCCAAAATTATTCTGATCGAGTATCTTCGTTGCCATGACTTCACATTCCTTTCTTTTGCAAATTGTTCATGAACTTTCGTTCTTTGATCCCGCCTGTATTTTGCAACAGACGGTCTCAAGAAACGGGTCCAGCAGATCAGGCGCGAGCCCAACCTGCTGAACCGAGAAAGAACCTGCTAGAAATCACCCCTTACAGAACAAACGACGCCACAATCTCATTCCGGGGCCCTCTGTCATCGGCACGGGTTGGGGCTTGACGGGCCTTGCCGCCCGATCACGCTCCAATTTCGCAGTGCGTTCATCGGCCCTCCGCCCTTCTGCTTCAGCCCACTCTCCCATTTCCTTCCAGGCATGTTGAATGAATGCGGTGGCCTTGTGCGCCGATGCCGCGGGGATACCAAGGGCTTCCGCCAAATGACCGTGAACCACTCTGTCCTTCGCGAGAACGATCATGTCAAGAAGGTCTTGAACATTCCTCGCCAGGAACAAACCCATGAATTCGTCTTCGCTGTTGATGGCGGCATCGAGTTCGGCCAATTGGGCCATGTTGAGCAGCGCGAGGAGATCGCGCAATTTACCAAGCTTCGCCTGATCAACGCCCTTGATCTTTCCCGACTCGGCGCGGCCCAAGAAGGCTTGCAAGCTGTTCGCCTTTTCCTCTTTTTTTGGAGCGGGGACGGACGCCTTAGCAATCTTGGCGGCGCGTTCGGCAAGGAGCTGCGCGTCGGCGAAGAACAATCCGGAACAGCAGGCGGCGGGCATGCGCGGTGTATGGATGACCTGATCCGGCCTCATCGACCCCAGATCAGTGCGCGGATCCTTCCTCGCCGGTCGGCCTGGTTTTTTGTCCGACGCAGGAACCGCCGGCACGATGTTGTAGCGAGGAACGACTTGGCAGGCGTGATTATGGTAATGGATCGGATCGTCCGGATCGATGATGACCTCGTTCGACGGAAACAGCGCCTCGGCCGAACCGGCCGGAAGCTTTTCGAGTGTTTCACCGTGAGACTGGCGCAAGGCCGCGCTGTAATCATAGGTGAATGCCGCGCGAACGTCGTCAAAGACATCTTTTATCTTGTCAGCCCAATCTTCATTTTTCACCGTTCTGCCGATGAGCGAAGAGATGACCACGCCCAACCCCGTTGAAGCGAGCGGAAGCGCGTACTTAATGAAATTATCGGAGTGCGCAAACGCTTCGTTGATTTTTTCGGGAGTCCAACCAACCATCGCTTTGGCAATGGATGGAAGAACCTGCGCCACCGCTGTGCGAACTACGGATCGCTCAACATCAACCTTAAGACTGTCAGCCATAACGGCCTCCTTTTTTCTTTGTAATGGGAACTCTCGTCCGTTTTCGCGCAGTTATGCGTGATCGAACAAGCGGGTAAATATAACACGAAATTCAAGAAATGTCAAGGTTTGAGCCAATTTAATGCATATTTAAAGCTAAATACTACACGCCTCTCGGTTCGCCGCGCATACCTCCGTCGAGCTGAGCTCGACTTCGGGTCTGTGGCACCCGGTGCTCGGCGGATTTCCGGCTTAACGCCGGATTAATCCTTATCGGCAGTTTTAAATTTGAAGAATTTTTTAACATTGTGCCGATCGAATTTTTGATAACGGCGTTATATATTTTGTCACCCCCGAGCGCACGTCGGGGGCCCAATCAATATTAGGCGGCCGTCCGACCAAGCGAGATTGGATTCCCGCCTCCGCGGGAATGACAATTTGAGATGCTTCGATCTTTCTATTATTTTCGATATGGATGTTTCTTGGCCAACGGGGACAAGAGCTGCGCTTTTGAACGCACTCACCAGCTAACGCTGGTGGTTTATCGGGTTAAAAAAACGGGGCCGCATGCTAGACGCATGCGACCCCTCGAGAATGTCCTATTGCGGAACGACCGTGCCACTACCTTCATCCCCATCATCCGTACTTGATGCGGCGTTCCCCGGAACCAGCTTGTTCCCCAAGTCCGGCACCACAGTGCCGCTGCCTTCGTCCCCATCATCCGAACTTGGTGCGGCCTGTTCTTCGGTTTGCACGGGTTGACTTGCCGTATTCGCGCTTGCCGAACCGTCGTCTTGCGAGTCCGGTTCTTCCGGTTCCGCAACCACCCTTTCTTCCACCATCCTGCGCGACATGTTCTTTACCGTTCCAACCGACTTACCGGTCAAACCTAGGCTCATCATTTCGAGCCAAACAGGCAAAGCCGCCGAAGCGCCGGTTTCCTTATTTCCCAGTTTCTGCCCGCGAGGACCGTTTGACTTTTCATACCCGTACTGAACCACTCCCGTAATATGCCCGGCGAATCCGGCGAACCATGCGTCGGAAAAATCCGCCGCCGTGCCGGTCTTGCCGAACACGTCCTCGGTGAGCCGCCCTTCGGCCGCTCGCGCCGTGCCTTGGGTCGGCACCGCGCGCAGAAGCTGCTTCATGACCGCTGCCGTTTCCGCGTCCACTGCTTGCCTTGCTTCGCGCACAGGCGGCTCGGGCGCGTTTTCGCCGGTGATCTTAATGATGATCGTCGGTTCAACGTACCGGCCGTTGTTCGCGAAGGTGGCGTAGGCCGCGGCAATTTCCATTGGCTGGATCGGGCTGGTGCCCAGCACCAGCGACGGTTCCGGATCAAGACCTGACTTGATCCCCAGCTCGCGCGCAATGCGGATCGTCGGCTTGATGAGGCCGTTGTCTTTGCAATATTTGAGCGGACGCAATACCGACCTCTCCCCGGTCTTTTCATCAACGACGTACTTTTCTTCCGTCTCCGCGTCAACCGGCGGCGCCCCGCACATAAGCTTCACGGCAATTGTGTTGTAGGAGTGGGCGAAAGCCGTAATGAGCGGAACATCCGGAACTTCCGACTTTTCGCCGGAGTAGTTTCCCGGCCACCACAACGGTTTTCTGGGTTCCTCGTAACAGTCCCTTTCGTCCCTGTAAAGCGCATTCATCGACTTGCCGCTTTCTACGGCGGCCGTATAGACGAAGAGCTTCATAACCGAACCGGGCGAACGCGGCGCGAATGCGTGGTTCAAGCCGCCCGCTCTGTACGGAATGCCGCCGACCATGACCAGAACCTCGCCGGAAGCGCTATCCAACATGATTGCCGTTCCCTGCGGAGCGTAAGTGCGTCCGTGACGGTCGCCGATCGCTTTTGCACCGGCCGCGAGCGCGTCTTTGACCTCGGCTTGACGCTTAATGTCGATTGACACCTGAATGGTGAGCCCTAGCTGGTTAATGCGCTCCATCGTGCCGTATTTGTCGAGCAAGAATTTCCGGACATAATCCAAAACTTCCTGGCCGGTTGCGGCTTCGGGCGCGCGTTCGGAAACGAACACCAGCTTTTCAGTCATGGCTTTGTCGTAGTCGGCTTCGGAGATCATGTCGAGAGCGTACATTCGGCCCAAGACATATCTCTGTCGCGCGATGGCTCCGGCCCGGCCTTCATTAGGCTTGGTCGACTTGGAAAAAGGCGACTTTTTCTCCGGACTCTGAGGCAGTCCGGCCAAAAGCGCGATCTTGGCCAACGACAGATCTTTCGGCGCCTGACCGAAGGTGAAACGAGCGCCGGAATCGATCCCGTAATGGTCGAACCCGTAGCTGATCTTGTTCAAGTACATCGTCATGATCTGCTCTTTGGTGTACTTGCTTTCGATCTCCCATGCGACCATCATTTCCACAACCTTGCAAGCCCAATCGCGCTTGGTGCTCGAGCACCCAAGGTAGTTCTTCACCACCTGTTGAGTGATCGTCGAGGCGCCTTGCTTGAAGTGCGGGAAGTGCTTAAGGCCGGAAAAAAAGGCCCTGGCCACGCCTCGAAAATCAACGCCGCCGTGCGTCCAGAACCGCTGGTCCTCGGCCGCGACGACCGCGTTAATAAGATTTTCAGGCAGATCGCGATAGGCGATCACCCGGCGTTTGACGCCGATCTCGCCGATCAAAAGCCCGTTGCGGTCGATGACGCGCGTTGCGACATCAAGCTTCTTGTCAAGGCCATCGAGCGACGGCATTTGGGCGCGGAATTCCGCGTACCGCCTGTACACAAGACCGCCGCCGATGATGGCGACCGGAAGCATGAGAACGAACATCCATTTGACGATCGACCAAAGCAAAGAATCAGAGCGCCGAGTGCCGGCGCCACGAATCGTGTTGCCAGCCATTTCGGCCTCCTTAATTTTCAAATATCATTCCGTAGAGCGTACGGAAAAACGCGTTTCGCGGACATTCCACGAAACACTCGATTATGGCACAAAAAGAGGAAAAAGTCAAGTTGGGCGGGCCGAATGTCTAATGTCGAATGTCTTCAGCCCTAGGCTGATCCGCCTCGGGCGGAAATGTCTAATCCGGTCGAAATTAGTGTAGAATGTGTTTATGACAGCCAAACGCGAAAAACTGATCTTGGGGGCGGGGGTCGTTGTTTTTTTTGCGGTCATTTTCGCGATCAGCGTTTTTAAATATTTCCGTTTCGGCTTTAACGGCTTTGACCTGGCCATTTATAACCAGGCCTTCTGGAATACGGTCCATGGGCGTTTTTTCGCCACATCCATCAATCCGCCGAGCTATTTAGGCGACCATGCCGAGTGGCTCATTCTCGCGCTCGCACCCATTTATGCGCTTATTCCCCACCCGCTCACGCTGGTTTTTTTGAACGTCGCCGTGGTTGCCATTTCCGCGATCCCCGTATGGCTAATGGCTAAACTTAAATTCAGCGATCCAAAAACGCGCCTGCTCTTCCCGCTCCTCTGGCTTATCAATCCTTATGTTTGGAATTTGGCATTCTTTGAATTTCACCTGATAACTTTCGCCGTTCCGCTGACCTTGCTCGCCGCGTATTTTTTCCTTAAAGACCGCTGGAGCGCTTTCATCATCACGACGATCGCGATCTTGCTTTGTCGCGAGGATATGGCGTTCATTGTCATGGGTTTTGCGATCTTGGCTTGTTTTGAGGCGGTGCGCGGACGCAAAAAATCCGCCGATCTATGGCGCTGGGCCATCATTCCGATCGTTCTTGCCGTCGCGGCTTTCGCGATCAACCAAAAAGTAATCACTCATTTCAACCCCGACGGGACTTATAAATTCTTCGTCTACTACGATTGGCTCGGGCGGACGCCGCTCGCGATCGTAACCTCGGCTCTGGCCAACCCCCTGCGCGTGTTTTTGCATCTTTTTTTGCCGGTCAATTTGTATTTGGTCATCGTTTTGATGTTGCCGGTCGTTTTCCTGCCGTTTGTTCGTCCGCGTTTTTTGCTTCTTATCGCGATCGTGATGCTGGAGTACATGCTCAACCGGGACGGAGCGGAACTGGTAATCATAAAGTCGCAATACGCGGCAGCTTTCCTGCCGGCGTTGATCCTCGCGACCATCGAGGGCTACGAGCGCCTGATGCGGATGAAAAAACCCTTTAAACTGATCCCCAAGGAGCTCATGCCGGCGATCGTCATTGCCGCGAGCGTTTATGTTTGGTTCACCTACGGCCCCGGGATCAGCCTCGCGAACGGCTTTGCGTTACCGAACGCGCGCGCCCAAGCCGAACAAGCGGTGCTCGCGCTCATACCTAAGGATGCGCCGGTCGTCGCCTCGATGGAGGCGCTGACCGAACTGTCATCAAGAAAATACGTCTGGCCCATGAGCTATTTTTGGATCGGCAAAAAACAATATGGAACATCCGATTACAAATTGCCGGTCGCGCCCGAATACGTGGTGCTGGACCAGCAGGACTTTATTTATTTCGCCATGGTGTATCCGCAATATTCATGGTCGATGAAATCATATCCTCTGGCCGCGCAGGTTTTCCGATCGTTTATCGCAAAAGGGAAATACGGCGTTATTTTTGATCGTCAGGGCATTGCCGTTTTGCGTCGCGGCGCGGGCGGCCCGCTGCCGTTCGTCACGGTCCGCGATAACGCGCCGGAGGCCGTTAAACCGATGAATAAAAAAATGGGGCCGCTCAACTTTTTGGGCTGGGATCCCGCCTCCGGTACCAACACCGAACCGCACTTGTTCTTTTCCGCCGATCGACCGGTCGCCAAAGACCTCGTAATAAAAATAAACGACGAATATTATCCGCTGGGTAACGGCCTTTATCCGGCCACCGATTGGAAACCCAATGAGGTCGTAGAGATCGCGCCGCCGGTCGCATCCGCCAAAATGAAGATCCAACTTTACACGATCACCGGCGGACTGAACGTGGCCGCCGACGGCAGTTTGTTCTTCAGCTTTGACACGGCGCATCCGGAAAGCGACCCCGTCACTCTGCAATAACTTCGATCTCGCTTCGTCTTTCGGCACGCGCGCGGCTCATGTACCATGCAAAGAATTCAACGTACAAACCGGTCAGCAAAAGCGACCACGCGACCCAATAATTCGTGTTGCGCACGAAACGGTCAATGAGCGGCGACCAAATTTGAACGAAATTCATGTCCAAGAAAACGATGACGGAAACGGCCGCGACGATGAGCGCAACGCCCCATGACTCGTCGGCGACAAGAATGGCGATCGGCAGGAACAAATATAAATAGCGTTCGTGCATTTCCGTCGTTAGCATGAAGAACGAGAAAACCATGGCGCTGGCGGCGGCGAGAACGACGGCGCGGCCCGGACGCTTGGGAAGAACATAAATGATGGCGGCGGCGGCAAGCGCAAAAGCGACAAGGCCAATATTGCGATAGCTCACGGCGAGGACCGTTTCCGTATCAACCACCCAGCGCCTGGAAAACATATGAAGGAGGAACCACGGGTTCCAGGCGTTGATCGAAACGGATGGATACATTCCGATCGAACCGGACAGACTGCGCCAAATGGCGGAAAGCGACGAGGCAAGGACGTAAGGAAGCGCGATAAGCGCGGCCAGCGCGGCGGCGGGGATCATTTCGATGATCATTTTTTTAAAACCCGATCCTTTAAAATGAACCGCGGCAATGATCGGCAGGACGGCCAGGGCCTGGATCTTAAAAAACACGGCGATGACGATCCACGCCCAGGCGAGGCGGTATTTGCGATCGGCGGCGGAAACGACCGCAAGCAGGGCGAAAACGGCGTAGAGCGAGTCGATCTGTCCAAAGACGGCCGAATCGAACCAAACCGCCGGATTAAACAGCACGAATGACGCGGCCGCGAGCCGCCATCGCGGTTTGGCTGAAAAATAAACAACCGTCGAAAGAAATATGTCGCCCAAGATCGCCGGGGTTTTCAAAAGGACGCGCCCCACCTCGGTCGTCGCAACCGAGGCGGGTCCCAATAGCGCGAGAATGGGAAAGTAAAGGGCGAGGTTGGGAAAAGCATGGCGCGGCCAAGACGGAATAAAATAAAAACGAAAAAAATTAAAATGCCCTCCCGTGGCCGCCCAGTAGGAAAAGGCGCCGAGATCATATTCGCTTCCGGATGTAGGCGCCAGATAAAAACGGAGGACCAAAGCGACGAGCGCCAAAACGATGAACCATATCAATTGGACCGTGTTTTCTTTTTTCATTTTGATGGCGCCGCGGATGCGGGTCCGACTTTCTTTTCGGAGAGCGCGCGGCGCATGTACCAGCCGAAGTAGACGATGAATAAGCCGATGAATATTGCCGACCAAGTGACACAGCCGTCAACCGTTTGAACAAAAGAATGGGCCATGGCGGGCATTGCTTGAATGAAATTTATATCCAGAAATACAGCAACCGAGGCAAGGACGGCAATATAGGCGACAACGGGCGACTCACTCAAAAGGACGGCGAGAAAAGGAATGATCGGATAGGAATACCGTTCATGCATTTCCGTAAGCAGCATGAAGAAGGCGAAACACATGGCCGCGGCGGAGGCAAAAACAACCGTGCGACCGGGCTTTTTCGGCAACGCGTAGATGATCGCGATCGCCGCAAGCGCAAAAGCAACGAGTCCGATATCTTTATAGCTTATGCCGATCACCGTTTCCGCGTCCGAGACCCAACGGAACGAGAATATGTGGAGCAGGTACCACGGATTCCAGGCGTTGACCGAAACCATCGGGAACATGCCAACCGTGCCCGACAAGCTCCGCCAAATTACGATCGGCGACGAAACAATGATGTAAGGAAGCGCAATGAGCGCCGCCAAGATCGCCGGTGGGATCATCTCGACGATCATTTTTTTTAATCCCGACCCTTTAAAGTGAAAAACGGCGATGAGCGGCAAAAGAGCGATGGCTTGGATCTTAAAGAACGCTGCGACGACGAGCCACGCCCACGCCGAACGGTATTTGCGTTTGGCGACAAAAAGCACGGAGAGCGCCATGAAGGCGGTGTAAATGCTCTCGGTTTGTCCAAAGATCGTCGAATCATACCAAACAGCCGGATTGAATAGCACAAAAGCGGCGGCCATGAGCTTCCAGCGGGGCTTGGCGCCCGCGTAAACGATGGCGGCGAGAAAGATGTCGCCGAGAATGGCCGGGGTTTTCAAAAGGACGCGCCCCGCCTCGGTCGTCGCTTGAGCGGCGGGCCCCAACAGCGCAAGAATGGGAAAATACAAAGCGTAATTGGGAAAAGAAAGCCATGGACCTTGCCGATCGGAATAAAAACTAAAAAAATTAAATAGCCGTCCTCGCGCCGCCCAATAGGAAAAGGCCGTCATGTCGTATCCATTTCCCTTAAGGGGCGAAAAATAATAGCGCGCGAAGAGCGCCGCGAGCGACAAGACGCCGAACCACGCCAGCGAACGGCGGTCGATGGCGCGGCAACGCAGTTTGACGAGCGAACCGAGCGAGGACATTCCTTCGACAATGGAAAGTTTTGACCTTCCTTCTTTGCGGTCGACGAATTCGATGGGAACCTCGGCAACGGAAAAGCCGCCGGTCTCGGCAAGCATGACCATTTCTTCTTGAAAGGCATAGCCTCTGGAGCGCACCGCCGCCGGGTCGATCGCCTTAAGGAAGTCGGCGCGATAAACGCGAAAACCGGTCGTGGCGTCGCGCGTTTTTAGACCAAAAACAAAACGCGATATGCCGGCGGCGGCGCGCGAAAGCAGGTCGCGGCTCCGGCTCCAGCCGGCAACCGAGCCGCCGGGCACGCGGCGCGAACCGAGCGTCAAGTGAGCGCCTTCGGCTTCCGCAAGCAGGCGGATGATGTCCTCCGGCGCGTGCGACAGGTCGGCGTCGATCGTGACAATGAACTCCGCACCGTTCGCGAGCGCCTCGCGCATGCCATGAAGAAGCGCGCCGCCCAAACCGCGCTCGCCGACCCGGACGATGACTTTAACGGGAACGGACGAGATAAAGGAACGAACAATGTCGGCCGTGCCGTCGGGAGAAGCGTCATCGACCACGATGATCTGCGCCGCGGGGATAGCGGCAACCAGACGGCGCAACAGCTCGTCGATGTTGGCCGCTTCGTTATAGGTGGGTACGACGATGGCGATTTTCATTTGAAAAGATATATTTCCGATTCCTTATCCTCATAAACGCGCGTGAAGCGCGGCGAGCGCCCGAGCATGGTATCAAGCTCGTTGTGGACGCGGTCGGCCAAGACATAGTGCGAATCAAGTTCTTTCATGACGCCGACCGGGTCGGTCGATTTGCCTAGAGTAAAATTCACGTAATCCCAATAGCGCTTCGGGTTGGCCCTGTACATGAAGGTCGGGTCCAGCCCCATTATATACCGGTTGCCGTCGTCCCGAAAAAAAAGCGGCGGCATGTCATCCCAATCGGCGTTCACGACGATCTCGTCGGGGGCGGCATGCGTTTTTAAGTATTCCGCCGCTTTTTCGTAGAGCGTGAAGCTGTAATTCCCGGCTAGGTCTTTTTTCGCCCGAGCGAGCCCGATGCCGGCGTAAACGGCGATAAGAGAGAACGCCACGGCGGCGGCAAGCATTGCCACGACCGCGTTTTGCCTTAAGAGCGTTTTGAAATTTGCGATGCGGAACTCGCTGAACCAAGCGGCGACGGCGGCGACCGCGAGCGGAACGAAATACTCGACATGGCGCTGCGAGCGCAGGGTCAGCACAAGGAAAGCGCCGGCGCAAAACGAAAGCGCCATGGCGAGACGGAGCGGCTCGCGACGGTCGTTCTCTTCGCATTGCGTTATGACGATCGGGAAAATAATGATCGCGGCAAAAGCCATAAGACAGAGGAGCGGCAGATCGTGAGCCAAGCGCAGCGGCAAATACGGATACCATTCGGCGCCGACGCCGATCTTGCCCTGATAATTGATCACCGCAATTTGCACGATCTGCTCCCAGTAGAATTTCAAGTTTTGCGGAAAGAACGGGTTAATGATAATTCCGGCAATCGCTCCGGACCAAAGAGCGAGTAATGATTTAAATCCGTCATTGCGAGGAGGCCGAAGCCGACGAAGCAATCTCGTGAACATCGAAGCCATGGTGATATTTTCATGGGATTGCTTCGCTTCGCTCGCAATGACAATTTTTTTGTCTCGTTTTTCAAACGACACAACCAAGATAACAACGGTTCCCAAGCCGACGAGGGCCGGCCAGCTGCCGTGCGTCCATACATAAAAGAAAGCGACGACCGCGAGCGGCCAGGTCCGTTTTTTCGCAGCAAGAGCCAAACCGACAATAAGGAAAGCGACGCCGAGCGCCGAGGCTTTGGACAGACCGATCCTGAAGGCAAGCGGATTCATGATGCCGGCGGCCAGCGCGAAGGTCGCCGCGAAACGGATACCCACGTATCGGAGCGACCAAGCAAGCGCCGCGATCGCGAGGGCGGCCATGACCGCGGTCGCTAACTTCATGCCCAAAAGCGGTCCGAATAATTTTATGAAAGGAATGAGCGCGAGGTGATACAGAAAATGCTGGTCGGCGAAGGAATTGGCAAGGGTCGTAAACGGCATCCAAATGAAATTTCGGAGCGGCCCGTGCGCGGCGATGAGTTCGGCCATCTTAAGGTGATAGAACGAGTCAGGGTCGGCAAAACCCTTGCTTCCGATCTGAAGCGGCAAATACAAAACGAGCATTATTGCAAAAACAACGACCTCGGAGAGCCAAGGGTGTTTTTTAACGAAATCCGTTATTTTGTTCCAAATATTAAACATTAAATGTTAATGTTTAAAATTTAATGTTTAAAATTTGCCGACATACATACATTACCAAGGTCGGCACATATACAAAAGGGGCGGCTGCCCGTGCGGGCAAGCGCCCCTAGCGATCGACACCGCCCTGTCCCCAAGCATGGGTCGGACAGGGCAGAGATCGAAAGAACTTCATCCGCGGCCGAGTTCCTTCTTAAAGAAGTCAACCCAGGGGATGTTTGAGGGATCGATCCGGTTCTGTATCGCCATATAGAACGAGACCCAGCTGCCAAAAGCCAATGTCTCGAAAGCCTGGCCTAGCGGCGAGGCATGGCTCGCCTTCCACAAGTTAAAGCCGTAACCTTGCTTGGCCAAAACCTTTTGCGTGACCTTGAGGCGGCGGCTGATGCGCTCGGCATACAGGTCGGAATCGATGAAAAGAAAAGCGAGCAAGCGGCGCAGCTCGGCCGGATTGGTGAGCCCCTCCATCAGGTGATGGTTAAGCTCGGGAACAGGGAAGGCGACGCTAAATTGCTTGGCGCATTCATGGATCTCGTTTTGGAACGCATGACCGTTCCCTATGAGGTGCTCGGCGGAGATAATGACGGGGACGGTGCCCGCGAGCGCATGCGCCATGAGCTTGGCCGGATTATCGTTGCTCGAAATGTTCGGCGACCAAGGAGCGGAAAGCGAACGCAACTCGTCGGGGATATTCGCGACATCATTCGTGCTCGCGCCGATGACCTTCATCGAATCAAGCAAGCCTAAGAGACCGGCGGCCGTGTAGCCGATACCCAAACGCGGCTGGCGGCACGGATTATGCACCGGATCAAAAATATAAGCTGGAACTTTTTCGCGCCGCAACATTTTAGCGAGCGGCCCGCCGCTCGTGATGCCGATGATCTTGGCCTGGCGCGCTTTCGCCGCTTTAAAGCAAGCGATCGTCTCTTCGGTCGTGCCGGAGTATGAAGAAACAATGACAACGCTATGTTTGCCGACGGAACCGGGCAGTTCGTAGCCGTTAAAAAACGAAAATGGCACGCGCAAAGCGCGGCCATAGACCGAATTTATGATGTGGGCCGGAAGCGACGATCCGCCCATTCCGGCAACGACAACCTGATCGGCGTTCTTGTAAGACGCTGGGACGAAAACTTTTCTCGCATCGCGCCATGCCGACGCGATCTGGTCGGGAAGAGCGCTAATCGAAGCTCGGACATTGCCCGAGTCGAGGCGCGCGATCGTCTTTGCGTCATCAATTAACATGTAGCGCAATCGTAGAATGTGAAACTGCGATTACTTTATACTTGTACCGCCACAAGCGCAATAGCAGGGTGTGGAAAAGTGACGCGCTCCGTCGCGTCATCCCGGCGAAAGCCGGAATCCACGGCGGGCGCTCGCTGAATAGGATGTGCGTTTTTGAAACACGCGTCGTTCCGCTTCTCGGGCGGAACGCGCTACGCTCGTCGCGCCAGAGGCGCTCCTGTGCGATGTTTCAAAAACGCACATCCTATTCGCTCGCTTAAGTGCGATAATAAATTGATGGCTCAATATTTAAAAAACACCTTTCTCCATTCGCTCGCTTAAAGCGTTAAGGAAAATTAATCCTACGGATACAGCTTCTCGCCGGTTTCAACATTGAAGATCGAAATGGCGGCGACGGGGCAGGAGCGGGCGGCCATTATCAATTCTTCTTTCTTGGCTTCGTCGGCTTCAATGATCCGTTCGTAGATCGGGTTCCCGGCTTTGACATCTTCGTTATTCTCCAAAACTTCGGCTTTGTTTTTATCGTTCAGGCGAAAATGCGACGGCGAAACCGTGACGCAAGCGGCGGCGCCGAAACAGAGTTCGGGGTTGACGGTGATTTTGAGTTTCATAATTGCTTTGTCACCCCGATGAAAATCGGGGTCCACGGCGGTCGAGCTGGATCCCGGCTTTCGCCGGGATGACGGGTTGGATTAGTTAAAAATACTTCTCCTTATAGAATCTTATCAACTGCTCCACCTCCGGCAAGCAGGACGGATCGCCGACGCCGACCTTGGTGCGGGCTTGAACTTTTTCGAGCGTATCCGCGCCTTCGAGAACCGCTTCCTCAATATCATGGTCGGTCACTTTCATGACCTTGTCGACAATGCGCGCGCCTTCGATAACGATGCGGCTGTGTTGATCGGTCTTTCGGAAATAATCGTTGATCGCCGAACGCAGAGCCTTGTCGGAAAGCACCGAGCAATGGATCTTCCGGTCGGGCAGACCGCCAAGCCGTTCGATGATGTGTTGCGGTTTGATCGCGAGCGCTTCATCGATCGTTCGTCCCCCGTTCTCAACGATCATGACTGAATGCATCGAGGTGGAGGCAATGGCCGAGCCGCAGCCAAAGGTGCGCCATTTCATATCAATGATGCGTTCGCCCGCCGGATCAACCTTGATCCAAACGGTCATCATGTCGCCGCAAGCCGGCGAGCCGACCATGCCCATGCCGCTGGCTTCATAACCGTCGTCATCGACCATGAAATTTTTGGGATCGAAAAAATGCTCTTTGACGATATCAGAGTAAAGCCACTTGGTTTGCTTGTCTTTTGATTCGACGTCGGGGGTGGACATAAAGGTTTCAGGTTTCAGGTTTCAGGTTTCAGGCCGTCAAACTGACACCTGTAACCTGACACCTGTAACCTAATTACGCGTAATGTTTCATATTCAGCCGCACCGGCGAGAGCTGGCGCAGTTTGGCGACGATGGGCGGCAATGCTTCGAGCAGCTTATCGATATCGGCGGCGGTCGTACTGCGGCCGAGGGTAAAACGCAACGAGCCGTGCGCCGCTTCATAAGGCAAGCCGATGGCGCTTATCACGTGCGACGGCGATAACGAGGCCGAAGTGCAGGCCGAACCGGTGGAAGCGCGAAAACCGGCTTCATCCAAATATAATATCATTGCCTCGCCTTCAATATCTAATATGGAAACATTGGCATTGTTGGGCAAGCGCTTGGTCGGATGTCCGTTCAATCGGGTTTTGGGAATTTTCAAAAGCCCGGCAATAAGCTTATCGCGCAACGCGACGAGTCGTTTATTCTCCGTTTCGCGTTCCTCTTGGCTAAGCGTCAACGCTTTTGCCAAGCCAACCACGGACGCGACGTTCTCCGTGCCTGAGCGCAGTCCCCACTCTTGGCCGCCGCCGTAGACAAGCGGCTCGGGATGAATGCCGTTCCTAACGAATAAGACGCCTATTCCCTTTGGGCCGTAAATTTTCGAACCATTGAGCGTCAATAGATCGCAGCCGAGCGCCTTAACATCCAAGGGTAATGCACCGGCGGCCTGGCAAGCATCCGTATGGAAGAATGGCAGGTCGGCCGGTTTGCGGCCGTTGGCTTTTTTCCATTCCGCGATCGCTTTGCCGATCTCGGCGATCGGTTCGATCGTGCCAATCTCATTATTCGCGTACATGACCGAAATCAAAAGCGTCTTATCGTTAAGCTGCGCAACGACGTTTTCCGGATCAACCAAACCATCGCGATCAACTTTAACCAGGATCAATTCCGCACCTTCCTTTTTTGCCAAATGTTCGGCCGGGTTAAGAACGGCATGGTGTTCAATGGTCGTCGTTACGATCCGGTTGCCTTTTTCTTTGTAAGCGCGATACACGCCAAGGATCGCCAAATTGTCGGCTTCGGTGCCGCCGGAAGTAAAAACAATCTCGCTGGCGCGGCAATTCAAAATTTTCGCAATATCCTCCCTGGCATCATCAAGCGCTTCTTTCGCTTTGCGTCCCGAGCTGTGGAGCGACGAAGGATTGCCAAAAACATCATTAAGATACGGCAACATCATTTCGCGGACCCGAGGATCGAGCGGTGCGGTGGCGGCGTGGTCAAGATAAATTTCAGGAGATTCGGACATAACCGGAATGAAGCATGAAACACGTAGCATGAAGCATTATTGCGCCCAGAGGGCGCCTAAATGTTTTATGTTTCATACAAGAAGCGCCTACCACCTTATCATTATTATCTGCTATCATCAATATAGCAAAACTATCACTAATAATATGAGTAAACTGCTTCCAAAAATCATTTTCTACGCGCTTATCGTCGGCGTTGCCATCGCGGGCACGCTTTTATATGTGAAGACGCGGCCGGCGGCGATGAACAATGAACAACAAACAATGAACAATTCAACGGGATCGCCCGCGTCCTGCATCATTACGATCGACGGACAGAAATATGATGTTGAATCGCTTAGAAGCACGCATACCGGCGGCGATATTTTCCAATGCGGCACGGATATGAGCGCCGCCTTCCACCACCAGCATGATGATAACTTCCAGATGATCCAAAAGTATTTGGTGAAATAATTTCCCGGATTCCGGCTTCCGCCGGAATGACGAAAATCGTATGACCCCCAAACGACCGGCAAAATACATTGTTTATCTCCTGCTGATCTTGACCGGCCTGCTTTGGCTGTTATCAAAGCCGACGCTTGGCTCGATCTTCACTTCGCCCTTCATCTCGCTCGGGCAGATATGCGCGCTTTTGGGCACGGCGCTTTTCGCCGTTTCGTTCATGCTCGCGGCGCGAACCTATCTGGTCGAGGAGGCTTGCGGCGGGCTCGATCGCGCCTACCGTCTTCATCATAAGACCGGCGCTTGGTCAACCGGGCTTATTGCCACGCATTTTTTGTCCGTGAGCGTCGGCTACGCGGCAAACGGCATCCCCATCTTGTCGCTGCTTACATCAAATATCATCTTCATTGCGGGCGAACTCGGATTGCTGGCCATGGCCGGGATCGCCATCACGATCATTTATTTCAAAATTCCCTATAAATATTTCACGCTGATCCAAAAATTCTTCGCCATTCCCTTCGCCTTCGGGATATATCATATGTTATACGTTACGAGCGATATTTCGCGTTACCAACCGCTTCGGATATCCATTCTGATCATGGTAGCGCTTGGCGCGGTCGCTTGGATATACCGCGAATTATTCTATCGCTTTCTCGCGCCGCAGGCCGTTTATATCGTCAAAGAGGTCAGAGACAAGGGAGCCGGAGTGTTGGAAATATCTTTAACGCCGAAAAAAGACCGGCTTAAATTCAAACCCGGGCAATTCGCCTATTTTTCTTTCCATTCAAAGAACCTCTCGGCCGAGGCGCATCCTTTTTCGTTCAGCTCGGCGCCCGATGAGAAAGAATTGCGTTTTGCCGCCAAGCGCGTCGGCGATTTTACCAACGAACTCAATAAGCTCGCCGCAGGCGACGAAGCGACGGTCTTCGGTCCTTACGGAAAATTCTTTTCCGAACTTGATCCGAGCGGCGAGTGCATCTTCATCGCGGGCGGGATCGGAATTACGCCGTTCTTGTCGGCTTTGCGGGGACGGTTTGTCCACGACAAAACGATATTTTTCTGTTCCACGCACAGCGACAACGATTGCGTTTACGCGGGCGAACTGAAAACGCTCGCCGACGCTCCCAACGCCTTTAAATTGCATTTGCACGAAAGCGACCGCCGCGGCCACCTCACCGCCGACATCGTGGAAAAGCGAGCCGGCGGCCTTAAGGACAAAAATATCTTCATTTGCGGCCCCGAGCCAATGATGAATACGCTTAAAAAACAATTCCTGGCCAAGGGCGTCCCGGGCAAGAATATTATTTTTGAACAGTTCAATTACTGATCGATCGCGGCGCGGAGCTTCTTTTCAAAAACTTCGAGGGAAAAATTTTGGGCTTGCGCTTCGCAGTCGGCACGCATGGCGAGGGCACGCGTTGGAGTGAGCGAGCGTACGGCATTCACGAGTTCATGCACGGATGCTTCGGCGCCGATAAGCGTCCCGGTTTTTCCGGGGATGATCGTTTCTTTCAATCCTCCTTCGTCAACGCCAATGCACGGTTTGCCTGCGGCCATGCCTTCAAGCGGGGTCATGCCGAGGTCTTCATTCATTGGTATATAAATGCCGGCAATGCAGCGGCCGACCAAGTCGTACAGTTTTTCATTATCAACCCAGCCGAGCACGACGATGTTCGGCGAGCCAACGGCGAGTTTGCGGATCATTGCGAGCTCTTCGCCGCCTGAAGCGACGATCAATTTTTTTTCCGGCATTTCTTTAAAGGCCTCGACAATGCGCTCGACGCGCTTTAGCCCATCGAGCCGCGCCCATGAAAGATAGTAATCGCCTTGCTCGATAAAACGATACTTCTCCGTTTGAATGGGCGGATAAATGACCTGCGAGTCGGTATGGCAATAATATTGAAGGCGGCCGCGAACATTTTCCGAGTTGGCGATCACGACCTGCATGCGGCCAAGACCCAGCCGATAAAGGCCGCGAATAAGGTACTTGCCAATATCATAATAAAAAATCCGTTTTAAAACCGACGGCTCTTCGCGCCGCCGGAGCGGCAGAAGGTCGTAAACATAGCGTACCGGGCTGTGGCAATAAAGGATCGTCTTTTTGCCGTGAAGCGGCCGCAGCGCGGCCGCGAGGCAGTTGTTGCCGGAAAAGATCAGCGTGTCGTAATTTTTGATGAGTTTGCGCGTCTTCCACCAAAAGTTCCATTGCGAACGGAAATAGCGGAACACCATCGCTTTTGGCTCGCCCTTATCCAAGACCGTGAGCTTGTGCGGCACCATACTTTGCGGAAACGATTCGTCGGTCCAAAATTCCGTCACCAGGTCCGCGCCGAGTATTTTGCACATGTCCAAAACCATCCGCTCGGCCCCGCCGCGGAACTGGAATCGGTCGTGGATAATAAGGATGCGCATATCGTTTTCATTAAACATCGTCAATCCTTGACATCCATCGTTGCCTGGATCGGCCGTTGAAATTTTCGAATATCACTCTCTACCAACACGCGCTGAATGTCCGTACGGCTAATGAGCGCTTGGGTTGGTTTAACATCATTCCCTTTCCCCGATCTGTCCGGAATCGAAAAACCTATATATTCAATTTTCTTTTTAAATCGAAAACGTATCCAATCGACCATCGGTACCAGGTCGGTATCGGAACTGACCAAAATAGCGATATCGTATTTGTCATCAAGAGCGGCGGCGACCATGTCGGTCGCGATTTTAACATCAATGCCTTTTTCCCGATATGTATGATATATAATCTCCGAAATTCCCTTATTTTTGATCTTTTGATAATTATCAACCCTGCTATCGATCAATATTCTTTCCGTCCGTTCGCGAAGTTTGCTGGTTTTGATTTCCCAAGCTGTTTTCTTCAATTCGTTAAAGAGTTTTACCTGTCTTGCCATGGCTCGCTTGCTTTTTTCATCGTCCACTTTTTCACGTATGGTTCCGATATAGAAACGTTTACCCATTTCGGAAACGGCTCTTCCGTCAGCTAAAAATACGGCAAAGGCGTCAAAGTCAAGATCGTTCGCTCCGATGCCCAATGGCTTGAGGGCGAGATGATGAAAATTTCCGCCGTCGATGAATATTTGAACCCGCATAGACGTCTTAATATCAAGAATCTACCATAATAAAAAAGTCCTGCACACTCCCCCGAAGGGCAGGCGCAGGAGACTTTATATATCCAATATACCGAATTTTTTGATTTGTGTCAATAATGCATGGCTCGTACTTAAAATTAGCTTTAAATAATGGAATAATGAGATTCTATCCCCCGGCCAAGATGGCGCCGGCGACGACGAGGACGGCGGCGATGGATTTTTGGATCAAGATATTTTTTGAAATATTTTCGCGGCCGGACTTTGGCAAGAAAACGGTGATCAGTATTCCAAGGATGAAAACCATGAGCAGCATATCATATTCCGCGGTCTGATCGGGTGTGAATGGTTATTGCTTTTTATTTATCGCGGTACGCGTTATGATTACTTACTAACTTAATCCAAAAAATATGAAAGATCTCATTGAAGCGCTAAATTGGCGATACGCGACCAAAATGTACGATCCGGAGAAAAAACTGAACGACGAACAAATTAACGCGTTGCTTGAAGCAGTACGCTTGACCCCGACCTCGTTCGGCCTGCAACCGTTCCGCGTCATCATCATTTCCAATGCCGCCGTTCGCGCTAAACTTCGCGACGCGGGCTACGGCCAATCGCCGATCACGGATGCTTCGCACTTTTTGGTCTTCGCCGCCAAAACCGATCTAGGCATCAAGACGGTCGATGAATTTATCGCACTCACGGCCGCCGTCCGCAATAAGCCCAATGATTCGTTCAACGAATACCATAAGATGGTCTTGGGGATGATCGCCAACAATGCGCCGGAACAAAATACCGCTTGGGCGGCGCGCCAAGCATACATCGCGCTCGGCACGCTTCTGACCGCCGCGGCCATAACCGAGATCGACGCCACGCCGATGGAAGGTTTCGATCACGAAGGATTCGACGAGGTGCTGGGCTTGAAAAAGCTCAATTTAACCGCCGTGGTCGCCGCCGCGCTCGGCTTCCGCGCCGCCGGCGATGAATACGCCAAACTAAAAAAAGTCCGTTTCTCGAAAGAGAAATTGTTCATCGAGATCAAATAATCATAACAAAAAGAGCGCCGTCGGATCGCTCTTTTTTAATTCACCGTCGCGACCGATTTTCGAGGCTTAGCCTCGAGCAAGGCGACGGATCGTTCGTTCGCCGCCCGCCGTTGACCGAGTCTCCGGATCCGACTGGATCCCGTGGCGCTTAATATCTTTTCGCGGCAATTTCCGCTTGACCGGAAAACGGGGCGGTGTAAGCTCATTGCGGAGGCAGCCATGATCTTTAAATATTCGATCGTCCGTTTCATGCTTCCGATGGAAGGACACGAGGACCGTATTCCCCTCGGCGTCATCATTTCCGACGCGCCGGGTAAACGCGCGGTCTTCGCCGGCGTTCCCGACGACGCGGTGAGCGACGATCCGCGGTCTTTGGCCGCAATCGTCGCCAGGGGTTATGCCACGTTCACGGCGCATTATTTTGCGCTCATTAGGAATCGCGCCAGGAAGGATCGCCACATTCTCTTCGTCATTAGCGAAAGGTATTTCCCGAGCGTCGGCGTTTTCGAACCCGAAGAGCTTGCCGACGAGTGCCCCGACCTTGCGGCCGCAGCCAAGGCGATCTTCGACCGCGAAGTCCTGTCGCACGCTTTCTACTCAGCAAAGGCGAAACAACCCGCCTGCATCGTGACCTCGCTTTGAGAAAAGCGCGAACAAACCGCCATACCGCCCGACGATCTCGGACGGTTTTTTAAATTTAAAAAAACGAGCCATCCTAAGGCGGAAGGCTCGCGAGAATCGGCTAGGGCTTTCTCGGCTAAGCCCAATACATGGCAATGACGGCATCTTTGATGTCCATCGGCCGATCGAATTCCGTGAGAGAGAAGGAAAGCAAGCCGTCGCTACGCACCCCACACAAAAATAATTCAATGGTCGATCATCGCCTTCCGATATATGCGACCATGGCTTGGAGCTTGTTCGGCTTGTCGCGACGGAAGGAAAAATAATTTTCTTTTTCGCAGTAGGTGCAGGCGGGGTCGTTCGCGATATTCGTTTTTAATACGCCCGCGTCAAGCAACTGATCAAAGATAATGCGGCCAAGATCGATAAAGATGTGCCCGTCGCGTTTTTGTACGCGGTCCGGATGACCGGAAAATCGTTCGGCGACGTCTTCATGAACCTCTAAATGATGCGCTTGGATGCGCGGACCGATGAGGGCGCAAATATCGGACGGCATTGATCCGTATTTTTCTTTCATCGCGCAAACGGCCTCGGCGGCGATGTTTTTCACAACCCCGCGCCAGCCGGCATGCGCCAAGCCGATCGCTTTTTGCTTTGGATCATAAAAAAATACCGGCACGCAATCGGCGCCGGTGACGGTTAAATAAACGCCCGGCTTGTTGGTAACGAGCGCATCCGTATCGGGAATGAGCCGTCCCCCGTCGGCACTCGCGACAATTGCGACGCGGTTGCCGTGGATCAGATCGGCGGAAACGACATTCTTATGGTCAACGCCCAGCGCGGAAAAGAATTTTTTTCGGTTCGCGAGCGCGTCGCGGTCGGGCAAGCCGTCAAAGATGACTTTCATCGACCCGTCCTTGCGCTTTGAGATGCCCCATTTTATTTCATCAAATTCGAACTTCATAGAAAAACAGATCATCATTGCGGCGAACGACGACCCTTAAGAAAGAGCGGCGCAACGGCGTAGGCAACGGCAGCCATGGCCAGAACCGCGTTAAAGCCAAAAGCGATCGACAAAATAACCGCGAGGATCGAAGCCATCACCGAAAAGGCGCCATTAACGGCCCAGCACCAGGCGATCGCCCCCTCGCCGCCAAGCGCGCCGATCCGGCGCATGCCCAAGGGAAGCATCATGCCCATGCCCAAAGCGGGCGGCGCCGTAAGCAGCCCGGCCAAGATTATTTTCCAGCCGAGGGGCAGGTCAATGGTGGCTCCGACGACCCGATCAATGAAAAAAACATAAAAAGTGAGAAGCGCCAGCAAGGAAAAACCAAGAATGACAAAGACCGACTTTTTAGTGCAATCGAATTTAGCGCTCGCGGCGCTGCCTAAACCGGCAAAAAGCAATAACGAGGTCAGGATGACCGAATATGAATAGATCGGCTGCTCCAAGAAAAGGACGAATTTTTGGATCAAGGGTATTTCGACAAGAATGAAAGCGACCCCGAGCAAACTGAAATAAACAATATGCGACCACAGCGGTAAGCCGGCGGGCAAAGGGGCGCGCTTCTTACGGCCAAAGAGCGGGAACAGGAGGCACAAGACCGCGGCAAGGAGAACGACGACCAAAAAGGCGCTCAATCCGCCGTCCAAATTCGGATCATTGAATCCGTCGCCGCTCAATATTTTCCAAAAAGGGGTGGAAAAGAAAAAAAACGGATCGTTATCATAGGCCGGCGACAAACGCTTATCAAAGGCGGCGATCGCCGCATCTCGATCGGGTCCGCGCAATAATTTTGTATAAATATTGTCGCCGCCGCCCTCCGGCGAGTAAGCGACGGTAAAACCGTTTGTTTCGGCGAAGCGTTCGGCGGCGGCGATCTCTTCGTGCGTGAACGGCGTTGTTTTAAAAATATAATCGGTCAAGTGGCTGGATTGTTTGGCATTGCTCATGATAAGGATGTTGCGTTCAGGCTCACTGATGCCGGCGCGGCGGGCGGCTTCCAAATACATGGGAACGAGCCGCGCGCCATCCAACTCCCATCGTTCGATCGAAAGCATGCCGCCGCTCTCCAAGTGCCGCAGATAATCGTCCATGGCTTCCACGGTGTATAAATAGCCTTCGACCAGGAACATGTTCCCGGCCGAGGTCGAAGCCCAGGTATCGACCAGCGGCAAATGAATGGCGTCGTAGGTATGGCGGTCCCTTTTCAAAAAGCCCCTCCCCTCGGCCACGGAAATATCGACGCCGGGCAAAGAGTAAAGATTGCCGCTAAAATCCCGCAACCGCCCTTTCATGATGTCATTCACGATAATCGGATTGATGTCCACGCCCTTCACGGTAAATCCGTTCGCGTGCGCGGCGAGCACGTCGCGGCCGCCGCCCGGGCCGATCACCAAAGCCGAGCCGCGGGGGGCAATGGCGTAAACCAGGCCGGAAAGATCGTGTTTCATGAATTCCGCGCCGGCCGCGCTCCCGTCCCAGCGATAAACCGGAGTGGCCGCGCCGCTGTCGATATCGATATACATGGAGGACGGCTCCCCGCTGGCAATGCCCGGCGCGAACGAAGCCGATACTGTTCCCGACTCAGCGTGAAGAGCGACCCGGGAAAAAGACGTCCAGCCGGTAAAAACAACGTTTTTTTCCGCTCCCTTTTTCGTATAAACGATATCGATAAAATTGAAGCGGGAATTAACAACGAGCAGCAGGCCCAAAAGAACCAAAAAAACCGCTCCCGCGCGCCATGCCCGGCGGCGCCGGTCGGGCGAATAGATGAGGAAGGCCACGGCGGCCAAGATCGCGGCGGCGAAAATTACATTCACGGCCGAGAACAGATTCATAAGAACGGCCGCAACGATAACGCCGACGGCGGCGCCGCACATATCCGCGGCGTATAGCGAGCCGAAGCGGTCATGGCCGTCGCGGAACAGGACCGACAGACAAATATTCGCGAGCGCAAAGGGCACCGCCGCCAGAAAAAAAGCTACGCCGATCACCAAGCCGTTGTCATTGGACAAATTCAAGCGCAAAAAAATGAGCGGAAAAACGAAGAGCGAGATGCAATAAAAAAAGAAAAAGACGCCGATCCTTTCTTTCGCCCGATCAACGGAAAAATACCCGGCTTTCGAATATACGATAAGGCCGCCCGCGACCAGGCCGAAAAGGGCGATGGAGACCGCCACAAAAGCCGTATTCGTGAGAAAGGACACGGAAAATATCCTCACGAGCGCGAGCTCATACATTAAAACGCTCATTGACGCGATAAAAATTACGATCGTCAGTTTGGGTATTTTCATAATTACTGAAGTATATCACGCCATTGCCGCCCAAGAAATCGAAATCCATAACAATATCCCCACCTTTGAGGCGGGGATATGAAATGTCGATCTATTTTTTCGCCTTCCGTTTCTTCGCCTTTGGTTTTACCGCCGCCCTCCGGCGCGGCGTATTTGATGAAGCCGGCTTTTTGCGCGAAGGCGACTTTTTGAGCTTGGCTTTGAGATGACCCAGGAGCTGCTCAAGCTTGATCGTTGCAATACCGACGACCTTGTCGGCGCCGCCGTAGTAAACGTACAAGGTCCCTTTGCGCGCGACCGCGCCGCAGGGAAAGACGACATTCGGCACCAAGCCGTTCTTCTCGTACGGCATTTCCGGCTCAAAGATGGGGTAGTCGGTTCGCGCGAGAACCTTGCTCGGGTCATCCAGGTCGAGGAGCGCGGCGCGGACATGATAGTGGCTGTCTTCGCGTTTTGATATTCCGTGGTAAAGGACCAGCCAGCCGTCCGGCGTTTCAATAGGCGGCGGCCCGATGCCTATTTTTCGGCTGTCCCACATGCCATCGCGCGGCTCCATGAGCACGCGGCCTTCGACCCATTTTTCTCCTTGAAATTCGCCGAGATCGTTCACGTAATCAAGCCAGATGCTGTGGCCGATGCGGTGCAGAATGGCGTATTTGCCGTTGATCTTCCGCGGAAAGATGCCGGCATCCTTGTCATCGATCCCGGGCGGAGAGATGAGCACCGGCCTTGACCAATCCCATTTATGCGCGACCAGGTCATCGATGCTGATCGAGGTGAGCGCGATCCTCGGAACATCGACGCCGTTATAAGCGGTATAGCACATGTACACGCGATCATCGATGATCGTTAAGCGCGGATCCTCGCAGCCGCTCCCGACGCCGGGCTGTTTTTTCATTTCAAAGGCCTCGCGGGCGACATAAGCCGGTTCCGCGAGCCGCTCATCGATGTGCTTGCCATCGATGCTTGAGGCATAACCGATCGTCGAAGTGTCATCGTCGGACAGCGCTCGATAAAAAATATGCGTCTTGCCTTTCACGAAGATCGCACCCGGGTTAAAGGCGCCTTTCGCTTCCCAGCCATGGCTCCGATCCGGCTCGATGACGGGATTTTCCTTGACGCGACCGAGCTTAACCGCCGTGGCGTCAAGTTCATCCATGAGATCCGAGAGTTTGCAGGTGGCGAGGCAGCAGGTCGTATCGGCGGCGCCGTAATAAATATTCAAGACGTCGTTCTTGACGAAGGCCCCGGTCGGAAAAACAATGTTGGGGACGCGGCCGTAAAGTTCATACTCCTCGGTCGGGACCATGAACGGCCGGTCGGTGCGCGAAATTATCTTGCGCGGATCGTCAAGGTCGAGAAGCGCGGCCTCGATCCCGAAGATACGCGTTCCGTGAAAGTAATTGCGGATATATGAATAGATGATGAGCCAACCGCGGTCCGTGCGAATGGGCGGCGCGCCCAGCTCGATGTGATCGTTCTCGTTGCGCTGAAGCGGAACGACATGGGCATCAAGCTCCGAATACCATTCATCCCAAAAGGCGGGCGTCCAGATGTCTTTTTCATTGTCAAAAAGGGCGAGGCTGATGCGCGACGGCGGCCGGTCGGTGTTGGCGGTGAGTAACGCCGCCATTTTTCCCTTCACCCGGCCGGGGAAAAGCGCCATGGCTTTGGCGTTGAATGTCGTGACCTCGTATTTTTCCAGGCAATTAAGATCCTTGCCGACGGCGAGCCCCACCTTGATCCCCTCGGGGACGAACGGATAACGCGAGAGCGCGGTATAAAATATATAGTACCTGCCTTCAAAGAAAGTGGCGCGCGGGTCTTCGCAGCCAAATCGCTCCCAATCATGCTGGGGCACGATCAGCTGTTCGCGGCCCGTAAAACGCGCGCCATCGGTCGAAACGGCGTGTCCGATCGTGGAGATGCGCATTTCGACGTCGTTCACCCGCTCAGGAGCCGACTCGGCGCGATAAAAAAGATCGACATGGCTCGCGCCGCGGATGGCGCAGCCGTTAAAAGCGGCTTCGGCCTCCCAGCGATTCTCGCGGTTGGGCCAGACGATGGGATTATTTTTTGATCTTTTTACCAGTGGCATAGGCTTTGCCTTCGGGCTTTTTTAAGCCCTTTACTTTAGGCGTACCGGAGGACATCAACTCCTTAAGGAAGAGTTCAAGATTGGCCGCCGCTACGCAAGTGACGGAGTCCGCTCCGCCGTAATAAACAAACAGTTCGCCGTCGATCACCACCGCGCCGCACGAATAAACGACGCCTGACTTAAACCCTTCGTTCTCATAGCAGGCGTCCGGCTCAAGCACCGGCGATTTGGCGCGGTAAAGAACTTTGGTGGGATCGTCGAGATCCAAGAGCATCGCGCCAAGCTTGTAGCGATCGGGGTCTTTTTCATCGATCGCATGATAAAGAAGGAGCCAGCCGTATTTCGTCTTGATGGGCGGTGGGCCGGCGGCGCGTACCCAAGTGTCCCACACGTTTTTCCGTCTCGTTTTAACATATTTGAGATGAATGATCCTTTCGCCTTCCTTAAGCTCATCAAGCGTATCAAAATAATCAATAAGAATGCCGGGCGAGACATTGTGAAGAATGGCGAATTTGCCGCGGATCTTTTCCGGGAACAAAACCCAGTTCTTATGGATCTCTCCGGGCGGCGAAATAAGAACCGGCTCTTCCCAATTCCACCGCTTGTGCAAAAAGTCGTCGAGCGAAATTGATGAAAGCGCGATGCGGATCGAACCCCAGCCGTCAAAGGCCGTGTAAAGAAGATAGACAATGTCGTCGATGCAAGTGAGTCGCGGATCCTCGCAGCCGCCGTTCCAGCCGCCGCCCGAACTTATGGCCGCGGGCGCGCCGGAGCGGTCAGGTTCGCCCTTCCGGCGCGAGACGAACATCGGCTCGCCCAGGCGCTCATGAATATGCTTGCCGTTAAAGCTCGACGCATATCCCAACACGGAAACATCATTCTTTCCAATGGCCCGATACACCAAGTGCACCTTTCCGTCGGCGTACAGCGCCGCGGGGTTGAAGGTCGCTTGCGACTCCCACTCATTATGCTCATGGGGTTTAAGGATGGGATTATGAACCGCCCGCTCCAGTTTTAAAAAACTATCTCTCTTGTCTTTGTCTTTTAATTCAGACTCCTTTACCCCGGCAACGGCGGCAAGCATTGCTTTGTTTTTTCGCGACAAAAGACGCGCCGGCTTTTTGCCAAGATCGGCTTTCTTTTTCTTAGCGGTCTTCGGATCTTCGGGGAGCGGATCTGCAGCGCCGCTCTTGCCTAAAAGCAACTCGCAAAGATCGGGAAAATATCTGCGCCAAAAACCTTGCCCTCCTTTTGTTGCATCACTGTTTTTGGAAACAGGAGAATGCATATCTTTAGTTTATTAAAGATGCCAGTTTTATATTATACACTTTTTTCAATACTCGCGCGACTCGCCGTAAATACGCGAAAATCGTATTGTTTTGCCCTTTTTTACTGACACCGGACGGTCAAAAACCGTGTTTTGACTTTATACACAGTTATCCAATTAATTTCCCATAAACAAACGCCCCGATCCGCGATGGATCGGGGCTGGCTATTGTTTCGAACTATTCTCGGTTAAGCGCGCTTACGACCGACTTGATCGAAGCAAGCTCAATATTCGTGTCCACGCCCGCGCCCCAGCGGGTGTGGCCGTCGGCGAACTTAAGCTGGATATAAGCGATGGCGCTTGCGTCCGCCCCGTCGCCCAACGCGTGCTCGGACTGATTGATGACGGTAGCGTTGGTCATGCCGGTATCATGAAGCGTACGGACGAACGCGTCGATCGGGCCGTTGCCATTGCCGGCGAACCCGATCTTTTTGCCGCCGACGACCATGGTCGAGCGGCAGTGGCACCCGTCGTCGGCATCGGCGATCGAATGAAAGGACAGGAGCCGGTAATGATCGGCGCGGTCGACGTATTCTTTCCAGAGCATGGCCTTGAGATCGGCGGCATTGACCTCGCGGCCCAAGGCGTCGATCTCGCGTCCGGCGATCGCGCCGAATTCCCGCTGCATTTGCTTGGGAAGCCGGATGCCGCATTCATGTTCAAGGAGGTAAGCAATGCCTCCCTTTCCGGATTGCCCGTTCACGCGGATCACTTCGTCGTAGCGGCGGCCGATGTCGTGCGGATCCATGACCAAATACGGAACTTCCCACCGCGCGCCGGCGTCGCTTCCGCTTCTTGCTTGCAATCCTTTGCGGATGGCGTCTTGGTGCGATCCGGAGAAGGCGGTGAAAACCAGCTCGCCGCTGTACGGCTGGCGCGGCGGCACGTTCATGCCGGTGCATGTCTCGTAAGCTTCGCGCAGTTTCTCGATGTCGGTCAGGTCCAGCTCCGGATCGATCCCCTGGGTGAAGAGATTGAGCGCCACGGTCACGATGTCCAGGTTCCCGGTCCGCTCGCCGTTGCCGAAAAGCGTTCCTTCGACCCGGTCGGCGCCGGCAAGCATCCCCAGTTCGGTCGCCGCGACCCCGGTGCCGCGATCATTGTGCGTGTGCAAACTCACGACGGCCGAATTGCGGCGCGTCATGTGGCGGCAGAACCATTCGACCTGATCGGCGTAAACGTTCGGCGTCGCCACCTCCACCGTTTCCGGCAAATTGACGATCATCTTGCGCGCCGGCGCCGGCTGCCAAACGTCCATGACCGCTTCGGTCACCTCGAGCGCGAATTCCACTTCGGTCGCGGAAAAACTTTCCGGCGAATACTCGAGCATGACGTCGGTGCCAACAAGTCGTGACGAATATTCCTTGACCAATTCGGCGCCTTTGACCGCCATTTGCACGATCGCCGGCTTTTCCAAGCCAAAGACAAGGCGGCGCTGGGCGGGCGAGGTCGAATTGTACAGATGAATGATCGCTTTCTTAGCGCCCGCGAGCGAAGCGGCCGTGCGCTCGATCAGGTCTTCCCGCGCTTGAACAAGAACTTGGATGGTCACGTCGTCGGGGATCAACCTTTCCTCGATCAAGCGGCGGACGAATTCGAACTCGGTCAATGATGCCGACGGAAAACCGACCTCGATCTGCTTAAAGCCGCAATCGACCAACACCTTGAACATCTCGGTCTTTTGGGCGACGGTCATCGGCACGATGAGCGCTTGGTTGCCGTCGCGCAGATCGACGCTGCACCAAATGGGCGCTTGCGCGATCGTTCGGCTCGGCCACTTTCGATCGGACAGATCAACGGACGGAAACGGCTGGTACTTGCTTCCCGGTTTCATCGGTATCTCCTTTTCAAAGAACGTCTTTCATTCTGCATCCGCAAAATAAAACCGGCTCCTCGGGTGAAGAGCCGGCTTGTGTTCATCTAATGTTTCTTAGCTAGACACGAGCAAGATCTCCACCCTGGGTAAGGAGGCTAAGAAGCGCCAAAAGGTTTTTGCGGTGTGAGATCATATATTAAGGTTAGCCCTCAATGGTGCCGGTGTCAAATTCACCGGTCGATCCCCAGTTCAAGCGCGCGTTTTATTTGCGGCAACTCTTCGGGCTTCACGCCCGTAAGGTCGTTGCCTTCAAAGCTTTGAATTATTTTCACGCCTTCGATGTCGGCGGCGATGCGATCGGTCGAAGCCAGGACCAATCCCGGCATGCGGACCTCGCCCGTCATCGGGCCGTTCGTGATAAAGCATTTTCGCGCGTCCATGACGATGAGATCAGGGCGATAAGCGGTATTGATCTCGGCGATCTTTTCTTGAAGGTGATCCGCGTGCATAAGCCACCGCTCGCTCCGCTTCAAAATACCAACGACGATCTTGAGCGCGCCGGTGTATTGCGCCATCGAGTGCGTCTTAAGGCACGGCAGGACAAATACCTTATCGACTTGATACAAAAGTTCGGGCATTGATACGGTTTTCAAATATTTGCCGTTCGAAACGGCTTTCTTCACGTACTTGCCCTTTCCCAGATCAACGACCTTCAACCATGGACGACCGGCTGACAATTTTTCAGCGCCCCACTTTTTCATGACATTGCCGGTCAAAAGAAAAATCGTGCTGGCATCCCCCACCGTTACCTCGGCTGCCTCGGCCTCGTGGCAAAGGTCGGCAAAGACGCCGACGAATTCCCGGTCGCTTGAGCCCGGGTATTGATGCGAGGTGTTCCAGTTGGGCTTGATCAGGATCTTATCGCCGGGCTTAATGAATTTTGCAAACCCGCCCAATCCGTCGACGACTTGGCGGATCGCTTCTTTTAAATTTTCTTTGACTTCGATCTTGATGACTTGACGGTCCATATGATTAGGTTTTATTTGAATTGATCTCGTTTAACCGCGCCTGCATCTTTTCTTCGGTGCGCGGGTGGTGTTTTGAAGACGCAAACCTTCTTTCGATCACCTCTTTTTCTATGTCAGTGCGATCGGGGGCAAAACTCTTTTGAAAATCTTCCGCCCCGCCGCTGATCGATGGAGGAGCCAAATGCCCCTTGTCCGGCATTAGCGCCACGATCTGTTCCCACTTATTTTCAATTTGAGAAATATCGGGCGCTGCCGGTCGGAACAACAAGACGGTATATGCGCTGTTTGGATATTCCTCCTCGGGCGGTCGGTATTCGATGGTTACGCCCAAGGCTCTTATTTTTTCCGCCGTATCTTCGTCCAACGTAAAATATCCGTCGATCGCCTGCAACTCGCCATAATCGCCGCCGAAACCCGATGACTGCGTGGCGTACCCTTTGCGGCGCATGCCAAAGACCGCATTTCGCACCTGCGGTTCGATCATCTCGCGAAACGCGCCGGCCAATATCTCCTCTTCGGTCGGCGCCGGGTTGGTGCGAATGCGCTCTTCCGTTTCCTTGTCCGATATCCGATGCATTTCTTCGCGCAATTTTTGAAACGGCTCCGCCCGTTCCAGCTCGGCGGCGCTTAATTCTTGTTCCGGTTCGGGGGTGTCCATGGACATAATCATTTTATTATGGGCGATCTTCGTCCTTATTTAAGGCCGGTGTTTATTGATCTGCTGTCAGCACTATAAACCAAAAACAAGCCAATGGGTAGTCGGTTGCGCGGTGTTGTGATAATCGTCCGAACAACATAAACTATCATTGATCGGTTAATCAAAAATCCTTGCTATGAAAAAACTTCTCGTACTTTCACTCATCATTGTTTCCCTCTTCGCAACCCCGGCCTTAGCGGCCGCAAAAAAGACCGTTGTTCCGGCAAAACCGGACTGGAAAGCGGTCGCGCCGGCCGGCTACTCCCCCATTGCCTGGGCCAGCGCCCCGGGGATCGCTTCATTCTTCAAGCCGCCGGCCGATAATGGCGCGATCGATTATTTGACGCGCATCAATCTGCGGCAGAATTTGGTCAATTTCATTGTTTCGCCGGACGCGGCGCCCGCGGTCCTGTCGCCAACCGCGCCGGAAGCGGCCGCCGGCGCGACGACCGGCGATATTGCCGCCTATCCCGACCTGTCATTCAAAAGACTGGGCGCGGAAGCGTCGAAAGCCATCGACCCGGCGATCAAGTTCATTTGGGATGCCCCCTTCTTTAATATGGGTGCGGTCATGAGCGACCTTAGCATGGCGGTAAAATACACCGTTCAAGGCAAGACGACGGTGAGCGGCGGAACGCGCTCGGCTTCCGATATGGCATTGCCGCGGCGCATGCTCATCGTCAACAATCAAACGGGTAAAGCGATGATCGAAGATTTTGACCAAACCGTTTTCACTGATCCCAAGTCCGGCGACTTGGCGCTTGAGGGATTTTCCCCGGCGGTCGTAAAAACCGACGGACCGACCGCCGCCGCTTCGCGTCTCTTCCTGGGTGTTTCAAATGATGGACAAGAGCTGGCGGTTTACTGCAGCCAATCGGCCACGGTCAAAGAGGCCAGCGACGCGCTTGTTGCCGCCGGCGTTTCATCGGAGCATGTTTTAGAAGCGGATGGCGGCGCGAGCGCGGCTTGCGGCTACAACCTGCCCGGACAATTCTTCGTCGAACCGACGCGAACCCTGCCGCTCCTTATGGGTGCAAAAAATATTTTGAAGCGCGCCAAAATAACCTCAACGACCGCCAACGTCAGGAGCGGCCCGGGCACCAAATATCCGATCGTGTCCAAACTCTTGAAAGACGACGCCATCACCGCCCTTGGCGAATTGAACGGCTGGTACCGGATCGGCGACGGACAGTGGGTTATTAAAACATTGATTAAATAATATGAAAACTACAACCAAAGACAAATCCGTTTCGCAACTTATTGACGCGAGAATCAAGGAGCTTAATGACTGGCGCGGCAAGACGCTCGCCCGCCTCCGCGCGCTAATTAAGCAAGCCGATCCGAAAGTAATTGAGGAGTGGAAGTGGGGCGTTCCGGTTTGGTCGCACAACGGAATAATATGCACCGGCGAAACGTATAAGAGCGCCGTCAAACTGACTTTCGCCAAAGGCGCTTCGCTCAAAGACCCGGCAAAACTATTCAACTCCAGCCTTGAAGGCAAGGTTCGCCGCGCCATTGATTTTCACGAAGGTGATCAAATCAATACGACTGCCTTTAAAACCCTCATCCGCGGCGCAACGGCCCTAAACAAGCCCGCGGCCTGATCAACGAATTCATAGATAATAAAAAAGACGAGCCTGGCGTTGTGAAACGCGGGCTCGTTTTGGTTTGTCAGACGGATGGCGGTTTCCGCCGCACGATCTGCTTTGAAAGATCAGAACAAGAGGTCCTGCCGGCGGACGACGAGTTCTACCGTTTCGCCGCGTTCGGCAAGAAGGTTGAGACCGCCTTCGGTGCGGACAACGACGCCGGGCAAGCTGCCTGCCAGCTCGCGGTCGACATCGTCCATCTCCCGAAACATCGACGGGGCGAACCGCAGCAGACCGCAGAAACCAAGTTCGCTCGGGTCGTGGGAAGACCGGCAGATGCCGTCTTTTCGCGGAACAAATTCTCCGCCCCATTTGGCGACGGCCGCCTCGACGCTCGGAGCGGCTCGGTTGGACTTGCTCTCGGGGTCGCCCGGATAGTGAAGGGTGAAAAGGTACAGTTTGGACGGCGTATCGGTCATGGTTCCTCCATCAGGAGTTTGCGTTTTGGGAACCCGTATTAATAGCACGAATATTTCTAATCGTCAAGATTCTGCAAACCGATCGTTGTAATGAAAAACGACCTGCCTCGGTTGAGACAGGTCGCGAGATCATATTTTTCGCTCAGGCGGACCGGGCTTCCGACTGGCTCATTTCCAGGCTGGAAACGAGCGCGGTCAGCAGATAGCCGGACAGTTCGACGGGGCGAACCACGTTGTGGCGCGTTGCGTTCACGCCGATCACGAAGTGTTCGACGCCGTTGAGTTCATGCACGTACGGGCTGAAGAAGTATTCGCGCAGTCCGGGCATGGCGGCAAGAAGGGTGCACGGATCGTAGAGCATGAAGGTTTTGACGAACGGCCAAATGCTGTCGCCGGCCGGCACGTCCTGCCCTTCGCCGCCGCAGAACGCCTGGCAAAACCAGACGCGGTCGCAGCGGGCGGGCAAGCCGAGACGATCGACGTGGTCGGCGGGCAAATTGGCGCGGCGCCACAGCTCGTCGATCGCGCGGCGCTGGGCGTCGCGCAGCCGTTCGCCGACCGGATGCCCGGTGGCGGCCATATTGTCGTAGACGGCGCGCTCCACCTTGGCGGCGGCGGCCGCGTGCCGCGAGAGGACGGTGAGCGGAATGCCGCGGTCCTGAAGCTCGCGATACAGATACTCGGTGGCGGGGAGATCGAACTTGTGGTTCTGTGCCGTCGGGTCGGGAATAAGCCGGCCCTGTTCGTCGAGCTTGGGAACATCGCCGTCGGCAACGACCCCGCCCATGATGACGACGCGGCGAACCTTGTCACAAAACAGCTCCGGTTCTTCGCGCAAAACCTCGGCCGCATCGGTGAGTTGCGAGATGAGCGTGAGAATGACGCCGCCCTTGGGAGCGCGTTCGAGCGTTCCGCAGATCAACTCATAACCGTTCACGATCTCGTCTTCTCCGGCCATGTAGGCGGCGTTGAACTCGTATGCCAAACCGTCTTGGTCATCGTTCATTTCCAGACCGCTGCCGAAACCGACCGGGACATCGCCGACACCCAAGACGTTCAGCGTGCCGCGGGCAAGACGCGCCCGCATCAGGCTGGGCCGCAGGTTGGCGACCACGCCGAGGCATTCGAGCACACCGAGGCGAACGGCGCGATTCAGCATAACCAGCACGTCTTCATCGTCCTGGTCGCGCCCGGGATCGGTGATCACAAACAACCCGCGAACGAGCTGGATGAGATCGGCCCCTAGAGGCAACTTTTTCATCATGACCTTCACCTTTCCATCTGACAAAGAGCATTTCTCGGTCAGGAAGCCCCATTTGCACTATTGCGCATGGGGAACCCTGAGAAGAAGGCAGACGCACGTGAGTGTGCGCCTGCCGGATCGAAGAAAGAGCAGTATCAGTTCAGCGGCGGCGTTGCCGGTCGTAGAGACTAATGGCCAGCAGCGTCTTGACGTCGGGAATCGACCAGAGTTGATCGCGGGGAACTACCTTGAGCACAATGCGCTCGCCCTCGTTGAGTTCGCCGGTGGCGCGGCCCGACAAAGCATCGAGCTGTCCGCGCGTCACCGAACGATAGTACAAAAAGAGATTCATTGTTTCGTCGGTACCGCCCGGCGACAGGAAGATCGGACGATCGAGCGGAGTGAGCGGAACCAGGTCTTTCCCGTTGATGGCAAAGTCCGGCCCGGCCTCTTCCTTGAGTTCCTTGGCAGCAACGCCGACGAAGTCGCCGGAGCCGTCGAGCATGCCGGCCAAGATCTCGACAAAGTCGAACTTCCCTGTGGCAAAACGCGGCTGGACGGCCAAGAGGGCGTATTCAATGCCTTCGCATTCCAGGATCACGAGAATACCGACCGAGCCGCCGCGCATGAAGACGATGCTGGGCATTTTTTCGCCCGTCGTCCGGTCATATACCTCGGCTTCAAACTTGATGAAACCGACTTTGGGGCCGAACATGTCGACCGACTGGAGGGTGATCGATTTCACGTCGTAGCGTTCGTCGAGATTGTCCAGCCACCGCACGAACGGCCGGTGTCGGATCGCCGCCAGGACGACCCCGTCGGAAACGGTCAACGACGCGACGACTTTGACGTGCTGCCCTTTGCGAATCGTAAAGAACTCTTTTTCACTCATGACGAGTCTCCTTTTCTTATGACGGAGGTGAAATTTTTCCTCCCTTCGAGCGTCGAAACAATGAGTTTCGGCGACCGGAGGGAGTGCGGGAGGCTCGATAGTCTCCCGCGGAATAACCGGCTAAGCGAAGATGCCGGCCAATGTCTTCAGGTAGAGAGCGGCGCCGTCGGGCTTAAGACCCTTGGCAGCGAAACGCGGACCGGGATTCGGCGCCGTATCAGATTCGACTTGATGCATGAGCAGTTTGCCCCAATCCTTGGCGTCGGATGGCAGGTAGGGCACGGAGTCGATCTGCACCGGCACGACATCATAGATGGCTTCGCGCAATTTTGGATCGAGCGAGAGCGCGGAAACAAAGTCGTGAATGAAGATGAGCTCGTTCGGGTTCTTGTCCTGGCGCGGTTTGACGGCGGCGTCGTACCAAAGCGCGTAGAGCTGGTACAGCTGTCGCGTGCCGTTGTTCTGCGGCAGCGCCTCGCGCAAGGCGACGGCGTTCTGAAAACCGATGTCGGCAACGCGCGTCACTTCCGTCGGCATGAGGTAGATCGGACAACCCAGTCCGTTAAGAACGTAGTTGGCCGCGACCGGATCGCAAGCAACGTTGAATTGCAGCGCGCCGCGCGGCTGGTCGCCGAATTGCATGAGCTGCACCGTGCCCCAAGTTGCGAACATGGCGTGAACTTCTTTGATCTTCTCCACGACCGCCGGATTGCGAACCAGAACTTGATAAAGACCGGTCATCGGACCGCCCACCGCGACCACACATTCGTCCATCGCCAGCATCGCCTTGATCAGGTCCTCCTGCGGATCGAGCTCGCTGTGCCGGATGGCGGCGAGCGGATCGACATCGAGGAACTTATAGTAGTCGGCGAAGTGCAGCCAATGCGGCACCAGCGTGCGTGGCGCAATGCCGCCGTCATAGACGCGCGCGATGCGCAGATCGAAGTGGCGCAGAAAATTCTTGATGCGCAGGGCCGAGGCTTCTTGAGCCATGATCGACGATTGCCGATCGTAGTCCCAATTGGCCGCATCGCGCCGCGCATTGAAACGCAGCGGCCGGCCAGTTAGAACCACATGCAAATCGGCCTCGGGATTCAGCCTGGCGAGCGCCACGAGCAGAACAAAATTGTCCGGGTCGGGCGCATCGATGAAAGCAACGATGTTCTTCACGAGAACCTCCTTCAAGCGTTCAAATGGCGGCCCAAACGGCCAGCCAGATCCCTCTAGAGAGAACGCGTCTTTTTATCGCATTTTGGCTTTTGTGTCAAGATTTAGATTAGCTTTAGATTAGCTTCAGACAAGACGCAGTAATGGAACAAAACAACATCTCCGCCCTTGGGCAGAGATGTTGTTTGGATCAAGATAAATTTATTACGGGAGCGGAAGTGTGCGATCGGCGACGGTTTTTTGCGAACAGATGAGCGCGTCTTCGGCGCGAGGGCAGGCTTTTGTGAATTTATTCTTGGTCGCTTTAAAATTCAAGATGTTTTTAACTTCATCGGCCCCGACGAACTGGTAGGTCGTGTCCGTTTCTTCCAGCACCGTCGCGCTTTTCATCGTTGCCAGGTCCAGCGACATGATCGTGCCCAGGTTCGACGCGGGGCCGGGCTGGGAGAACGAGGGAAGCTTTTTCGAATTTCCCAAATAGACCGCCTTGGCGAAATCACCGTAAAAGATCGTTTGCCGCGGCAAGGAAAAAACCTTTTGCGCGTTATCCAGTTCGGTGATCGAATCAACGGGCGTGACCTTGTACCCCAGATCAACCTCGCCGCCGCCGGCCCCCGGCGAGAACATCCAAGCGTTCAAGATGATGCGGCTGTCGTCTTTGGTAAATGCCAGCGGAACAAAGAGGCCGCCGTAGTTTCCGCCCGTCACCATGTTCAGGTCGCCCAAAACTCGGGCTTGCCCGGTTTTTAGATCCTCCATTATCACCTTCTCCGTCCAGCCGCCGCAGGCATACCATTTGCCGCCAACATTGATCCATTGCCCGGACCCGCTATCGGTCTCTTCAATTGAATTGGTGCAGGCGGCGTAAACCATGAGCGCGGCATCGCATGAGTGCGTTGCCACCGTCAAAAGACCGGAATAGGTCGGCGGCACCAAAGCCGCGTTTGCCGTCCCGATCGACGACGGAATGTTCGAGCAGCTTTCCAAATTATCTTTCGCGTCTTTAACGTGCATGCTCATCTCGCCGTCTTTTTGCCAATTCAGAGAAAGCTGCTTCAACACCTCTTGGCCGTCAACGGGCGGTTGCGGCGCCGTCGCCGTAGGCGGCGTATTCGTTACGGGGACGTTGACGTTGGTTGCGTGCTGGCAGCCGGCGCCGAAAAAAAGCAGACAAACGATGGGGATGAGGATCTTTTTCATAACAAAATTATTATTGTTTTTTGGAATTGACTTTAAGCCAGCACAGGATAAGGACCGTGATCGAGAACAAGAACGGGAACGCGTAGGTTCTGCCCTTTAACCACCACGCGCTGTTCGCTTGAAAAACGTAAAGATAGGCGAAGATGACAATGGCGATCCACCCGACGATCTCGCGCCACTTCTTCAGCAAAGCTTTGAAGAAATTTTTTATCGCGTTGAAAAACTTTTTTTCGTTTGACATAGTACAAATATTTATTACCGCGCCTATACATACATTACACCAATTTGTTGATAACGACAAAAACAAAACACAATGACCCGAACATAACCCTCGTTAAATTTTCATAAAGGTTCGATCGGACTTTTGTGAAAAATGAAACACCCCGGCCTTACGGCACGGGGTTTCAGGGCATAGTCACAATACAAGCTTGGCTTGTCCGCTGTCCTCTCTTCCTTGATACTCAATGTATCGGCGAATCACATCCTCATTGATCCCG
>Ga0265316_10000168_pt1 | contig 73962 bp, 58 predicted proteins | sample 4522metaG_FD_202092 | JGI IMG/M metagenome (GOLD analysis project Ga0265316, IMG submission 202092) | Rhizosphere microbial communities from Carex aquatilis grown in University of Washington, Seatle, WA, United States - 4-5-22 metaG | ecosystem: Host-associated > Plants > Roots > Rhizosphere >... | reverse complement strand
AAGCCCATCGCCCAGCGTTGATCCTCCGCGGATCGACCGTGTGGTGCCCCTGAGCGGGGCGCTGCACCTGCGAGAGCCCCGCGTTTTGCGGGGCTTTTTTTTGCCCGCCCCGATGTGCAGGGGGTCATGCAACCCCATCGGGGTGACCATGGCACCCCCATTGCCTTAAAATCGACACCTTTCCCCACCTCGCGCAGCCAGAGCACCATGGGACGCACCCTCTACGACAAGATCTGGGACGAGCACGTCGTCCACACCGAGGAAGATGGCACCGCCACCCTCTACATCGACCGCCACCTGGTGCACGAAGTCACCAGCCCGCAGGCGTTCGAGGGGCTGGACATCGCCGGTCGCAAGGTGTGGCGCCTGTCGGCCAACCTGGCGGTGAGCGACCACAACGTGCCCACGACCGACCGCTCGCAAGGCATCACCGACCCCATCTCCAAGCTGCAGGTGGACACGCTCGATCAGAACTGCGATCGCGTCGGCATCACCCAGTTCAAGATGGGCGACAAGCGCCAGGGCATCGTCCACGTGATCGGTCCTGAGCAAGGCGCCACGCTGCCCGGCATGACCGTGGTCTGCGGCGACAGCCACACCTCCACGCACGGTGCGTTTGGCGCCCTGGCCCATGGCATCGGCACCTCCGAGGTTGAGCACGTGCTGGCCACGCAGACGCTGTTGGCCAAGAAGGCCAAGAACATGCTGGTCAAGGTCGAAGGCGCTGTGGCCAAGGGTGTGAGCGCCAAGGACATCGTGCTGGCCATCATCGGTCGCATCGGCACGGCCGGCGGCACGGGCTACACCATCGAATTCGCCGGCAGCGCCATCCGTGCCCTGAGCATGGAAGGCCGCATGACCGTGTGCAACATGGCCATCGAAGCCGGTGCCCGCGCGGGCCTGGTGGCCGTCGATGACACGACCATCGCCTACGTGCAGAACCGCCCCTTCAGCCCGAAGGGTGTCGAGCTGGACCAGGCCATTGCCTACTGGCGCACGCTGCATTCCGATGCCGACGCCACGTTCGACACCGTCGTCGAGCTGGACGCCACGCAGATCGCACCGCAAGTCACCTGGGGCACCTCGCCCGAGATGGTGCTGTCGGTGCTGGACCGCGTGCCCGATCCCGACAAGGAAAAGGACCCGGTCAAGCGCTCCGCCATGGAGCGAGCGCTGACCTACATGGCGCTGGAGCCCAACAAGGCCCTCAACGACATCCTGGTGGACAAGGTCTTCATCGGTTCGTGCACCAACAGCCGCATCGAGGACATGCGCGAAGCCGCTGCCGTGGTCCGCAAGATCGGTGGCCGCGTGGCGTCCAACATCAAGCTGGCCCTGATCGTGCCGGGCTCTGGCCTGGTCAAAGAGCAGGCGGAGCGTGAGGGCCTGGACCAGGTGTTCAAGGCCGCAGGCTTCGAGTGGCGCGAGCCCGGCTGCTCCATGTGTCTGGCGATGAACGCCGACCGTCTGGAGCCCGGCGAGCGCTGCGCATCGACCAGCAACCGCAACTTCGAAGGCCGTCAGGGCGCGGGTGGCCGCACCCACCTGGTCAGCCCCGCCATGGCCGCCGCGGCCGCCATGCAGGGCCATTTCGTCGACGTTCGCCGTCTGGCTTGAACCCTTCAGATTCGGAGCCCCCGACCATGACCCGTCTGATCACCCTGCTGTCCCTGATCGCTGCTTTCTCGCTGGCCGGCTGCAACACCGTGCACGGCGTTGGACAGGACCTCGAGAAGGCCGGAGAGGCCATCTCCAACGCCGCGAAGAAGTAACCCACCATGCAAGCCTTCCGCATTCACAAGGGCCTCGTGGCGCCCATGGACCGTGAGAACGTCGACACCGACGCGATCATCCCCAAGCAGTACCTGAAGTCGATCAAGCGCACGGGCTTTGGCCCCAACCTGTTTGACGAATGGCGCTACCTCGACGCGGGCGAGCCCGGTCAGGACCCGGCCACGCGCAAGCCCAATCCGGACTTCGTGCTGAACCAGCCGCGCTACCAAGGCGCATCGGTGCTGATCGCGCGCCAGAACTTCGGCTGCGGCTCCAGCCGCGAGCACGCGCCCTGGGCCCTGGAGCAGTATGGCTTTCGCGCCATCATCGCCCCGAGCTTCGCCGACATCTTCTTCAACAACTGCTTCAAGAACGGCGTGCTGCCCATCGCCCTGAGCGAGGCTCAGGTGGACAAGCTCTTCAACGAAGTCGCGGCCTTCCCGGGTTACGAGCTGACCATCGATCTGGAACGCCAAGTCGTCGTCAAGGGCGATGGCGAAGAGCTGCCTTTCGACGTCCAGCCCTTCCGCAAGTACTGCCTGCTCAATGGCTTCGACGACATCGGCCTGACTCTGCGCCACGCCGACAAGATCAAGGCCTATGAAGCCGAACGCCTGGCCCAGAAGCCCTGGCTGAACAACCGCATCGTTTGATTTCCAAGAAGAACTGAGAACCACCATGGTCATGAAGATTGCAGTGTTGCCGGGTGACGGCATCGGCTCCGAGATCGTCAACGAAGCGGTCAAGGTGCTGAAGGTCCTGGACCTGCCTTTCCAGCTGGACGAAGCCAAGGTCGGCGGCGCCGCGTTCGACGCCCACGGCCACCCGCTGCCCGAAGCCACGCTGAACCTGGCCATGGCCTCTGATGCCGTGCTGTTTGGCGCGGTCGGCGACTGGAAGTACGACAAGCTGGACCGCCCCCTGCGTCCCGAGCAGGCCATCCTGGGCCTGCGCAAGCACATGGGCCTGTTCGCCAACTTCCGTCCGGCCATCTGCTACCCGCAGCTGACCCACGCTTCGAGCCTCAAGCCCGAGCTGGTCGCAGGCCTGGACATCCTCATCATCCGCGAACTGACCGGCGACATCTACTTCGGCCAGCCGCGTGGCCGCCGCGAGGCCCCAGACGGCGAGTTCAAGGGCGCACCGGAAGCCTTCGACACGATGCGCTACTCGCGCCCCGAGATCGAGCGCATCGCCCACGTGGCCTTCCAGGCCGCCCGCAAGCGCAACAAACGCGTCACCAGCGTGGACAAGGCCAACGTGCTGGAGACCTTCCAGTTCTGGAAGGACATCGTCATCGAGGTGCACGCCCAGTACCCGGAGATCGAGCTGGACCACATGTACGTGGACAACGCAGCGATGCAGCTGATCAAGGCGCCCAAGAAGTTCGACGTGCTGTTCACCGGCAACATGTTCGGTGACATCCTCTCTGACGCCGCCGCCATGCTGACCGGCTCCATCGGCATGCTGCCCTCGGCCTCGCTGAACGCCAAGGGCCAGGGCCTGTACGAGCCCAGCCACGGTTCGGCCCCCGACATCGCCGGCAAGGGCATCGCGAACCCGCTTGCCACGATCCTGAGCGCGGCCATGATGCTGCGTTTCAGCCTGAACCAGGAAGAGGCCGCCAGCCGCATCGAGCGCGCTGTGCAAGCTGTGCTGGAGCAGGGCCTGCGCACGGGCGACATCCACTCCGAAGGCACCCAGAAGGTCGGCACCGTCGAGATGGGCGATGCCGTGGTGGCCGCACTGAAGGCCCAGGGCTGATGGCCTCGCACTTCAAACACGTTGACTGAGGAAACACATCATGGCTACGACTCTGGTTGGTTTGGTGGGCTGGCGCGGCATGGTCGGCTCGGTGCTGATGGACCGCATGCAGGCCGAGGGCGACTTCGACCACTTTGAACCGCTGTTCTTCTCGACCTCGAACGCTGGCGGCACCGCGCCCTCGATGGCCAAGAACGAAAAGGCCCTCAAGAGCGCCTATGACATCGACGAGCTCAAGCGCTGCGACATCATCGTCACGGCCCAGGGCGGTGACTACACCACCGAGGTCTACGGCAAGCTGCGCGCAACGGGCTGGAGCGGTCACTGGATCGACGCCGCTTCCACGCTGCGCATGAAGGACAACGCCGTCATCGTGCTGGACCCGGTCAACATGCCGGTGATCAAGAACAGCCTGGCCAACGGCGGCAAGGACTGGGTGGGTGGCAACTGCACGGTCAGCTGCATGCTGATCGGCGTGGGCGCGCTGTACAAGGCCGGCCTGGTCGAGTGGATGTCCACCCAGACCTACCAGGCTGCATCGGGCGGTGGTGCCCAGCACATGCGCGAGCTGCTGACCCAGTTCGGCACGCTGAATGCCGAAGTGCGTTCGCTGCTGGACGATCCCAAGAGCGCCATCCTGGAAATCGACCGCAAGATCATCGCCAAGCAGCGCTCGCTGACCGAGGCCGAGACGGCCAACTTCGGCGTGCCGTTGGGCGGCTCGCTCATCCCCTGGATCGACAAGGACCTGGGCAATGGCCAGTCCAAGGAAGAGTGGAAGGGCATGGCCGAGACCAACAAGATCCTGGGGCAGGGCGAGGGCTTCGGTTCGCCGGCCGTGCCGGTCGATGGCTTCTGCGTGCGCATCGGCGCCATGCGCTGCCACTCGCAGGCGCTGACCTTCAAGCTGAAGAAGGACGTGCCCCTGGCCGACATCGAGGCCATGATCGCCGCCGACAACGAGTGGGTGAAGGTGGTGCCCAACACCCGCGAGGCCACCATCCGTGACCTGACGCCCGTGGCCACCACCGGCACGCTGACCATCCCGGTGGGCCGCATCCGCAAGCTGGCCATGGGCCCGGAATACGTCGGTGCCTTCACCGTGGGCGACCAGCTGCTGTGGGGCGCGGCCGAGCCGTTGCGCCGCATGCTGCGCATCCTGCTGGACCGCTGATCTGTTGCGCGGGAAGCGCAACCGCGGCCAAGCACGGCCACCAATTCCCGCGGGATGCCGTGAATTGGTGGCCCATATCGGGCTAATTTCGGGGCGTTTTGCAACGTCTGGAAACAATATCCGCGAAAAGCCATGTTGCCAGCGGGCGACAATTGGGCGATACCGGATGCCCGGGGCGGGTTTTCGTCCTGGGCTCTCCCGAGATCAGCCATCGCATGAGCTTGTCACCCTATCTGCCTGATGCTATTGTGTTTTATGCACATCACCTGCAGAGGTGGCCGTGGGCATCGGCGCCCACACACAGCCTGCTTTGAGCCCATACACAGACCCATGATGAGCTGGGAGACGCCTTGAAAGATCATTCGTTGTCCGCGGGGCGATTTGTCCTGAATCGGGTGGCCATCGCCGCCGCCGTGTCTGCCTTGTCGGCTCTGCCGGTCTCGGGCTGGGCATTGGGCCTGGGCAAATTGAACGTGCAATCCGCGCTGGGTGAGGCCCTGCGCGCCGAAATCGACGTCTCCAGCCTGACGCCTGAAGAAAGCGCCACGCTGCAGGTCAAGGTCGCCACCCCTGAAACCTACCGCGCCGCGGGCGTGGATTTCAACGGCGTGCTGTCGTCCACCCAGATCACGCTGCAGCGCCGAGCCGACGGCCGGCCCTACCTGCGCATCGCCAGCGACCGCTCGGTGCAAGAGCCCTTTGTCGATGTCATCCTGGACCTGAGTTGGTCTTCGGGCCGTCTGGTGCGCGAGTACACCCTGTTGTTCGATCCCCCGTCTGTGCGCCAGGCAGCCCAAGCTGGGCCGGCCACGACCGCGCCGGTGATGGACGCGCCGGCCGATGCCGCGAAGGGTGCGGCCAAGTCCGGCGCCCGCGCGCCCGTGGTGGCCGAGGCCACGCCGCCGAGCGCTCCGATGGCCAAGTCGCGTGCGCCCAAGGCGGCCGCAAAGGCTGCCGCTGCCGCATCGTCGATCGAGCCTTCGCTGGCCGCTGCGCCGGCCCCGGCGCCAGCGGTGCCCTCGGGCGATGCCGATGGCCGGAGCGTGCGCGTGAAATCGGGCGAGTCGCTGTCCGTCATCGCGCAGCGCCATGCCGCCGCGGGTGTGTCGCTCGACCAGATGCTGGTGGGCCTCTACCGCAACAACCCGCAAGCCTTCCAGGGCAACAACATGAACCGCCTGAAGGCGGGTGCCGTGTTGAACGTGCCCTCGGCCGAGGAGGCACAAAAGGTCAGCCAGCCCGAGGCGCGCCAGGTCATCGTGGCGCAAAGCGCCGATTTCTCGGCCTACCGCCAGCGCCTCGCCGGCACCGTGGTGGCCACGCCGAACGAGCAGCCTGAGCGCCAAGCCAAGGGCAAGGTCGAAGCCGAGGTCCAGGACCGCAAGCAGGCCGCAGCGCCCACGCCTGACAAGCTCACCCTGAGCAAGGGTGGCATCAGCTCCGGCTCGGCCTCGGGTGTCGAAGACCGCGTGGCCAAGGCCCGCGCCAAGGAAGACAGCAGCGCCCGCGTGGCCGAGCTGTCGAAGAACCTCGACGAGCTGCGCAAGCTGAAAGAGAAGTCCGCGACCAGCCCGGCGTCGGCACCTGCGAAGGCTGCTGCACCTGCGCCGGCCCCGGCGCCCGCGCCAGTGGCACCGCCTCCCGCGCCTGTGCCTGCACCGGCACCGGCACCGGTGCCCGCACCCACCCCGGTGGCACCCTCTGCCCCCGCGTCTGCGGCCCTGGCAGAAGCCATGGCCAGCGCGGCATCGAGCCCGTCCGAGGGGGCCGCGACGGCCGTCGCCGACCAGGCTTCTGCGCCGGCGGTCGAGCCTTCGCGTCCGGCACCCGCCGTGACCGCGCCGGTGGCCCCGCCGCCTGCACCGCCGGCCGAAGAGCCTGGCTTCCTGGAGTCGCTCAACCCCATGTTGCTGGCCGCCGGCGGCGCCGGCGTGGCCCTGCTGGCCGGCGTGGCGATGTTCCTGCGCTCGCGCCGCCGCTCCGACACGGGCGAGACCTCTTTCCTGGAAAGCCGCCTGCAGCCGGATTCCTTCTTCGGTGCCAGCGGTGGCCAGCGCGTCGACACCCGCGACGCCACGGGCGGTCCCTCGTCCATGAGCTACTCGCTGAGCCAGCTCGATGCCATCGGTGACGTCGACCCGGTCGCCGAGGCCGATGTGTACCTGGCGTATGGCCGTGACCTGCAGGCCGAGGAAATCCTCAAGGAAGCGCTGCGCAGCACGCCGGACCGCCTGGCCATCCGCAGCAAGCTGCTGGAGGTCTATGCCAAGCGCCGCGACACCAAGGGCTACGAGCAACTGGCCGCACAGCTGCACGGCCTGACCCAAGGCCAGGGCGAAGACTGGGCCAAGGCCCAGGAGCTGGGCTTGAGCATCGACCCTGAAAACCCGCTGTACCAGCCGGGCGGTCAGCCGTCCTCGACGCCCCTGAGCGTGGAGTCACCGTCCGACATGCTGGGCGCGAGCACGATCCCACACTCGGTCATGCCCGCTCCGAGCGCGCTGGATTCCATCGCGCCGCCGGTGTCCGAGCTGGCGCCGGCTGCGGCCTCGTCGGCCCTGGACCTGGACCTGGACATCTCTGCGCCCTCGACCCTGGATGCGGTGACCGACTCTGTCTCGCCCACGACCGAGGCGGGTGATCTGCCTTCGCTGAGCCTGCCCGAGTTCGGCGAAGACCTGCCCTTGGCCCAGGCCACCGCGCCTGCGGCTTTCACGTCCAGCGTGCCCGAGCCGATGGACCTGCCCTCGCTGGAAAGCCTGGACCAGGGCCTCGACATGCCCCAGCCTGCTGCATCGCCCGAGCCCGCCTCGACCGGCCTGGATTTCGACCTGGAAAGCGTGTTGCCCCCGGCAGAGCCTGCCCAGGCGCCAGCCTTCGACCTGAGCGACATCAGCCTGGACCTGGGTGCTGGCTCGCCGCCTGCCGCAGAGCCGGTGGACAGCCAGCAAGGCCTGTCCGACCTGTCCAGTGACCCGATGGCACGCAAGCTGGAGTTGGCCGAGGAGTTCCGCCAGATCGGTGACGCCGATGGCGCGCGCGAGTTGCTGCAGGAAGTCATCGACAACGCCACCGACGGCGGCCTGCGCGGCAAGGCGCAGAACATGCTCGACAGCCTGTCCTGATGACGCATGGCCATGGGCAGTGAACCAGGGGAGGGCGCCGCCCTCCCCGATGCACCGCAAGGTGCACCCACGAGGGCGATCCGACGGATCGCCCTCGGTGTTTCCTACGTCGGCAGCGCCTACAAGGGCTGGCAAAGTCAGCCGGGCGGCGGCACGGTGCAAGACGCGCTGGAGGCTGCGCTGGCGGCTTTTGCCGTGCGCCCGCTGAAGGTGATGTGCGCCGGTCGCACCGACGCCGGGGTGCATGGCATCAACCAGGTCGTGCACCTGGACACCGACATCGACCGCACGCCGTTCTCCTGGGTGCGCGGCACCAACACCTTCCTGCCGTCCGACATCGCCGTGCAGTGGGCCGCCGAGGTGCCGCCGCACTTCCATGCCCGCAACAGCGCACGAGGGCGGCGCTACACCTACGTGCTGCTGGAGTCGGCCGTGCGCCCGGCCATGGAGTCGGGGCGGGTGGGCTGGATTTTCCGTCCGCTCGACCTGCCGGCCATGCAGGCCGCGGCCGCCCACCTGGTGGGGGAGCACGACTTCAGCTCTTTCCGCTCGTCCATGTGCCAGTCGCCCACGCCGGTGAAGCACTTGCGCGAGATCCGCATCCGCCGTTGCGGCGCGCCAGACGCACCAACCGCTTACTGGCGTTTCGATTTCGAGGGACAGGCCTTCCTGCACCACATGATCCGCAACATCATGGGCTGCCTGATCATGGTGGGCACGGGCGTGCAACCGCCGGATTGGGTGCGCGGCGTGCGCGAAGCGCGCGACCGCAAGGTGGCCGCGCCCACGTTTTCGCCAGACGGCTTGTACTTCATGGGCCCTCGTTACGACCCCGAGCACGCTTTGCCCGAGCACGTGCCCGGCATGGACTGGTTGCCGACTTGAGCGTTCCGTGGCGGAGATTTTTCCACATCGTGGCAGATGACCCTGTGATGCCCTGGGCCACCCCCGGGAAAAGCCCCGGTTTTTTGAGACAATCACAGCATCGACACCGCCACGGGAAGCTGGACCTCCCGGCCACTGGATGTCTTCTGAGTTTGTTCACCGAACGCGCATCAAGGTCTGCGGCCTCACCCGAGAGGCGGACGTGGATGCCGCGGTCGAAGCCGGCGCCGATGCCATCGGTTTCGTGCTGTACGACAAAAGCCCCCGCCATGTCAGCGCCGAGCGCGCTGGTGTGCTCGCGCGACGGCTGTCTCCCTTCGTCACCCCGGTCGTGCTGCTGGTGAACGCGGACGCCGACCTGCGTCAGCGCGCCCTGAACGCCGTTCCCAACGCCCTGCTGCAGTTCCATGGCGACGAAACTCCCGCCCAGTGCGTGGCATCGGCCCGCCCCTTCCTGCGTGCCGCCCGCATGGCGCCTGGCCTGGACCTGGCAGACTTCGCGCGCCAGTTCGCGCAGGCGCAGGCCTTGCTGGTCGATGCCCATGTGGAAGGCTACGGCGGCGGTGGCCAGGTCTTCGACTGGTCCCTCCTGCCGCAGCCGGGGCAGCTGCCCCTGCCACTGGTGCTCTCGGGCGGGCTGCATGCCGGCAACGTGGGCGAAGGCATCCGGCGCGTGCGCCCCTGGGCCGTGGACGTCAGCTCCGGCGTGGAAGTCGGCAAAGGCCTCAAGGACGCCGCGCTGCTGCGTGCGTTTTGCCGTGCCGTGCGGCGCGCCGATGCCGAGGTGTCTTCACCGGTCAACCCCATCCTGGTGCCTGCGGCTTGAGCCGGCATGCGCAAACAAGAAGCACTGACATGTTGAAATACGACCAACCCGACGCCCGCGGCCACTTCGGCCCCTACGGCGGCACCTTCGTCTCCGAGACGCTGATCCTGGCGCTCAGCCAGCTCAGGGACGTCTACGAGCACTACCGCCACGACGACGACTTCAAGGCCGAGTTCCGCCGCGAACTCGCCAATTTTGTCGGCCGCCCCAGCCCGATCTACCACGCCGACCGTCTGAGCCGCGAGTTGGGCGGCGCCCAGATCCACTTCAAGCGCGAAGACCTCAACCACACCGGCGCGCACAAGATCAACAACACCATCGGCCAGGCCCTGTTGGCCAAGCGCATGGGCAAGCCCCGTGTGATCGCTGAAACCGGTGCCGGCCAGCATGGCGTGGCCACAGCCACCATCTGTGCCCGCTACGGCATGGAATGCGTGGTCTACATGGGCGCCGAAGACGTCAAGCGCCAGTCGCCCAACGTCTACCGCATGCACCTGCTGGGCGCCAAGGTCGTGCCGGTTGAATCCGGCAGCAAGACGCTGAAAGACGCGCTCAACGAAGCGATGCGCGACTGGGTCACCAACGTCGAAAACACCTTCTACATCATCGGCACGGTGGCGGGCCCGCACCCGTACCCGGCCATGGTGCGTGACTTCCAGGCCGTCATCGGCGAGGAATGCCTGCAGCAGATGCCGGTGGCCATCGGTCGTCAGCCGGATGCGGTGGTGGCTTGCGTGGGCGGTGGCTCCAACGCCATGGGCATCTTCTACCCCTACATCCCGCACGAAGGCACGCGCCTGATCGGCGTGGAGGCGGCAGGCGAGGGCGCTGCCAGCGGCAAGCACTCGATGTCGCTGCAAATGGGCGTGCCGGGCGTGCTGCACGGCAACCGCACCTACCTGCTGCAAGACGAGAATGGCCAGATCACCGAGACGCACTCCATCTCGGCGGGCCTGGACTACCCCGGTGTCGGTCCCGAGCATGCCTACCTCAAGGACATCGGCCGGGCCGAGTACGTCGGCATCACCGACAAGGAAGCGCTGGAAGCCTTCCACCGCCTGTGCCGCACCGAGGGCATCATCCCGGCGCTGGAATCCAGCCACGCCGCGGCCTACGCCATGAAGCTGGCCGCTACCATGCGCCCCGACCAGCACATCCTGGTCAACCTGTCGGGCCGTGGTGACAAGGACATCGGCACCGTGGCCGACCTGACCGGCGCGGAGTTCTACTGCCGCCCGTCCTGCCGCGGCCAATCGGTGAAAGGTGGCCTGTGATGAGCAACGCACCCACCCGCCTGGACCAGACCTTCGCCGCGCTCAAGGCGCAAGGTGGCAAAGCCCTGATCCCTTTCATCACCTGCGGCGACCCCTTCCCCGAGAAGACCGTGGACATCATGCTGGCCATGGCCGAAGCCGGTGCCGACGTGATCGAGCTGGGCGTGCCTTTCTCTGATCCGATGGCCGACGGCCCGGTGATCCAAAAAGCCGCCGAGCGTGCGCTGGTCAAGGGCATCTCGCTCAACCATGTGCTGGACGATGTCCGTGCCTTCCGCGCGAAGAACGCCACCACGCCCGTCGTGCTGATGGGCTACGCCAACCCCATCGAGAACCACGACCTGCGCCACGGCGAAGGCAGCTTTGTGCGCGATGCCAAGGCCGCCGGTGTCGATGGTGTGCTCGTGGTGGACTACCCGCCGGAGGAGTGCGAAGAGTTCGCCGCCCGCTTGAAGGCAGCCGATCTGGCGCCCATCTTCCTGCTGGCGCCCACCTCCACCGAGCAGCGCATGGCCGATGTCGGCCGCATCGCCGCCGGCTATGTGTACTACGTCTCGCTCAAGGGCGTGACGGGCGCGGGCAACCTGGACACCGCAGCCGTGGCCGACATGGTGCCGCGCATCAAGGCGCACGTCAGCGTGCCCGTGGGCGTGGGCTTTGGCATCCGCGACGCCGAGACCGCCAAGGCCGTCGCCGCGGTGTCGGATGCCGTCGTCATCGGTTCGCGGCTGGTCCAGCTGCTCGAAACCCAATCTCCTGAAACCGTGGTGGCAGCGGCCCGCGGCTTCATCGCCGAAATCCGCGCTGCACTGGATTCCCTGAAAGGATGACCGAGATGTCTTGGCTTGAGAAACTGCTGCCCCCGAAGATCCAGCCGACCGACCCGTCTGAGCGTCGCTCGGTGCCGGAAGGTCTGTGGGTCAAGTGCCCGTCGTGCGAGACGGTGCTCTACAAGAACGACCTGGAGGCCAACGTCAACGTCTGCCCCAAGTGCGGTCACCACCACCGCATCGGTGCGCGCGCGCGCCTGGACGCCTTCCTTGACGCGGAAGGCCGCTACGAGCTGGGCCAGGAAGTGCTGCCGGTCGATGCCCTGAAGTTCAAGGACAGCCGCAAGTACACCGAGCGCCTCAAGCAGGCCATGGAAGCCACGGGCGAGACCGATGCCTTGATCGTCATGGGTGGCTCGGTGCACAGCATCCCGGTGGTGGCCGCGTGCTTCGAATTCGACTTCATGGGCGGCTCGATGGGCTCGGTGGTGGGTGAGCGTTTCGTGCGCGGCGTGGAAACCGCCGTGGCGCAGAAGACGCCGTTCATCTCCTTCACCGCCACCGGTGGCGCGCGCATGCAGGAAGGCCTGCTGAGCCTGATGCAGATGGCCAAGACCAACGCGGCGCTGACGCTGTTGGCCAAGGCCAAGCTGCCCTACATCAGCGTGCTGACCGACCCGACCATGGGCGGTGTGTCGGCCTCGTTCGCTTTCATGGGCGACGTGGTGATCGCCGAGCCCAAGGCCCTGATCGGCTTTGCAGGCCCCCGTGTGATCGAGAACACCGTGCGCGAAGTGTTGCCGGAAGGCTTCCAGCGCTCCGAGTTCCTGCTGCAAAAGGGCGCCGTCGACATGATCATGGACCGCCGCGAGTTGCGCCGCGCCATCGCTCGCCAGATGGCCGTGATGCTGCGCCAACCGGCAGACGCCGTGTCGGCTTGATCGATCTCGCGCAATCTGTGTGATTGCGCCCCTCCTGAGCGGGCTGCGCTGAGCAGCCCGTTTTGTTTCCTTTTCTGTTTCCCGCCTTGCAGGCGCGCGCTTGCGCCCTCAACTGAAACCCATGACCGCACCCACCCCGCGCACCCTGGATGACTGGCTGGCCCACTGCGAGCGATTGCACCCGGTCGGCATCGACATGGGCCTGGACCGTGTCGGTCAGGTCTGGCAGCGCACGGGCGTGACGCTGGGCACGCCGCTGGGCCAGGAGCCCGCGGACGGCGCACCGGTGGTCTTCACCGTGGCGGGGACCAACGGCAAGGGCTCGACCTGCGCCATGCTGGAGGGCATCTTGCTGTCCTCTGGCTTCAAGGCCGGGGTGTACGGCTCGCCCCACCTGGTGCACTTCGAAGAGCGCTGCCGCATCGGCGGCCAGCTGGTCACGGCAGCCGAGCTGCTGCCGCACTTCGAGGCCATCGAGGCCGCGCGCGGCGACATCCCGCTGACGTACTTCGAGTTCACGACCCTGGCCATCATGCGCACCCTGGCCTGTGCCGGGTTGGACGCGGTCATCCTGGAGGTGGGCCTGGGCGGTCGCCTGGACGCCGTCAACGTCGTCGATGCCGATTGCGCCATCGTCACCAGCATCGACCTGGACCACATGGACTACCTGGGCCCGGACCGCGAAGCCATCGGTGTCGAGAAGGCCGGCATCATGCGCGCAGGGTGCCCGGCGGTGGTCTCGGACCCGCAGCCGCCGGCCAGCCTGGTGCAGTACGCCGAAAGCATCGGCGCCGACCTGTGGCTGTTCGGGCGCGACCACAACTACGCGGGCGACCGCCAGCAGTGGTCCTGGGGTGGGCGCAGCAAGCGTTTCAACAGCATGGCCTACCCGGCCTTGCGCGGTGCCAACCAATTGCTCAACGCCTCGGGCGCGCTGGCCGCGCTGGAGGCCACGCGCAACCGCCTGCCGGTGTCGGCCCAGGCGGTGCGCACGGGCCTGGCCACGGTGGAATTGCCAGGCCGATTCCAGATCATCCCTGGGCAGCCCACGCTGATCCTGGACGTGGCCCACAACCCGCACGCCGCGGCGACGCTGGCCGTCAACCTCGACCAGATGGGCTTTTTCCCGCGCACCCACGCCGTGTGGGGCGCCATGGCCGACAAGGACCTGGCCGGCATGGTGCACAAGCTGCGCCCGCTGGTGGACACCTGGCATTGCTGTGACTTGCCCACGCCGCGTGCGGCCTCGGCCCAGCAGCTGCAGGATGCCATCGCGGCAGACGTGGCAGCCCACCCTTCGGCGACAGCGCCTCAGGCCACGGTCCACCGGCATGCCGACCCGCTGACGGCCCTCCACGCCGCCCTGGCCGCCGCCGACCCGACGGATAGAATCGTGGTTTTCGGGTCGTTTTTCACGGTGGGTGGGGTGCTGCATGCAGGCCTGCCCAAGCTGAACGCGCCGCACCTGGTTGTGGGTGGGGCCGCGCCTCCGACGCCATGATGTCTGCATGACGCACGCCGCCCCGTTTGTCGCCCTGTTCGCCGCCCCGTTCGCCCGACCGCCCTCCGCCTGACACCGCTGCATGCTTTTGCCTTCTTTCCTTGAGCGCTTCCGCCGTGGTTCGTCGTCCGCGACTTCGGATGCCGTGCCTCTGTCTTCGTCGGACATGGAGGTCATGCGGGTGCGCGCGCGCCGCAGGCTGATCGGCATGGTGGTGCTCGTGGGCGCGGGCGTGGTGGGCTTCCCGTGGCTGTTCGAAACCAAGCCGCGGCCCATGTCGGGCGAGATCCAGATCGTGCAAGCGCAGCAGGCGCCGCAGCCCACCGGCAGCGGCCCGACGGCGGCTGCGACGATTGCCGCGGTGACCGCGCCGGTTGCTCCTGCGGGCCGGCGCGCACAGCCCGAGGCCGAGCGCGAAGAGTTCGTGACCGACGCGCCGCCCCGTGTGGCCGCGCCGCCTTCGGTGCCTGTGGCCAAGCCAGCGGCCAGCAAGCCTGCGGTGGCTGCTGCGTCCAAGGCCGCGCCAAAGCCGGCCGACAAGCCCGCGGACAAATCCGCAGCGAAGGCTGGCGACAAAGCCAAAGAGAAGGCGGCGGAGAAGGCCACAGAGAAATCCAGCGACAAAGCCGCCGACAAGACCAAGGACAAGCCCTCAGACAAGGCACCTGACAAGAAGTCCGACAAAGACAAATCTGACAAGGACAAGGCTGGCACCCGCTATGTCGTGCAGTTCGGTGCCTTCGCGGACGCCAACTCGGCCCACGAAGCGCGCATGAAGGCCGAGCGCCTGGGCCTGAAGACCTACGCGCAGCAGGTGGACACGCCCCAGGGCAAGCGCATCCGCGTGCGCCTGGGCCCCTACGCCGACAAGGCCGAGGCCGACAAGGCGGCGGCCTCTCTGCGCAAAGCCGGCCTGCCTGGCGCCGTGCTCACGCTGTGAGCGCGCGGTGATGGCCTGCACCACGCCCGAATGATGCTCCGAGCGACGCCCCGATGACCCCCACGGTGGAAGCCCTCAACCAGATCGCGCAGGTGGCGCAAGTGGCACAGGCTGCTTCGCCAGCGCTGCCGGCCTTGCCTGCCTCCTGGACACTGATCGACCTCGTCGTGGCGGTGGGCCTGGGTGTGTCCGTGCTGGTGGGCGCCTGGCGTGGCCTCTTGACCGAATTGCTGGCCTTGCTGGGCTGGGCCGTGGCGTATTTCGCCGCGCAGTTCCTGGGCCCCGACACCGGCTTGCGCCTGCCCGTGGGCGAGCCTGGCTCGCGCATGAACGTGCTGGCTGGCATGGTGGTGGTGTTCGTGGTGACCTGGCTGGGCTGGGCGGTGTTGTCCTGGGGGCTGGCGCAAATCCTGAAAGCATCGGGCCTGGGCGGCACCGACCGCATGCTGGGAGCCTTGTTCGGCCTCCTGCGTGGTGTGCTGGTGGCCCTGGTGGTGGCCACGCTGGTCCAGATGACGCCGTTGGCGCAGACGGAGTTGTGGCGCTCTTCACGCAGCGTGGCTTGGAGTCAGGTGCTGTTGGAGGGGCTTCGCCCCATCCTGCCCGTTCAGGTGCTCCAATTCCTGCCTGGGCTTCAGCCCGAGCCTTCGGCCTTGTGACCCACCACGTGACAAGCCCTGTGTGGCCAGATTTTTTTCTTTGATGTTTGAGAGCGGACAGCCGTCCGCGGAGAGGTGAAACATGTGCGGCATCGTGGGGGTGATTTCCAAGACGCCCGTCAACCAGCTGATCTATGACGCGCTGCTGCTGCTGCAGCACCGGGGTCAGGATGCGGCAGGCATCGTCACTGCAGGTCCTGACGATCACGGCCGAAAGTTCTTCATGCACAAGGCCCGCGGCATGGTCAAGGACGTGTTCCGCACGCGTGACATGCGCGCCTTGCCAGGCAACGTCGGTCTGGGCCAGGTGCGTTATCCGACGGCCGGCAACGCCTTCAACGAAGAAGAGGCCCAGCCCTTCTACGTGAACGCGCCGTTTGGCTTGGTGCTGGTGCACAACGGCAACCTGACCAATGCGCACGACCTGCGCAAAGAGCTGTTCGACATCGACCGCCGCCACCTCAACACCGACAGCGACACCGAGGTGCTGATCAACGTGGTGGCCCACGAGCTGGAGCTGGCCGGTCGTGAGCTGCCGCTGACGCCTGCGGCCGTGTTCAAGGCCGTGCGCGCCGTGCACAAGCGCATCAAGGGCTCGTACGCCGTGATCTGCCTGATCGCCGGCTACGGCCTGGTCGCTTTCCGCGATCCCTTCGGCATCCGCCCCCTGTGCTACGGCGAGGCCGACCTGCCCGAGGGCCGCGAAGTCATCGTGGCCAGCGAGTCGGTGGCGCTGGAAGGCACCAGCCACCGCTTCGTGCGCGATGTGGCCCCCGGCGAAGCCCTGTTCATCGACCTCGACGGCGTGGTCCATGCCGAGCAGTGCGCTGAGAACCCGGTGCTCAACCCCTGCATGTTCGAGTACGTCTACCTGGCCCGCCCCGACTCGGTCATGGACGGCGTGTCGGTCTACCAGGCCCGCCTGGAAATGGGCGAAACACTGGCCCAGCGCGTCATCTCGACCATGCCGCCCTCGGAAATCGACGTCGTCATCCCCATCCCTGAGTCGAGCCGCCCGTCGGCCATGCAACTGGCGCAGAAGCTGGGCAAGCCCTACCGCGAGGGCTTCGTGAAGAACCGCTACGTCGGCCGCACCTTCATCATGCCGGGGCAGGGCGCCCGCAAGAAGTCCGTGCGCCAGAAGCTCAACGCCATCGGCCTGGAGTTCAAGGGCCGCAATGTGCTGCTGGTCGATGACTCCATCGTGCGCGGCACCACGTCCAAGGAAATCGTGCAGATGGCCCGCGAGGCCGGTGCGAACAAGGTCTACCTGGCCTCGGCCGCGCCGCCGGTGCGTTTCCCCAACGTGTATGGCATCGACATGCCCACCAAGGCCGAGCTGGTGGCCCATGGCCGCACGCTGGAAGACATCCGCAAGCTCATCGGCTGCGACGCCCTGATCTACCAGGACGTGGACGCCATGAAGCAGGTGGTGCGCAAGCTCAACCCGGCCATCCAGGGCTTCGAGGCCTCGTGCTTCGACGGCGTCTACATCACGGGCGATGTGAGCGCGGCCGATTTCGCCGCCATCGAGTCGCAGCGCCTGACCCAGACCGACGAGGAAGCCGCTTCCAACTCGCGCCTGGCCTTGCAGAACAAGCTGGACTGACCCCCAGCCTGTTTCCCGACCCGACCCGACAGGAGGGCCGCCATGGCCGACACCGACAAGAAAAAGCTGCCGCGCAAGGACCTGCCGCCCGATGCCCGCATCGAGACGCTGGCCGTGCGCGAAGGTCTGCCTGCCACGCAGTGGGGTGAGAACTCCGAAGCGCTGTTCTTGACCAGCAGCTTCAACCACCCCGATGCGGCCACGGCTGCAGCCCGCTTCGCCAACGAGGAAGAAGCCTTCGTTTACTCGCGCTTCACCAACCCGACGACGATGATGTTCGAGCGTCGGCTGGCGGCACTCGAAGGCACCGAGGCGGCGATTGCCACGGCCAGCGGCATGAGCGCCATCCTGCTGCTGGTGATGGGCCTGCTGAAGTCGGGTGACCACGTCGTGTGCTCGCACAGCGTGTTCGGCTCGACCATCTCGCTGCTGGCCAACCAGTTCGGCAAGTTCGGCGTGCAGACCACCTTCGTGTCGCAAACCGATGTGCAGCAATGGCGCGACGCCATGCAGCCCAACACCAAGCTGCTGTTCGCCGAAACGCCCAGCAACCCGCTGACCGAGGTCTGCGACATCGCTGCACTGGCCGAGATCGCCCACGCCCACGGCGCCTTGCTGGCCGTGGACAACTGCTTCTGCACGCCCGCGCTGCAAAAGCCCGTGGAGATGGGCGCCGACCTGATCGTCCATTCCGGCACCAAGTACCTGGATGGCCAGGGGCGTGTGCTGGCCGGTGCTGTGTGCGGCCCAGACGCCATCGTCAACGGCCCGCTGATGGCCACCCTGCGTGGCGCCGGCATGGCCCTGTCGCCCTTCAACGCCTGGGTGGTGCTCAAGGGCTTGGAGACGCTGTCCATCCGCATGGCCGCACAAAGCGCCAACGCGCTCAAGCTGGCCCAGTGGCTGGAGCAGCAGCCGCAGGTGGACCAGGTGTTCTACCCCGGTCTGCCCAGCCACCCGCAGCACGCGCTGGCCATGAAGCAGCAAAACGGGTGTGGCGGTGCGGTGGTGTCCTTCACCACGAAGCCGGCCCAAGGCCCCGTCACCGTGCCCGGCCCCGCGACCCTGGGCGAAGACGCCATGCGCCTGCGCCAGGGCGCTTTCCACGTGATCGACCACACCCGCTTGTGCTCCATCACCTCGAACCTGGGTGACACCAAAACCCTCATCACGCACCCGTCGAGCACCTCGCACGGCCGCTTGACCGAAGACCAGCGCCTGGCCGCCGGCATCACGCAGGGCATGGTCCGCGTGGCCGTGGGCCTGGAGCACATCGACGACCTCACGGCCGACCTGGCCCGCGGCCTCGACACCCTGAACGCTTGAAGATCGCCTGAAGACACCATGACGCCAGTCCGCACCCGCTTTGCCCCGTCGCCCACCGGCTTCATCCACCTGGGCAACATCCGCTCGGCGCTGTACCCCTGGGCCTTTGCGCGCGCCAGCAACGGCGTCTTCATCCTGCGCATCGAAGACACCGACGAAGAACGCTCGTCGCAAGAGGCCGTCGACGTCATCCTGGAGAGCATGCAGTGGCTGGGCCTGAACCACGACGAAGGCCCGTTCTACCAAATGCAGCGCATGGTCCGCTACAAGCAGGTCGTGCAGGAGATGCTGGACAAGGGCCTGATCTACCCCTGCTACATGAGCTCTGCCGAACTCGACGCCCTGCGCGAGCGTCAGATGGCAGCGAAGGAAAAGCCCCGCTACGACGGCACCTGGCGCCCCGAGCCCGGCAAGACCCTGCCGCCCGTGCCCGCTGGCGTCAAACCTGTGCTGCGCTTCAAGAACCCGCAAGGCGGCAGCGTCGTGTGGGAAGACAAGGTCAAGGGCCGCATCGAGATCAGCAACGACGAGCTCGATGACCTGGTCATTGCCCGACCGGCCGCAGAAGGCAGTGACAGCATCGTCGGTACGCCCACCTACAACTTCTGCGTGGTGGTCGATGACATGGACATGGGCATCACCCACGTCATCCGCGGCGACGACCACGTCAACAACACCCCGCGCCAAATCAACATCCTGCGCGCCCTCGGCCAGGAGCCGCCGGTCTACGCCCACCTGCCCACCGTGATGACCGAAACGGTGGACGAGCAGGGCGAGAAGCACGTCTCCAAGATGTCCAAGCGCCATGGCGCCAAGGCCGTCACGCAGTACCGCGACGAAGGCTACCTGGCCGATGCCATCGTCAACTACCTGGCCCGCCTGGGCTGGAGCCATGGCGACGACGAGATCTTCTCGCGCGCCCAGTTCATCGAGTGGTTCAACCTCGACCACCTGGGCCGCAGTGCCAGCCAGTTCGACGAGGCCAAGCTGCGCTGGGTGGCCCAGCAGCACATGAAGACGGCCGATGACGCCTTGCTGGCCACGCTGGTGCGCGAGCAGTTCGCCCGCCGTGGCGTGACCTTGCCGGCAACGCTGCAGGCAGGCGAGGGCGATGCCAAGCTGGCCGCCCTGTGCGCCCTCTACAAAGACCGCTGCGCCACCACCGTGGAGCTGGCCGACTGGTTGAGCATGTACGTGGCCGATGTCACCCCGCCCGCCGATGAGCTGGCCGCGCAACTCACCGAGGCCGTCCGGCCCGCCGTGGCTGCCCTGGCCGAACGCCTGACGGTGGCGACCTGGGACAAGGCTGGCATTGCCCAGGCCCTCAAAGACACCCTGGGCGAGCACGGTCTGAAGATGCCGCAACTGGCCATCCCGGTGCGCCTGCTGGTGTGCGGCCGCGCGCAAACGCCCTCGGTGGATGCCGCCCTGGCCTTGTTCGACCGTGATGTCGTTGTGCAACGTTTGCGCCGTGGCTGACATCCGCTTGTCAGACACGCAAAAACCGGTATATACTCTTGGTCTCGCTTGAACGACGCTTTGTTTGACAACAAAGCAGCCGGGCAAACCGAAAAGCCAGGTTCGCAGTGAAAGCTGCAGACCAGTTTGACGGGGGTATAGCTCAGCTGGGAGAGCGCTTGCATGGCATGCAAGAGGTCAGCGGTTCGATCCCGCTTACCTCCACCAGCAACTCCGGTTGCGCGGTGAACCGGTTGCGGTTGAGCCAAGTGAAGCGTCGGACAAGGCGTATGAAGGATTGAGTCCCCTTCGTCTAGAGGCCTAGGACACCACCCTTTCACGGTGATTACAGGGGTTCGAATCCCCTAGGGGACGCCAAGTTTTGACGGCGCTTGTGCTGCGAAAGCAGTGAAAGTCGTCAGCCACGCGGAGTGGTAGTTCAGTTGGTTAGAATACCGGCCTGTCACGCCGGGGGTCGCGGGTTCGAGTCCCGTCCACTCCGCCAAGTTCTTTGGAAGAAGATGCTGCTGGTGACACAGCAACATCGCTGAAACGGTTTCGGTGCCAGTCTGGCGCCCGCCTCGTGAGGCGCATGTGCGAACACGATGGGGGTATAGCTCAGCTGGGAGAGCGCTTGCATGGCATGCAAGAGGTCAGCGGTTCGATCCCGCTTACCTCCACCAAAATACCTTGCGGATGTCCGCAGCGTGTGATGGTTGTCAGGGCGCAGGCAGGCACCGCAGTCGCTTCAGACAATTGAGAAGTACGAAGTCCCCTTCGTCTAGAGGCCTAGGACACCACCCTTTCACGGTGATTACAGGGGTTCGAATCCCCTAGGGGACGCCAAGTTTTGACGGCGCTTGTGCTGCGAAAGCAGTGAAAGTCGTCAGCCACGCGGAGTGGTAGTTCAGTTGGTTAGAATACCGGCCTGTCACGCCGGGGGTCGCGGGTTCGAGTCCCGTCCACTCCGCCAAAAATGCAAAGCCCCGATGGTTCGCCATCGGGGCTTTTTGCTGGGCGCCACAGTCGGCGTCACAGCCCTGCAGCGTGGCTTTCCGTGGCCGCCTCGCGCCGGCCGAACATCGCCCAGCTCTCGATCACCATCACGACCTCGTCGCGTTGGTTGATGGCCTCCCAGCGTGATTGCACCAGGCCCACGTGCGCCTTGCTCTTCATCGGGCGTGTGCCCAGGATGGTCATGCGCGCGCGGATCTCGTCGCCCACCATCACCGGTTTGAGCCATTTCAGGCTGTCCAGCCCCGGCGAGCCGAGGCTGCTGGAGTCCAGCAGGAAGCCGTCGCACATCAGCCGCATGACCATGCCGGCGGTGTGCCAGCCGCTGGCCGCCAGCCCGCCGAACAGCGAGGCCTTGCCGGCTTCCTCGCTCAGGTGGAAGGGTTGGGGGTCGAAATCGGTGGCGAAGCGAATGACCTCTTCGCGCTCGACGCGCTTGGGGCCGAAGGTCAGGCTCAGGCCTTCGTTGAAGTCTTCCCAATGCCAGCGCACATCGGTCTTGGCGGTGTGTTGGGGGGCGGACGGGGACGGGGTTGGCTCAGCTGACATGGGAACTCCGCAATCAAGTGTGCGTGGTGGCGGGCAGGGCAGGCCGGCGGTTGGAGAGCCAGGTGCCCCAGGCGATGATGCCCGTGCTGACCAGCATGGTGGGCGTGATGGCCTCGCCCAGCCACAGGGCGCCCCACAGCATGCCGAACACAGGGATGAGGAAGGTGACGGTCAGCGCGCGGCTGGGGCCGATGCGCTGGATCAGCCTGAAGAACATCACGTAGGCCAGCGCGGTGCAAAGGACGCCCAGCCCGCCCAGCGAGACCCAGGCAGCCAGGGGCACATCGACCCACGCCGCAGGCGTGGCACCTTGTTCTAGGCCGGCGTGTGCCATCGGCATCGGCCCTGCCCACACGGCGGGCGCCAGCAGGCAGATGCCGCCCCAACCCATGGTGCCGGCGCTGATGGCCATGGGACTCATGCCAGGCAGGAAGCGCTGGTTGAAGTGCACCGACATGGCGTACATCAGCGTGCCCGCCATCAGCAGGGCGCAGGCCAGCAAGGTTTCGTGCCATTGCCCTCTGGGCATGACCGAGGACGCATCGACGCTCAGCAGGGTCACGCCGACCATGCCGACCAGCAGGCCCAGCATGCGGGCGTGGCCCAGCTTCTCGCCGGCCCAGGCCCAGCCCACCAGCGCACCCCACATGGGCGTGGCGGCGTTCAGGATGGACATCAAACCGGCGGGCAGCGTTTGCGCGGCACGGCTCAGGGCCAGGAAGGGCAGCACGCAAGACAAGAGCGAGGACGCCGCCAAGGGCCACACGGACAGACGCATGGCGCGCGCTTGCCCGGCCTGCCAGGCCAGCGGAAGCAGCAAGGCCGCAGCCAGGCCGACGCGACCGGCAGCCACCACCAAGGGGCCCAGGGCCGGAGACGCCACTCGCAAGAAGAGGAAGGACGCCCCCCAGATGGCGGCCAGCGCGATCATGGCCAGCAAATCTTTGGGATTCATGTGAAAACCATCATAGCTGGCGGCCCTCACACCCGCAGACCGAGGGGCTTGCCCGGCACGAACTGTCATCTGGTCATCTCTACAATCCCTGGCTGTCATCCCCATCGCCACGGTGCGCTCTGGTGGTGGCACACACGACATCCCATTCAGCAAAGGACCACCATGCAAGTCGCCGCTTCCATCTTCAAGGCTTACGACATCCGGGGCATCGTCGGGCAGACCTTGAACGAAGCCGTCGCCGAGCACCTGGGCCGCGCCTTTGGCACCGAGGCGCTGAAGCTGGGTGAGAAGGCCGTGGCCATCGGTCGCGACGGTCGCATCTCCGGACCTTCGCTGAGCGGCGCCCTGATCCGGGGCCTGCGCGCCACTGGCATCGACGTGATCGACCTGGGCGCGGTCACCACGCCCATGCTGTACTACGTGGCCGCCACCCGGGGCGATGTCGGCTGCCACAGCGGCATCCAGGTCACGGGCAGCCACAACCCCAAGGACTACAACGGCTTCAAGATGGTGTTGGCCGGCCGCGCCATTTACGGTGACGACATCCAGAGCCTGCGCCAACGCATCGAGGCCGAGGATTACACCGGCGGCAACGGTGGCCTGACCGAGCTGAACGTCCTGGCCGAGTACACCCAGCGCATCATTGGCGACTGCAAGCTGGCCCGCCCGCTGAAGATCGTGGTGGACTCCGGCAACGGCATCCCGGGTGCTTCGGCGCCCGGCATCCTGCGCGCGCTGGGTTGCGAGGTGACCGAGCTGTTCTCCGAGGTCGATGGCGACTTCCCCAATCACCACCCGGACCCCTCCAAGCCCGAGAACCTGGTCGACCTGATCGCAGCCGTGAAGGCGCAGGGCGCCGACCTGGGACTGGCTTTCGATGGCGACGGGGACCGCCTGGGTGTGGTCACCAAGGAAGGCCACAACATTTTCCCGGACCGCCAGATCATGCTGTTCGCCAAGGACGTGCTGTCGCGCGTGCCGGGCGCGCCCATCATTTTCGACGTCAAGTGCAGCCAGCGCCTGGCCGTGGCCATCCGCGAAGCCGGTGGCGTGCCGGTGATGTACAAGACCGGTCACTCGCTGGTAAAGGCCAAGCTCAAGGAAATGGCCTCGCCGTTCGCCGGCGAGATGAGCGGCCACATCTTCTTCGGCGAGCGCTGGTATGGCTTCGACGATGCGACCTACACGGCGGCCCGCTTGCTGGAGATCCTCTCGAAGGTGGCCGACCCCAGCGCCGTGCTCAACGCGCTGCCCACCAGCCACAGCACGCCCGAGCTGAACGTGCCTTGCGCCGAGGGCGAGCACCATGCCGTGATCGAGAAACTGCGCCAGACGGCCACTTTCGAGGGCGCCGAAATGACGACCATCGACGGCCTGCGCGCCGACTACCCCGATGGCTTCGGTCTGGTGCGCGCCTCCAACACCACCCCGGTGCTGGTGTTGCGCTTCGAGGGCCAGACGCCTGAGGCTCTGGAGCGCATCCGTGCGCACTTCATGGCCGCGATCCTGGCCGTCAAGCCGGATGCGCATGTGGGCGCATCGGCGCACTGAGTGTTCGCGGCCTCGCCTCGGCTACGATCGCGGGCTTGAAACCGCATCACCTTCCATTGGCCGACTCCGCTGTCAAGGCCTGGCTCGCGCGCCACGCTTATTCCCTTGTGTTGCGACTGGGTACGCCCGCCTACCTGTGGCGGGTGTGGTCGCGTGGCCGTGAAGAACCCGACTACCGTGCGCGCTGGCCTGAGCGCCTGGGCTTTTACCCCGCGGGCGCGAGCCCGGCGGGCGCCCCAGGTCAACGCGGCGGCTGGGTCTGGGTGCACGCGGTGTCGCTGGGCGAAGCCCGTGCAGCCGCGCCGCTGATCGCCGCCTTGCGCGGGCAACGTCCCGGCATGCGCTTGTTGCTGACCCACACCACCGCCACCGGCCGAGAAGCCGGTCGTGCGCTGCTGCAGCCTGGCGATGCACAAAGCTGGTTGCCTTACGACACGCCGGGTGCTGTGCGACGGTTCTTGCGCCACTACCAGCCCAGCGTGGGTGTGCTGATGGAAACCGAGGTCTGGCCCAATTTGCTGCACGAAGCCCGCCAGGCCCAGGTGCCGATGGCGCTGGCCAATGCCCGCCTGAGCCCCAAAAGCCTGCGGCAGGGGCAACGTTTCGCGGCCTTGTTGCGTCCGGCGGCGCAGGCAGTGAGCTTGACCCTGGCGCAAACGCAAGACGATGCAGACCGCCTGCGGGCCATGGGCGCCGATCCGGTGCAGGTGTGCGGCAACCTCAAGTTCGACATGACGCCAGCGCCGGAGTTGCTGGCGCTGGGCCGGCGCTGGCGTGACGCCGATGCCCGACCCCTGTGCCTGGCGGCCAGCACGCGCGAGGGCGAGGAGGCCGGCTTGCTCGACGCGTGGTTGGCGGCGGCCTGGGCCATGTCCAGCCCCAGGCCCCGATTGCTGATCGTGCCGCGACACCCGCAGCGCTTCGACGAAGTGGCGGCGCTGGTGGCCCAGCGCGGGCTGAGCCTGTCACGGCGCAGCACTTGGCCTGACCCGCTGCCCGACGCAGCCGCCCTGGGTGCCGAGGTGTGGCTGGGCGACAGCATGGGCGAGATGCCTGCGTACTACGCCGCCGCCACCGTGGCTTGGCTGGGTGGCAGCTTCGCGCCTCTGGGCGGACAGAACCTGATCGAAGCCGCGGCCTGCGCCTGCCCGCTGATCTTGGGGCCTTCGACCTACAACTTTGCCGAGGCTGCTGAGCTCAGCCTGGCCGCGGGTGCTGCTCGCCGCGTGGCGGATTGGCCTGGGGCGGTGCAAGAAGCCTGCCTGTGGCTGCAGGCGGGGACGGAGTTGGCGCGAAAATCCGCTTTGGCGTTCGCGCAGCAGCACCAGGGAGCGTCCGCCAGGATGTCGGTTGCCATTCTCCGGATCGCGTTCACCCCGTGACCATGGGGTAACAATATGCAACATATCTGTGTACTATTTGGCTATCGACAACGCAGCGAGGCAGTCATGAAAACCGTGATCCGAATGGGCACCATCAGCGCAGTTCTGGCTTTGGCCTGTTCCGGCGCATTGGCCATCAACAGCGACCTGGGCACGCTGTCGGCGGCAGACACTACATTCGGCAACACGTTCTATGACGTGACTCCCGGGTTCACCGACTACTACACCTTCACGATCGGCAGCGCCGGCACGGTGTCGGGCACGACCAATGATGGGTCTCTCCTGAAGGCCCTGGTGTCGTTTGACCGTGATGTGGTCTTGACGTCGTTGATCCTGGGCAGCACGTCGTTCGGCTCCTACTACGGGGTGGACCTCAGCATCCCCTTCGACGGCACGACCAACACCTTCAGCTTCAGCGGCCTCAACGCTGGCACGTACAAGCTGGCTGTCACGGGTTACGTGACTGGTTTGACGTTCTCCTCTGGCTCCGCCTCCTACACTGGTACCATCCGCACAAGCAGCTCGGTGGCTTCGCCGGCACCCGAGCCCGCCGACATGGCGTTGACCGCCATGGGCCTGGCAGGCGTTGCTTTGCTGTTGCGTCGCAGCCGCAAGGCGGCCTGATCGGGCTGCTACCATCTGCGGTGGCCTGCTGGGTCACCTGCAAGCGGGCGAGTCTCGTTTGTGACATCACGGACCCTCGGGTCCGTTTTTTTTGGGCTTCACGCAATGGGTGTGCCCCTCGACAGGAGTTTGATTTGACCAAAATGTGGGTGCCATTCGTGGCAGCGCTGGCTTTGCTGGGTGCTTGCAACAAAAAGGACGCTGCGCCTGTCGCAGGCGAGTCTCAGGTGGCAGCGCAGGTCAACGAGGGAGAGATTTCGGTCCACCAGGTGGAGGCGCTCCTGCAGTTGCAACCGTCGCTGGGAGCCCGGTTCGGTGAGCAGGCCTCCGCCCGCGCGCTGGACAGCCTCATCGAGCAGGAACTGGCCGCCCAGGCGGCCGTCCAGGCGGGGCTGGACAGCACGCCCAAGACCCTGCAAGCCCTGGCGCTGGCTCGCCGCGAGGTGCTGGCCCGCGCCTATCAGGATCAACTTGCCGAGAAGGCATCCCTGCCAGACACCAGCGCGGTAGAGCGTTACTACGACGCGCATCCGGAGCTGTTTTCGCAGCGCCGTCAGTACCTGCTGGAAGAGACCGTGGCCCAGGTCACTGGCGCCGAGGTGGACGCCTGGTTGCGCAAAGCCGAATCGACCAGCAGCGTGGAAGAGTTGCAGGCCTGGCTGGCGCAACAAAAAACGCCCCGCAAGAGCCGGCGCTTTGCACAATGGGCAGAAGGGCTGCCGCTGGAGTTGCTGCCCCGCTTGGCCAAGCTCAAGCCCGGCCAGTCCATGGCTTTGCGCAGGCCCGAGAGCGTTTACGTGCTGACGGTGATCAAGACGGAAGATGCGCCAGTGTTGCTGGGCCAGGCCACCCCGGCCATCCAAATGGTGTTGACCGGCCAGCGTCGCCAGGAGGCCGTGCGCGACGGCATGACCCGTTTGCGTGAGCAGGCCAAGATCAACCGGTTCATGCCGCAAGCCGCGGCGAGCGCCACACCGGCCTCGGTTGCTTCTGCCTCGGTGCCAGCCTCAGCGCCTGCCGAGGAGATCGCCAGCGCGCCCCAGCCGTCGGCCAGCCACTGAGCGTGTCTGCACCCGGCGTGTTGACCGGGGCGCGCTGAACATGGAGTCTTGCCTGTGCCACTGTCTGTGCTCTTGCCCCTGGCCTGGTTGAGCTTGGCCATCCCCAGTCTCTGGGACTGGTTGTTCGGCACCTGGACGGCGTACAGCCAGGGCCATGAGTTGCTGCTGCTGGGCGTGGCCGCCTGGTTGGTCTGGCGCCAGCGTGACGCCACATCGGCAGGGCGGCCCGTGCGCCTGGGTGCCATCTTCTGGCTGGGTTGGGTGCTGTGTTTGCTGGGCTATGTGCTGGGGCGCTCGCAGGAGTTCATCCGCATCGAGTTGCTGTCCCTGTGGCTGTCGGCCTTGCTGGTGATGTGGGCGATGCGCGGGTGGCAGGGTTTGCGCCGCACTTGGTTCGCCTGGCTGTTTTGCCTGTTTGCCATGCCCCTGCCGTTCTCTCTGGTGTTGGCGCTGACGGCGCCGCTCAAGGAAGCGGTGTCCATGGTGGCGACCTTCGTGCTGTCCGGCGTCGGCTATCCGGTGGGACGCAGTGGCGTGGTCATCACGGTGGGGCAGTACCAACTGCTGGTGGCGGAAGCCTGTGCCGGGCTGCACTCCATGTTCATCCTGGAGGCCATGGGGCTGCTCTACAGCCACCTCGCGCAGCACACCTCCTGGTGGCGCAATGGCCTGCTCGCGGTGCTGGCCGTGCCGGTGTCTTTCCTGGCCAATGTCGTGCGGGTGATGGTCCTGGTGGTGGTGACCCACCATTTCGGTGACGCGGCCGGGCAGGGCTTTGTCCACAACTTTGCCGGCCTCGTGCTGTTCGCCGTCGCGTTGGTGTTGATGGCGGGGGCGGACGCGCTGCTGGGTTTGATCTGGCCCGATCGGCGCGGTGCCGAGCTTCCTCCTGCCAGGGTGGAGGGGCATCTGGCCTCGGCAACACCGTTGGGCCGCAGCCCGGTGCGCCGCAGCATCGGGCTGGCCGTCTGTCTGGTGGCTGCGGCCATCGCCAGCCTCTGGCTGAGGCCTGGCGTGTCTGCCGAAGCCGATGCGCGCGCGCAAGTGCCGCTGGAGGCCCTGTTCCCGAAGGACATTCCCACCGAGGTGGACAGCCCCAAGGGCGTTCAGCGCAGCGCCTGGCGCCTGGACCCAGTGGCCTCTGGCATGGTGAGGCCCGCGTTCGAGGCGGCGCGGCGCTTCCAGATGTACGACCAGGTGCTGGAGCGCACCTACGTCCATCCCGGTGGCCAGCGGGTGATGCTGTCGGTGGCTTATGGGCGCCAGCAATCGGTGGGTTTGCAGATGCACCGTCCCGAAGTTTGCTACCGGGCCGGGGGCTTCCAGGTCAGCCGTGTCACCCCTGGCACTTTGGCCCTGCCAGGTGCCGAAGGCCCGGTCAGCCTGCCCGTGGTGCGTTTGGTGGCTGCCTTGCCCGAGCGTCCTGAGCCTGTCACTTACTGGCGCTTGCTGGGCGATGCACCTGTGCGCGATGAGCACGAGTTCAAAGCTGGGCAATTCATTTCAGGATTCGGTCGCCAAGGCTTGGCCGATGGCCTGCTGGTGCGCATCTCCACCATCGACGCCAACGCCGAAGCGGGCTGGCGCTGGCAGGAGGTTTTCGCGCGTGACCTGAGCGCGGCCTTGTCGCCGCAGCAGCGTCTGCGCGTGCTGGGCGCACCGCCAGGAGATGCGAGAGGGCGTTGATTTCATGTGCCTGGGATCATCGGAGATGGCGCCCGGGGCTTGACTGCGCGGGCCAGCCTCAGGCCAGCAGGTCTTGCCACTCGGGGTGGCGCCGCATGTACACCTGCACATAGCTGCACAGCGGCTGCACCTGGTGGCCTTGCGCACGCGCCCATGTGAGTGCCTGCACAACCAGTGCGGCGGCAATGCCGCGGCCTTCGAGGGCCCGTGGCACGCCAGTGTGGGTGATGCGCATGAGGTGCCCGTCGAGCTGGTAGTCGAGCTCGCAGTGCAGGCCTTCGACCATGGCTTCGAAGCGCCCGGTGCCAACGTGGTGCTGGATGACCAGGGGCGTGGCGTGGGCGGGTGTGGCGGAGGTGCTCATGGCCCGCAGTGTGCCTCAGACCACCCCGAGCGCGCCCAGCACCGCACCGGCCAGCACCAGCCAGATCAGCCGGATGCGCGTGCGCCAGACCAGCACGGCCACGGCCACCGCCAGTGCCCAGGCCCGGGGTTGGCCGTCCAGCGGCGGCATGAGGTGCCAGCCCGTGGCCAGCAGCAGGCCCACGGTGACGGGTGTCATGCCCGCCTGGAAGGCGCGCACGCCCAGCCAGTGCCGCCGCACCGAGACCCAGCGCGAGACGGCCAGCGCCAGCGTGGTCGAGGGCAACATGATGCCCACCATGCTGACCACTGCGCCACCCAGGCCGCCGGCGTACCAGCCCATCAGGGCCACGAACAGCACGTTGGGGCCGGGCGCTGCCTGGGCCAGGGCGATGGCGCCGGTGAAATCGGCATCGCTGAGCAAGGCGCTGTCTTGCACCAGGCGACGGTGCATGTCGGGCACGAGGGTGATGGCACCGCCGATCGACATCAGCGACAGGGCAACAAAGTGCCCGAACAGCGACCACCAGACCTCTGGCGACCATGACCAGACCGGCACGCTCATGCCTGCGGCCCTTGCGCTTGCCGCGCGGCCTGGCGTTTGAGCAGGGCGTAGCTCACCAGGCAGGCGGCGCCCCCCAGGCTCAGCAGCACATGAACCAGCGGCCAATGCCAGTGGACGACCAGCGCCAGTGCCAGCGCGGCCAGGCCCACGCAAGCGGGCCAGCCCAGTTCGTGTTCACGCAGCGGTGCCGACAACTTGAGCACCGTGCCGATGATCTGGCCTGCCGCCACCGCTGCGATGCCGCTCAGCGCACCCCGTATCAGCCCTTGCGCCTGGGGCAGGTTGCTGGCCTCGCCCAAGCCCCAGGCGAGGATCAGCATCAAAGCCATGGGCGCCAGGATCATGCCGGCCAGGGCGGTGAGGGCGCCGCGCCAACCGAAGAAGCGGTCACCGATCATCAGCGACAGGTTGCAGACGTTGGGGCCGGGCAGCACTTGGGCCGACGCCAGCATGTCGACGAATTCGCGCGCGTCCAGCCAGCGACGGCGTTCGCACAGCTCGCGCTGCGCCACGGCGATCACGCCACCGAAGCCTTGCAAGGCCAGCAGGGTGAATGCGATGAACAACTCGCGCAGCGAGGCCGGGCGGGCCAGCGCTGGCGTGTCAGCCATACACGGCCACGACCTGGTAGCCCAGGGCAGCGAGTTGACCGTCGGGCGTCCACAGCGTGGTCTTTTCGTTGACGTAGCCGTCGCCGGTGGCCAGGGCGTCCTTGTCCATGCGCCAGAAGCCGGTGTCTGTGTCTGCGCCCAGCTCGACCGGGCGCAGCTCCAGGGCCCAGGACACCGACGAGGCCGGCGCGAAGCCGTTGAGCTGGGCCAGGGCGGGGGTCGGGCCGGCATCGGCCAGCAGCACCGATTGCAGCTCGTTGTCGATGCCCTGGGGCGCGCGCAGGCGCACATGGGTGCGGCTGTGCCACTCCTGCGAGCCGGTGAAAGGCATGCCGCCTTCGGCCTGGCGGAACTCCAGGTGCTGCGTGAAGGCCGGCGTGATGCCCGGCACGAAGGGCCACAGGAAGGCGCTGACAGGGTCCTTGGCCACGGGGTGGTGGTCCGGGCGCAGGTGGGGCAGCGTCGAGGTGCGCGCGGCGCCGAACACGCCCAGCAGCACGCCACCGACCTGCTCGGCGCCAGCTTCGTCGGCTTGCAGCACGCGGGCCTGCACCTGGCGGATGTTCTTGCCCTGGCGCAGCAGCACGACCTCGACGTCAAAACGGCCCGGGCTGACGGGGCCGACGAAGTTGGTCTGCAGGGCGCGCAAGGGCCAGTCGCTGCCGCAGATGTCGCGCATGGCCTGCACGGCGAGGGCGGACAGCACCCCGCCGAAGGTCGTGCGGCCTTGTTGCCAGTCCGGGCTGACGTCGAAGCGGACGCGGTGCAGCGACCCGGCCTGGATCGGTTCGCGGCGGGACAGCAACTCGGCCAGGGTGGCGGTCGGGCTCGTGGCGTTCTCAGCGGGGGTGGCGAACAGGTTCATGGCAGGCACGTCGTGTGAGGGTGAAGCATTATCGAACGATCGTGCTTTTTTGTGCGCGCCGCCCGTTGACGTCATTTTGACCCCGCTGCCGGCAGGGCCGACTCAGTGGCGCGTCAGCATCTGGGAGATCTGGGCGGCGGGCACGGGCCGGCTGTACAGGTAGCCCTGGGCCACGTCGCAGCCCAGGCTGCTCAGGAAGGCCTCCTGGTCGGGCATCTCCACGCCCTCGGCCACCACGTGCAGGCGCAGGCCGTGCGCCATGGAGATCATGGTGCTGACCAGCTGACCGTCGTTGTCGTTGCTGGGCAGGTCTTGCACGAAGCTGCGGTCGATTTTCAGCTGCTGCACGGGGAAGCGTTTGAGGTAGGCCAGCGAGGAATAGCCGGTGCCGAAATCGTCGATGGTCAGGAAGACACCGAGCTGGTGCAGTTGCTGCAGGAACTGCTCGGCGCCCATGCCGGACTCCATCAGGCCGCCCTCGGTGATCTCGATTTCCAGGTACTGCGGCGGCAGGCCGGTGCGCACGAGGATTTCCGCCAGGCGCTCGACCACGCCGCCACGGCGGATCTCGCTGGGCGAGAGGTTGATGGCCACGCGGCCGAAGTCCAGGCCGGCGTCCAGCCAGGCGCGGCCTTGGCGGCAGGCCTCCTCGATGACCCACTCGCTCAGCGAGGTGATCATGCCGGTGTCTTCCATCACGGGGATGAACTGGTTGGGGCTCAGCGTGACGGAGCCGCCAAGGGTGCCAGCCGTGTGTTGGCCCGCCGTGTTCAGGCGCACCAGCGCTTCAAGCGCAATCACCTTGCGGTCCGAGAGGCGCACCATGGGCTGGTAGTGCAGGGTGAATTCGCTGTGCTCGACCGCGCGGCGCAGCAGGGTCTCCATCTGCAGGCGCAGGGTGGCCTCGGTGGTGAAGGCCTGGGTGTAGAAGCTGAAGTTGTTGCGCCCGCGCCGCTTGGACTCGTACATCGCCGCATCGGCATTGCGCACGAGCTCGGACTCGTCCTGACCGTCGTCGGGGTACATGCTGATGCCGATGGAGGCGCGCACATAGACCTGCTGGCCGCCGTCCAGGGTGAAGGGCTGGTTGAGCGTCTCCAGGATGGCCGTGGCCACGTGCGCGGCTTGCTGCGGGTGGCGCAGGTGTTCGAGCACGAGCACGAACTCGTCGCCGGCCAGGCGGCCCAGGGTGTCTTCCTGGCGCACGCGCTGGCGCAGGCGCTGGGCGACCTGCTTGAGCAGGCTGTCGCCGGCGGCGTGGCCCAGGCCGTCGTTGACGGTCTTGAAGTTGTCCAGGTCGATGAAGACGACGCCCACCAGGGTGTGGTGGCGTTGCGCCAGGTTGATGGCGTGGGCCAGGCGCTGGCGGATGAGCACGCGGTTGGGCAGCTCGGTCAGCGGGTCGTAGTGGGCCATGCGGGCCAGGCGCTCTTCCGTCTGCTTGAGCTGGGTGATGTCGGTGAACACGCCCACGAAGTGGCTGGGCTCGCCCTGGGTGCTGTGCACCGCCGCCACCGACAGCTTGGTCATGAACGGGTCGCCATCGCGGTGGCGGAACCAGACCTCACCCTGCCAGCTGCCATAGCTCAGCAGGTGTTCGCGCAACTGGGCGATGAACTCGTCGGGGGTGTCGGTGAGCAGGAACTCGGGCGAGCGGCCGATGACCTCGTGCTCTTCGTAGCCGGTCAGGGCCGTGAAAGCCGGGTTGATGGACACCAGCGTCCTGTCGCTGTCGAGCACCATCATGCCGTCGCGCGTGCTTTCGAGGGCGGCAGCGTGCAGGCGGATGCGTTCTTCGGCCCGGTCGCGCAGGGCCTCGCGGTGCAGGTTGGTGACGGCAAACGACAGGTCGCTGGAGAGGTCTTCGAAGAGGCCAAGCTCGTCGGCATCGGTGTCATCGACGCGGCGGCCCAGCAGCAGCAGGTGGCCGATGAGGGTTTGCTCGCGCCGCAGCGGCACGATCACGCAGCCGGGCGTGCCAGCGGCCACGGCCTCGTCCAGCCATGCGGGTGTGGCGCCCTGTGACGGCAGGGCGCGCAGGTCGCCCGTGCGGAAGGTCTGACCCTGGCGCAGGGCCGTGTGCATGGCGTTGTCAGCTTGCGGCGTGCTGTGCAGCGCAAAACTCAGGCTGGGGCGCAGCGGGCGCTCGTCACCGGCCTCGGCCACGCACATCAGTGCGCCGGCGGTGTCGGGGTCGAACAGCGCCACCCAGGCCTTGCGGAACTGGCCGTGCTGCACGGCCACGCGGCACACGCGGGCCATCAGGGCGCCCTGGTCGTCCGAGCGCACGATGGCCTGGTTGACGTGGCTGAGGAAGTCGTACATCCGCGTCTTGCGGCGCAGGCGCCGCTCGGTCTGGCGCCGCCCGGTGATGTCCCAGATCATCCAGACGACCTGGTCGGTGTCACCCACCGGCGCGCAGCGGCTGTCGAAGTGCCGCAGCGCCTGGTTGATGGTGACGTTGAAGGTGATGGTCTGGGTGCTGCGCGTGCCCAGTGTTTGCTGGAGGACGCCCAGGAAGCGCTGGGCCATGTCCGGCGGGAAGAGGTCACCGAGGCGGCGGCCAATCAGCTCGTGCGCTGGCCTGCCCAGCAGGGGCAGGTTGTTGCCGTAGATGTCGAGGTAGCGCCCTTCGGCGTCCATGCGGAAGGCGAGGTCGGGCAGGGCTTCGGCGAAGGCGCTCAACTGGGCTTCGCGGGCCTTGACCTTGTCGATGGCCAGTTCGCGCTGGCGGTGAGCACGGCCCATCAGCACCAGCAGCATCAGGGTGACACAGCCGACCAGCGCCACGTTGAGGCGATCAAGGTGGTGCTGGTCGCGGGTGGCGCGCTCCAGCGTCTGCTCCCAGCGGGCGCTGGTGGCGCTCAGGGCCTGGTCCATGGACGCGATGGCCTCACGCATGCTGGCGTCTCGGGGGGCCGTTTCGGCCTGGCGCAAGGCCGCGACCACCTGGGTCTGCAGCAGCGACAAAGGCGCCTGCACCGCTTCGGGCGCATGTGGCTGCAATGCCGCCAAGGCGTTGTGCGCACGCGTCAGGGGCGCGGTCAGGGATGCGGGCTGGCTGGCGGCCGGCGACGCAGAAGCCGTTTCCAGCAGCCATTGCGCCTGCCGCGCTTCGAACCGGGCAGCCGACAGGTGGGTGTCAAACGCGTGGGCCTGTTGCTGCAAGCGGTTCCAACCCAGGTGCGACCAGGCGATCAGGCCCATGCTGACGGCCGCCAGGGCCCCCACCGACAGTGCCAAAGGCCCGAAGCGCCCCAGAGCCGGCATCGGCAAAGCCGCAACCGCCGCAGCATGGGTCGCAGGGGTCTGGCTTGGCGGGGATGGGTGGGGCACTGCGCTCATGTCGCGTTGAAGGCGTGGCTCGACGCGGATCCGACAGCTTAGGTGAAAACGCCGTCAGATCGGCGATGATGCCCAAGGACTCTCCCGCAACCACCCTTTTGGGTGGGCGGGTTGTCCCGCAGCTTCCACACCCAGAAATTTTGACGGCCGCCCCATGTCACCAACCGCCTCCACCGCGCCGATGTACACCCCCGTGTTCCCCGCCCGCTCCGAGCACCACAGCGTGCGCGGCCTGCGCTACCACTTTTGGGTGTGGGGTGACCTCGCCAAGGCCACCGATGCCCAGCCGCTGCTCGTGATGGTGCATGGCTGGATGGACACGGCCGCGTCCTTCCAGTTCATGGTGGACGCCTTGCGCGCGCAGCCTGGCTGGGCCGAACGCCCCATCGTGGCGCTGGACTGGCGCGGCTTTGGTCAGACCGAAACGCCGCCGGCCACCGACAGCTATTTCTTTGCCGACTACCTCGGTGACCTCGACGCCATCCTCCAGCAGCTCTCGCCCGGGCGTCCGGTGGACTTGCTGGGTCACAGCATGGGCGGCAACGTCGTCATGCTCTACGCGGGCGTGCGCTCCGAGCGCATCCGCAAGCTCGTCAACCTGGAGGGCTTCGGCATGCCGGCCACCCAGCCGGGCGATGCGCCGCAGCGCTACATCAAGTGGCTTGACGAAATCCAGCAGCCCGTGCGCTTGAAGGATTACGACAGCCTGGACGCCGTGGCCAAGCGCCTGCAGACCACCAACCCCTTGCTGCGCGCCGAGTTCGCGCAATGGCTGGCCCAGCATTGGGCGCGCGAAGAAAACGGCCGATGGGTCATCAACGCCGACCCGGCACACAAGCGCCCGCAGCCCTTCCTCTACCGCGTCGAGGAGGTCAACGCCTTCCTGTCGCGCATCGCTTGCCCGGTGTTGTTCGTGGAAGGGGCACAAACGTTGTATTTCATGTTCTTTGACGGCAAGTTCAGCCGCGAAGAGTTCCTGCAGCGCGTGGCCCTGGTGCCGGATTTGCGCCTGGAAACCATCGACCAGGCCGCCCACATGCTGCACCATGACCAACCCGAGGCGCTGGCGGCCCACCTGGCGGGCTTCCTCACCACCTGATCGCCCCTGGCCGCCGGCTTCCATGTCACGCAGCACCCCGGCCTCATGAGAAAATGAAGCCATTCGGGCCTGGGCATGACCTCGGCCCCTTCACACACCGACCCCGACACTTTCGCAGGCACCCCATGGACATCGAACACATCAACGCCCTCGGCGCACAGATCTCTGACCTGACTCAGCGCACCGTTGAGCTCCGGAGGTATCTTTGACTGGGATGAAAAATCCCGCCGCCTGAGCGAAGTCAACGCCGAGCTCGAAGACCCCGCCGTCTGGAACGACCCCAAGCGCGCTCAGGAATTGGGCAAAGAGAAGAAGGCGCTGGAGAACGTCGTCCTGACCATCACCGAGCTGCAGACTGGCCTGGCCGACAACGCCGAGCTGTTCGAGATGTCCAAGGCCGACAACGACATCGATGGCATCGAAGCGATTGCCGCCGATGTGGCCACGCAAGCCGCCCGCGTGGGCGACCTCGAATTCCGCCGCATGTTCAACAAGCCGGCCGACCCGCTGCCCGCGTTCGTGGACATCCAGGCCGGCGCCGGTGGCACCGAAGCCTGCGACTGGGCCAACATGCTGCTGCGCCAGTACGTGCGTTACGCCGAGCGCAAGGGCTTCACGGCCACGGTGGAAGACATCACCGAAGGCGACACCGCCGGCATCAAGAGCGCCACGATCAAGGTCGAGGGCGAGTACGCCTTTGGCCTGCTGCGCACCGAAACCGGCGTGCACCGCCTGGTGCGCAAGTCGCCGTTCGACTCGTCGGGCGGGCGCCACACCTCGTTCGCCTCGGTGTTCGTGTACCCGGAGATCGACGATTCCATCGAGATCGACATCAACCCGTCCGACGTGCGCACCGACACCTTCCGCGCCTCCGGTGCGGGCGGTCAGCACATCAACAAGACCGACTCGGCCGTGCGCCTGACCCACATCCCCACGGGCATCGTGGTGCAGTGCCAGGACGGCCGCTCGCAGCACAGCAACCGCGACGTGGCCTGGAAGCGCCTGCGTTCGCGCCTGTACGACCACGAGTTGCGCAAGCGCCAGGAAGAGCAGCAAAAGCTCGAAGACAGCAAGACCGACGTGGGCTGGGGCCATCAGATCCGCTCGTACGTGCTGGACAACAGCCGCATCAAGGACCTGCGCACCAACGTCGAAGTCTCGGCCACCCAGAAGGTGCTCGACGGCGACCTCGACCAGTTCATCGAAGCCAGCCTCAAGCAAGGCATCTGACACCCGTCAGCCACACGGATTCACCTCAAAAGGGACACCCCATGCGTGAAGGCAGCGCCCCGCTGATTCGCCGCGAAGACTATGCGGCGCCGGCGTTCTGGATCAAGACGGTCGATCTGACCTTCGATCTGGACCCGGCCAAGACCCTGGTCATCAACAAGATGACCGTGGCACCCAACCCGGCCCAGCCCGGCGCACCCCTGCGTCTGGACGGCGAAGACATAAACCTCACGCGCGTGCTGGTCGATGGCGAGCCCGTGTCCTTCCGCACCGAAGGCGGCCAGCTGGTGCTGGAGAACCTGCCGCAGCAGCCCTTCAACCTGGAAATCCGCAGCACCTGCGCGCCCGAGAAAAACACCCAGCTGTCAGGCCTCTACACCAGCAGCGGTGGCTTCTTCACGCAGTGCGAAGCCCTGGGCTTTCGCCGCATCACCTACTTCCTGGACCGCCCGGATGTCATGGCCACCTACAAGGTGACTTTGAAGGCCGACCAGCGCAAGTACCCCGTGCTGCTGTCCAACGGCAACCTGGTGGAAGAGGGCAAGCTCGAAGGCGGCAAGCACTTCGCCGTCTGGGAAGACCCGCATCCGAAACCTTGCTACCTGTTTGCCCTGGTGGCCGCCGACCTGGTGCGCCGCGAACAGCGCATCCGCACCCGCGCTGGCAAGGACCACCTGCTGCAGATCTTCGTGCGCGCTGGTGACCTCGACAAGACCGAGCACGCGATGAACTCGCTGATCGCGTCCATCGCCTGGGACGAAGCCAAGTTCGGCCTCAGCCTGGACCTGGAGCGTTTCATGGTCGTGGCCGTGAGCGACTTCAACATGGGCGCCATGGAGAACAAGGGGTTGAACATCTTCAACACCAAGTTCGTGCTGGCCAACCCGGCCACCGCCACCGACGTGGACTTCGGCAACGTCGAGAGCGTGGTCGCCCACGAGTACTTCCACAACTGGACCGGCAACCGCGTCACCTGCCGCGATTGGTTCCAGCTCTCACTCAAGGAAGGCCTGACCGTTTTCCGCGACCAGCAGTTCAGCCAGGACATGGCCGGCAGCCCCAGCGCCCGCGCCGTCAAGCGCATCGAAGACGTGCGTACCCTGCGCCAGCTGCAGTTCCCCGAAGACGCGGGCCCGATGGCCCACCCGGTGCGCCCGGACAGCTACCTGGCCATCGACAATTTCTACACGGCCACCGTCTACGAGAAGGGTGCCGAGGTCGTGCGGATGATGCACACCCTGGTGGGCGATGAAGGCTTCGCCAAGGGCATGGCCCTGTACTTCGAGCGCCACGACGGCCAGGCCGTGACCTGTGACGACTTCGCCCAGGCCGTGGCCGACGCCAACCCTGGCAGCGAACTGGCCAAGCGCCTGGAGCCTTTCAAGCGCTGGTACGCCCAGGCGGGCACGCCGCGCGTGAAGGCCGAAGGCGACTACGACGCGGCCAACCAGATCTACACCCTGAAGCTGTCGCAAAGCTCTGCGCCCACGCCGGGCCAGCCTGTGAAAGCGCCGGTGGTCATCCCTGTGGCCATGGGCCTGGTGGCGCCGGATGGCCGTCACTTGAACCTGCACTTTGAAGGGCAGTTGACGTCGGTGGGCCACAACACCGTGCTGGTGCTGTCCGAGCCCGAGCATACCTTCACCTTCGTGCACGTGCCGGTCGAGCCTGTGCCCTCGCTGCTGCGCGGTTTCTCTGCGCCCGTGGTGCTGGAGGCCGAACTTGGCGACGACGCGCTGTTCACCCTGCTCAGCCATGACCAGGACCCCTTCAACCGCTGGGAAGCCGCCCAGAAGCTGTCGCTGCGCCGTTTGCTGGCTGCGGTGGCAGGCAGTGGCCACGCCGAGCTGGACGCCCGCTTTGTGGAGGCCCTGCGCGACGTGCTGCGCCACCCCGAGCTGGACGCCGCTTTCAAGGAGCTGGTGCTGACGCTGCCGAGCGAGGCCTACGTGGCCGAGCAGCTCGACCTGGTGGACCCGCAACGCATCCATGCGGCCCGCGAAGGCATGCGCCTGCAACTGGCCCACGCCCTGCATGAAGATTGGGCCTGGGCCTACGAACAGCACCACGAGCTGGGCGGCTACTCGCCCGACCCGGTGAGCACGGGCCGCCGCGCCCTGGCCAACCTGGCCCTCGGCATGCTGGTGCTGGATGGCAGCGTGCGCCACAACCCGGTCTGGACGGGCAAGGCCTTGCAGCGCTTCCAGGACGCCAACAACATGACCGACCGCCTGGGCGCGCTGTCCGCCCTGGTGAACGCGCATGCCGATCTGGCCGAACAGGCCCTGGAGCGCTTCCACCAGCAGTTCCGCAGCGAGGCCCTGGTCATCGACAAGTGGTTCAGCCTGCAGGCACTGGCGCCGGAAAAAGACGGCAAGGTGTTCGCTCGGGCCAAGGCCCTGATGCTGCACCCCGACTTCACCCTGCGCACGCCCAACCGCGCCCGCAGCCTGTTGATGGCGCTTTGCCAGAGCAACCCGGCCGCCTTCCACCGCACCGACGCGGCCGGCTACGTGTTCTGGGCCGACCGCGTCATCGAGATCGACGGCATCAACCCTCAGCTGGCCGCCCGCCTGGCCCGCGCCATGGACCACTGGCGTCGCCTGGCCGAGCCTTTCCGCACGGCAGCCCGCGAGGCGCTGAACCGCGTGGCCGCGCGCACCGAGCTGTCGGACGACGTCCGCGAGATCGTCACACGCGCGCTGCAGGATTGAGCTGTTTTTGTCAATTTGAACGAGACCACCACCATGTCCAAACGCATCAGCCTCACGCAGTACCTGATCGAGCAGCAGCGCGGCGAAGCGCAAATCCCTGCCCAGTTGCGCCTGCTCATCGAAGTCGTCGCGCGTGCCTGCAAGTCCATCGCCATCAGCGTCAACAAGGGCGCCCTCGGTGACGTGCTGGGCACCGCTGGCAGCGAGAACGTGCAGGGCGAAGTCCAGAAGAAGCTCGACATCATCGCCAACGAGGTGCTGATCGAGGCCAACGAATGGGGCGGTCACCTGGCCGGCATGGCGTCCGAAGAAATGGACGACATGCACGCCGTGCCGCTGCACTACCCGCAAGGCGAGTACCTGCTGCTGTTCGACCCCCTGGACGGCTCCAGCAACATCGACGTGAACGTCAGCATCGGCACGATCTTCTCGGTGCTCAAGCACAAGGGCGGCGACGTCACCAACGACAGCTTCCTGCAAGCTGGCACCGACCAGGTGTGTGCCGGCTACTGCGTGTATGGCCCGCAAACCACCCTGGTGCTGACCGTGGGCCGCGGCGTGGTGATGTTCACCCTGGACCGCGAGCAAGGCTCGTGGGTGATGACCGCCGACCAGGTGAAGATCCCCGAGGACACCAAGGAGTTCGCCATCAACATGTCGAACATGCGCCACTGGGACGCCCCCGTGAAGCGCTACATCGACGAGTGCCTGCAGGGCAAGGACGGCGCGCGCGGCAAGGATTTCAACATGCGCTGGATCGCCTCCATGGTGGCCGACGTGCACCGCATCCTCACGCGTGGTGGCATCTTCATGTACCCCTGGGACAAGCGCGAGCCGACCAAGCCCGGCAAGCTGCGCCTGATGTACGAAGCCAACCCCATGAGTTTCCTGGTCGAGCAAGCCGGTGGCGCGTCCACCAACGGCCTGCAGCGCATCATGGAGATCCAGCCGGGCCAACTGCATGAGCGCGTCAGCGTGGTGCTGGGCTCGAAGAACGAGGTGGACCGCGTCACGGCGTATCACCGCGAAGCGAAGTGAAACCGGGCGCTGAAAACCCGTTATAATTTTCGGCTGTGCGGTGATGTGCATTGAGCACCTCACACCACGCGTGCCGGTGTAGCTCAGTCGGTAGAGCAGCTCATTCGTAATGAGAAGGTCGAGGGTTCGATTCCTTTCTCCGGCACCAATGACATCCAACACAAAGCCAACCTCGCAAGGGTTGGCTTTGCTGTTTCACGGGCAGCCCACCACGTCCGTGGTGAGGAAGGCCGTCTGGTTGCCCTGCTGGGCCATGGCCGAGGCGCAGCGCAGGGCATGGCCTTCGATGACGTCGCGCTCTTGTGAGCGGCAGCCGGTGGCGTTCATGCACTGGCGGCTGCGTTGGGTGTCGTAGCCCTGGAAGCGCCAGTTCATGCGAAGCTGGTCCACGGCGCGCGGCGCGCCCTCGCTGTCGCAGCGGCCTTCGGTGATCCAGCTTTCCACCTGGCGTTCGCTGTACGCCACGTAAAACTGACCCGTGAATCGCAGGTGCAGGCAGAACGGCGGGCTGCTCACGCCGCCGCTGTACTGCGGTGCCAGGGTGATGCTGTCCACACGCAGCTCGTCTGCGCGCTGCATGGGCGGCACGGTGCAGGCGCTGCCCAGGCAAGACAGGGCGAGCACCGCGATCAGGGCAGGGCGCAGGGTGGGCAGGTTCATGCCCGCCATGGTGATGCAAGTGTGCGCTGCAGGTGGCGCGATGTGGGCCGGTACTCCGGCCCAGTTCCTGCGAATGCCGGTAAACCGGCCGAGTCTGCGCGGCGGTGCTGGCCGCGTTCAGGGCTCGCTCAGGAAGCCGAGCACCTGTTCGGCCGCATGGGCCGGGTCTTCCTGCATGAAGCAGTGGCCACCGGGCACCTCGCGGGTCTCCACGGCGTCGTTGATCTGGCGCCAGCGCTGGGCAGCTTCGCCCACGAAGGGGAAGGTGTGCTGGGCGTGCAGCATCAGCACGGGCGTGCGCACGCGGCCCAGCACGGACCACAGCCGGTCAGGGCCGGAGCTGAAAATCTCGGCTTCGCGGCTCGGTTGGCATTTCAGGCGAACGCCGCCCTCGTCGGCATCGGCCAGGGCGTGGGTCGCGAAAGCCTGCATGGCCTCGTCGGTCCAGCCTTTGTAGGTGCCGCGGCCGGTGAGAGCGGCCTGGGCCTCTGCGCGGCTGGGCCAGTGGTCGCGACGGGCACGGGCCTGGCGGGCGAGCGGTGTGTGGCGGATGACCCCCGTGAGTTCGCCCAGCGACATGCCCATCAGCATGGCTGGGCTGAACAGCACCGGGTCGAGCAGCACGACCCGCTCAAACAGGCCACGGTGCTCCCCTGCGATCAGGGCTGTGAGCACGCCACCAAAGCTGTGCCCGGCGGCCACGTGGCGCACGGCTGCGAAGGCCTGACCTTGCGCTTTCAGGGCTTCCACGGCCAGGTCGGCGCTGCGGTTCCAGCCGACGAAGCGTTCGCCGTGGTCGCTGTCGCCATGGCCTTGCGCGTCGCTCAGCCACAGGTCGAAGTGCGCGCTCAGGTGGCGCAACATGGGCTCGTAGACCCGCCCGCAAAAGCCGTTGCCGTGCAGGAAGTGCAGCAGGGGCTTGCCGCTGGGCGGGGTGTGCCAGCCACGCAGCGTGAAGCCGTGGCGGGTGGGGTGTTGCCAGGAGATCAGGTCCATGGGAATGCTGTGGCCATGAAAAAGCCCCCGAAGGGGCTGTGGGCGCAGGTGACGGTGCGACGCGCAGGCCGCACCGCCGGCGCAGGTCAGACGCGCTCGATGACCATGGCGATGCCCTGGCCGCCGCCAATGCACATCGTGATCAGGGCGTAGCGGCCGCCAGTGCGCTGCAGCTCGTAGATGGCCTTGGTCACCAGGATGGCGCCGGTGGCACCGACCGGGTGGCCCAGCGAGATGCCCGAGCCGTTCGGGTTGGTCTTCTCGTTGGGGAAGCCCATTTCCTTGGACACGGCGCAGGCTTGCGCGGCGAAGGCTTCGTTGGCTTCGATCAGGTCCAGGTCAGAGACCTTCAGGCCAGCCTTTTCCAGGGCCAGCTTGGAGGCGGGCACGGGGCCGATGCCCATGAACTCGGGGTCCACACCAGCGTGGGCGTAAGACACCAGGCGGGCCAGCGGCTTGAGGCCCAGGGCTTTCGCCTTCTCGGCAGAAGCCATCACCACGGCACCGGCGCCGTCGTTCAGCGTGGAGGCGTTGCCGGCCGTGACGGTGCCTTCTTCCTTCTTGAAAGCGGGCTTCATCTTGCCCAGGGCATCGACCGTGGTGTCGCCCTTGACGCCTTCGTCGGTGTCGAACAGGACCACGCCCTTGCGGGTCTTGAGCTCGACCGGGACGATCTGTTCCTTGAAGATGCCGGCCTCGATGGCTTTGGCCGCGCGCTGTTGCGATTGAACGGCGTAGGCGTCTTGCTGCTCGCGGGTGATCTCGTGGCGGTTGGCCACGTTCTCGGCGGTGATGCCCATGTGGATGTGCAGGCGCGGGTCATGCAGGGCGCCCAGCATGTAGTCCAGCATCTTGACGTCGCCCATGCGCGCACCCCAGCGGTTGGAGGTGACCAGGTAAGCGCCGCGGCTCATGGATTCGGCACCGGCGCCGACGGCCACATCGCAATCACCCAGCAGGATGGACTGGGCAGCCGACACGATGGCCTGCAGGCCCGAACCGCACAGGCGGTTGACGTTGAAGGCGGGAGCTTCCTGGGGCACGCCGGCGTTCAGGGCGGCCACGCGGCTGATGTAGGCGTCTTGCGGCACGGTCGGGATCACATGGCCCAGCACCACATGGCCGACGTCTTGCGGCTTCACGCCAGCGCGCTCCAGCGCGGTCTTGATGACCAGGGCGCCGAGCTCGGCCGGAGGGGTGTCTTTGAGCGAGCCACCGAACGAGCCAATGGCGGTGCGGGCTGCGCCCACGAAGACGACTTCACGAGTCATGGTGTGATCCTTCCAGAGGGGTGAAACAGAGGTGTAGCTGGTGCAACAACCTTGTATTGTGATGCAGTCCGTTCAGGTGGGTGTGCCGTGTCCACGCGCTTGCAGCCTGGCGTGAAACGCTGCCGGTAGGGGCGCGACCTTTTTGCCGCCCTCGGGTGCGTCGCCGACGAAGACCACGCCGGTCTTGCCGCGTGCGACTTCGCGGCCGCTGTCCTTGTCGCGCAGGCGGAACACCAGGTCAAAGCCGTACTTGTTGAAGTCGTCGGGGACCATGTCGATCTGCAGCGTTTCGCCGTAGAAGGCTTCCGACTTGTACTGCGCCATCATGTCGCCCACGACGATGGACAGGCCTTCGATGTCGAGCTCGCCGCGGTAGCCCAGCCAGCGGAAGAAGCGCAGCCGGGCCTCAGACACCAGGCTGAGCAACTGCGCGTTGTCCAGGTGCCCGCCTTGGTTGACGTGGCTGATGTAGATGGGGATGTCGGTGCTGAACAGGAACTGCTCAGGCAGTTCGAACTGGATGCGGGCCATGGTGGTGTGTCAGGGTACAGCTGCTGTGACCTGACGATGATATGCGGGTTTCCACCAGGCCCTGCGCCGGGCCTCAGCGTGCCGGCACGCCGTCGGGCATGGCGGTGCTCGGCGAGCTGGGGAAGCTGTGGCGCAGAATGCGCCAGACCACCTGGCCGAACTGGCTGACCATCGAGCCGGTGTTGTAGTGGATGCCGTAGCGGCGGCAGATGTCGCGCACCACAGGCGCCATCTCGGCGTAGCGGTTGGCCGGCACGTCGGGGAAGAGGTGGTGCTCGATCTGGTGGCTGAGGTTGCCCGTCAGCACGTGCAGTGCCTTGCTGCCCGACAGGTTGGACGAACCCAGGATCTGGCGCACGTACCACTGCGCGCGGGATTCGTTCTTCAGCACGGACTTCGGGAAGGTCTGCACATCGGAAGTGAAGTGGCCGCAGAAGATGACGGTGTAGGTCCAGAGGTTGCGCAGGCCATTGGCCACGAGGTTGCCAGTGAACACCGAGGCCCAGGCCGGACCGGCCAGCAGCGGGAAGACGATGTAGTCCTTGACGAGCAGGCGGCGCCACTTGCGCAGCGTGGGGGCGGACTCCTTGAACAGGCCGCGCCAGGTGATGCGGCCGATGAAGACGCGGCCCACGCGCAGGTTCTGGATGGCGACGCCCCACTGGAACAGCAGCGCGAAGATCACGGCATACAGCGGCTGGAACAGCGCGGCAGGGTGCCACTTCTGCTCGGGGAAGATGCGCAGCACGTCGTAGCCGATGTCATCGTCCATGCCGTGCACGTTGGTGTAAGTGTGGTGCTTGAAATTGTGGGTCTTGCGCCAGTTGTCGGCGGTGCCGACGATGTCCCACTCGAAGGTTTTGCCACTGAAGCGCGGGTCGCCCATCCAGTCGAACTGGCCGTGGATGACGTTGTGGCCCAGCTCCATGTTGTCCAGGATCTTGGACAGGCCCAGCGTGAAGGCGCCCAGCAGCCAGACGCTCCAGTCCCATGGCGAGGGCAGGAAGAAGCCGACCACCAGCAGGATGCGGCCGATGATTTCCGTCCAGCGCACGGCAGCGAAGATGCGCCGGATGTAGCGGGCATCGCGCTCGCCGAGGTCGGCCACGGTGCGGGCACGCAGGGCTTCGATCTCGCTGCCGAAATCGCTCAGCTCTTGCGGGCTCAAGGGGCGCTGGAGGCCGCGGTGGATGCCAGGGTGGAGCGCCGGGAGGTTGGCGGCGGCAGGGGCGTTGCTCATGGGGGGGCGGTGCCTTCTAGAAAATCAAAGGTCCAGGGACAGGTCGGAGCAGGCGCGGCTCACGCACAGGCGCACGGCCATGTCGGGCTCGGCGCTGCGTTCGCCGCTGAGGGTGTCCAGGGTGGTGCCGCTGTGGCGCTGGCACACGCAGGTGTGGCACACGCCCATGCGGCATCCGGAGGGTGGGTTCAGCCCTTGGGCTTCCAGGGCTTCCAGCAGCGAGCTGCCCGAGGACACCCGCAAGGTGCGGCCGCTGCGCGTGAGTGACACAGACACCGTGGTGGCTTCGCCAGCCTGGGGAAGATCGGCAGGCGCGGTGGGCGTGAAGCCGTCGGCCAGGAAGCTGCGCGCGGTGGTGGCGGTCAGGGCGCGGGCGGCATCAACGAAGCCGCCGGGGCCGCAGGCCAGCACCTGGCGGTCGGCCCAGGCGGCAGGGCCCGACGCGCTGACCTCACCGCCGTCACCGCCGAGCAGGCGCGTGAGCAGGGCGTGGTCGATGAAGCCTTCGTGTTCGTCGGCGCCTTGGGCCGCCTCGTGGGTCACCACGAAGTGCACCTGGCAGCGTGGGTGCTGGCGGGCCAGGGCGCGCAGTTCGTCGGCAAAGCAGAATTCGGCGCGCGTCTTGGCCCAGTAGACGAGGCTCACGTCCACCGGCATGCCCTGGGCGGCCAGTTGGCGGGTCAGGGCCATCAGCGGGGTGATGCCGCTGCCAGCCGCCAGGAACAGCCAGCGGCCTTCGGCTTGCCGCGGGGCTGCAGGCAGGGTCATGTCGCCGAAGGCCTCGCCCAGCTCCAGCACGTCGCCCACGCGGGTGTGTTCGCACAGCTGGGTGCTCAGGCGGCCGCCGTCGACGCGCTTGACGGTGATGGCGATGCGGCCATCGCGGCGGGGGATGTCGGTCAGGCTGTAGCTGCGCGTGACGCGGCGGCCACCCACCTCGGCGCTGACGTTGAGGTGCTGTCCGGGCTGGAAGCCGGCCCAGTGGCGGTTGGGCTGCAGCACCAGGGTGACGGCGTCTTGCGCCTCGGCGCGGCGCTCGATCACGCGGGCCAGGGTGCGGGTCCACGACCATGTCGCATCGAGCTTTTGCGCCCAGAAATCGAAGGTGGCCGGGTCGACCATGGGGTCAAGCAGGCGGTGGACCCAACTGGGAGCGGCGGGTGCGGTAGCAGTCAGTGACACGGATCGGGCCTCGTGAAGCGCATGGGTTCGACTATACATCTGTGCAGACAGTTGTGCATTAATGTCCTTCGTTATCATCGGCGGTCGTATGATCCGCATCAATGAGTCCAATCCCGCCCCCCGTTCAGGTGCCCGCGCCCGGCCGCAAACCGGTCATCACGCGTGAGGACATCTTGGCCGCCGCGCTCAAGCTGGTCGGCCCACAGCGCAGTGTCTCGTCGCTGAGCCTGCGCGAGGTCGCGCGCGAGGCGGGCATCGCGCCCAACAGTTTTTACCGGCACTTCCATGACATGGACGAGCTGGCGGTGGCCTTGATCGAGCTGGCCGGACGCTCGCTGCGCGACATCATCGGCTCGGCCCGCAGCCGCGCCCGCACCGACGCCAGCGTGGTGCGCAGCTCCATCGAGGTGTTCGTGGCGCAGTTGCGCAGCGACGACCGCCTGCTGCACATCCTGCTGCGCGAGGGCAATGTGGGCTCCGACGCTTTCAAGCAGGCGGTGGAGCGCCAGCTGACCTTCTTCGAAGAAGAGCTCACCCTGGACCTGGTGCGCCTGGCCCGGGCCGAGCGCACCGGCCTTTACGAGCCGGCCCTGACGGCGCGGGCCATCACGCGGCTGGTGTTCGCCATCGCGGCCACCGCCATGGACCAGCCGGCCGATCAGCAAGCCCAGCTGACCGATCAGCTCATCCAGATGGTGCGCATGATCGTGGCGGGCACGCAGACCTTGGCCGCCCAGTCCCGCCAAGACGCCAAGGTGGCGGTGCGCTGACGCCTTGTCTCAGCGCGGGCGCATGATCCCGCAGGCCGTGACGTGCATCACGGCGCCGCCGTTGTCAGTGCGCATGGCCGCGCGCACCAACTTGGCCCATAACTTGCTCGTGTCACACAACTCGCAGCCAATCTGGGCTGTCGTCCCTTTCGCTGCTTCCCGCTGGAGATCCGTGTGTCCATCCACGTTGCGCTCAACCACACCACCCACTACCGCTACGACCGCCTGGTCAACCTGTCGCCGCAGATCGTCCGGCTGAGGCCGGCGCCGCATTGCCGCACCCGCATCCTGTCGTACTCGCTCAAGGTCGAGCCGGTGGTGCACTTCATCAACTGGCAGCAGGACCCGTTCGCCAACCACCTGGCGCGGCTGGTGTTCCCGGAGCGCACCCAGGAGTTCAAGGTCACCGTGGACCTGGTGGCCGAGATGGCGGTCTACAACCCTTTCGACTTCTTCCTCGAACCCCACGCTGAAAACTACCCCTTCGCCTACGACGAGGCCTCGCTGCTCGACCTGCAGCCCTACCTGGCCAAGGGGCCGCTGACGCCGAAGTTCCAGGCCTTCGTGGACAGCATCGACCGCACCGAGGTGCGCACCATCGACTTCCTGGTCGGCCTCAACCAGCGCCTGCAGGGCGACATCGCCTACACGGTCCGCATGGCGCCCGGCGTGCAGACGCCCGAGGAGACGCTGGCGCTGAAGTCGGGCTCCTGTCGCGACACCGGCTGGCTGCTGGTGCAGGCGCTGCGCCACCTGGGCCTGGCCGCGCGCTTCGTGTCGGGCTACCTGGTCCAGCTCAAGGCCGACGTGGCCGCGCTGGATGGCCCCTCGGGCACGGAAGTGGATTTCACCGACCTGCACGCCTGGTGCGAGGTCTTCCTGCCCGGCGCGGGCTGGGTCGGCCTGGACCCGACCTCGGGCCTGATGGCCGGCGAAGGGCACATCCCCGTGGCCTGCACGCCCGAGCCCACCGGTGCCGCGCCCGTTTCCGGTGCGGTGGACGAGTGCGAGGTGAGCTTCGAGCACCACATGGGCATCACGCGCATCCACGAGTCGCCGCGCGTGACCAAGCCCTACACGCCTGCGCAGTGGGAGGCCATCGACGCGCTCGGCCAGGCGGTCGATGCGCAGCTGAAAGACACCGACGTGCGCCTGACCATGGGCGGCGAGCCGACCTTCGTGTCCGTCGATGACCGCGATGGCGCAGAGTGGAACACCGACGCGCTGGGCCCCACCAAGCGCGGCCTGGCCACCACCCTGGTGCACAAGCTGCGCGCCCGCTATGGCGAGGGCGGTTTCCTGCACTTCGGCCAGGGCAAGTGGTACCCCGGCGAGCAGCTGCCGCGCTGGGCGCTGTCCATTTTCTGGCGCACCGATGGCCAGCCCTGCTGGCACGACCCCAGCCTGTTCGCCGACGAGCGCCAGCCGGTGCGTTACACCAGCGCCGACGCCAGGCGCTTCATCGAGACGCTGTCGGACAAGCTGGGCGTGGGCTCGGCCCACATCCAGACCGGCTACGAGGACACCTGGTACTACCTGTGGCGCGAGCGCCGCCTGCCCGTCAACGTGGACCCGCTGGACGCCCGCCTGGACGACGAGCTGGAGCGCGTGCGCCTGCGCCGCATCTTCGACCAGGGCCTGGACCACACCGTGGGCTACGCCCTGCCGCTCAAGCGCGAGTGGCGGCATGCGGCCCCTGGGCTGAGTGGCCCGACCTGGGTGACCGGCCCCTGGTTCTTCCGCGACGAGCGCATGTACCTCATCCCCGGCGACTCGCCCATGGGCCTGCGCCTGCCGCTGGACTCGCTGCCCTGGGTCAGCAGCGGCGAGTACCCCTACCCGCTGGCGCACGACCCGTTCGCGCCCAAGCCGACCTTGCGGGATGCGGCCGCGCTGCGGGCCCAGTACAACCACCATCACGGCGCGCATGCCGTGGGCGGCGGCTTCGCCCAGGGCGGCACGGTGTCCATCCAGGGCCAGGCGGTGGACGGCCTGGACCCCCGCGGCCAGCGCGGCGGTGTCAACGGCGAATGGGGCGACCTCGCCGCCAACCCGGTGCTGGGCGCCGCCGGCCCGGCCACGGCCAGCGCGGTGGACCCGGCCAAGCTGCCCAGCCGCTTCGAGTCGGCCCACTGGATCACGCGCACCGCGCTGTGCGTGGAGGTGCGCAACCCCGACCGCGCCAGCGGCCCCAAGGTGGAAACCGAAGGGGAGGGCGGCGGCGTGCTCTACGTCTTCATGCCGCCGCTGACCAGCCTGGACGACTACCTCGACCTGGTGGCCGCGGTGGAAGCCACGTCCGCCGACACCGGCCTGAAGGTCGTGCTCGAAGGCTACCCGCCGCCGCGCGACGCCCGCCTCAAGGTGCTGCAGGTCACGCCCGACCCCGGCGTCATCGAGGTCAATATCCACCCCGCTTCCAGCTGGGCGCAACTGGTCGACCACACCGAGTTTCTCTACCAGGCCGCGCACGAAACCCGCCTGTCCACCGAGAAGTTCATGGTGGACGGTCGCCACACCGGCACCGGCGGCGGCAACCACTTCGTGCTGGGCGGCGCCACGCCCTCGGACAGCCCCTTCCTGCGCCGCCCCGACCTCATCCCCAGCCTGCTGACCTTCTGGCACAACCACCCCTCGCTGTCCTACCTGTTCTCGGGTCTGTTCATCGGGCCGACCAGCCAGGCGCCGCGCATCGACGAGGCGCGCATGGACCAGGTCTACGAGACCGAGATCGCCATGAAGGAGATCGAGCGGCAGATGGGCATCTGGGGCCAGTGCCCGCCCTGGCTGATCGACCGCTCGCTGCGCAACCTGCTGGTGGACGCCACCGGCAACACCCACCGCAGCGAGTTCTGCATCGACAAGCTCTACTCGCCCGACGGCCCCACCGGCCGCCTCGGCTTGCTGGAGTTGCGCGCCTTCGAGATGCCGCCCCACGCCCAGATGAGCCTGGTGCAGCAGCTCCTGCTGCGCGCCCTGGTCGCCTGGTTCTGGAAAGAGCCGTACAAGGGCCATGGCGCCACCCGCCTGACCCGCTGGGGCACTGGCCTGCACGACCGCTTCTTGCTGCCCAGCTTCGTCGAGCAGGATTTCGCCGACGTGCTGGCCGAGCTGGAGATGGCCGGCCACGCCTTCGACCACGCCTGGTTCGCGCCGCACTTCGAGTTCCGCTTCCCCTACATCGGCGAGGTGCAATCGGCCGGCGTGCGCCTGAGCCTGCGCGGCGCGCTGGAGCCCTGGCACGTCATGGGCGAAGAGGGCTCGCCTGGCGGCACGGTGCGCTATGTGGACTCCTCCCTGGAGCGCCTGGAGGTGCGCGCCACCGGCCTCAATGGCAACCGCCACGTGGTCACGGTCAACGGCCAGTTGCTGCCACTGCACCCCACGGGCCGCAGTGGCGAGTTCGTGGCCGGTGTGCGCTACCGTGCCTGGCAGCCGCCGTCCTGCCTGCACCCGACCATCGGCTCGGACGCGCCCTTGACCTTCGACGTGGTCGACACCTGGCTCAAGCGCTCTTTGGGGGGCTGCCAGTACCACGTCGCCCACCCGGGCGGGCGCAACCACGACACCTTCCCCGTCAACGCTTTCGAGGCCGAAAGCCGCCGCCTGGCGCGCTTCTTCCGCATGGGCCACACGCCCGGCGCGATGGACGTGCGCCCGCAGCCGGCCGGCATCGAACACCCCTTGACGCTGGATTTGCGCCGGGCCAAAAATGGTGCGTGAGGACCGGGTTGGTACGATGACGACACTGTGACCCCCGCTGTGACGACATCCTTGACCACCTCCCTGCCGCTGTTCGACGACGCCACCCCGGCCGGCGCCAGCCCAGGCGAGGCCCTGGCCCACGAGCTCCTGCAGCGCGCGCGGCCGACCGAAGCGGGCCACTACGACGAACTGCGCGACGCCGAGGGCGCGTTGCGTCCGGCATGGCGGGGTTTCGTCGATCACCTCGGTGCGCCACTCGACGACCTGCAGCGCCGCCAGGCGCTGATGGCGCGGCAGATCCGCGAAGACGGCATCACCTACAACGTCTACAACGCCCAGGGCGGGCCCAGCCGCCCGTGGTCGCTGGAGGTGTTGCCGCTCATCGTCGAGGCCGACGAATGGCGCCGCCTGGAGCGCGGCGTGGCCCAGCGCGCCCGCCTGCTCAACACCGTCCTGGCCGACACCTACGGCGAGCAGCGCCTGCTCAAGGAGGCCCTGCTGCCCTCGGCCCTGGTGCTGGGCCACCCCGGCTACCTGCGCGGCCTGCAGGGCGTGACACCGCCCGGCGGCATCCACCTGCACGTGCTGGCCTTCGACCTCGTGCGCGGGCCCGATGGCGCCTGGTGGGTCGTGTCGCACCGCACCCAGGCCCCCTCGGGGCTGGGCTATGTGATGCAGAACCGGCTCATCGTCTCGCGGCAGTTCCCCGAGGCCTACCGGGCGATGAACGTGCAGCACCTGGCCTCCGGCTACCGGCGCCTGATCGACACCCTCAGCGGGTTGGCCGCGGCGTGTGTCGATGGCGCCGACGGGGCCAAGGGCGCGGCCCCCAGCCTGGCCCTGCTGACCCCGGGCCCCTACAACGAAACCTATTTCGAACAGGCCTATCTGGCGCGCTACCTCGGTCTGCCCCTGGTCGAGGGCGGCGACTTGGTGGTGCGCGACGAGCGCCTCTTCATGAAAACGGTGCAGGGCCTGGCGCCGCTGCACGGCCTGCTGCGCCGCCTCGACGACGACTTCTGCGACCCGCTGGAGCTGCGCTCCGACTCCCACCTCGGCGTGCCCGGCCTGATGCAGGTGGTGCGCGCCGGCCACGTCGTGCTGGCCAATGCCCTGGGCACCGGCTTCCTGGAATCGCCCGCGGTGCACGGCTTCCTGCCGGCGCTGTCGCGCACGCTGCTGGGCGAGGAGCTGGCCTTGCCCTCGCTGCCCACCTGGTGGTGCGGCGAGGCCAGCGCCTGGGCAGACATCCGACCCGAGCTGGCCCACCAGGTCATCCGGCCCAGCCACCCCCATGCGGGCACGCCGGGCTTTGGCTCGCCCCGCCTGCGCCAGAGCTTCGAAGCCGTGCTCGGCCAGACCCTGACCGCGCCGGCCCTGCAGGCCTGGCGCGAGCGCATCGACCACGACCCCGGGGCCTACACCGTCCAGGACTTCGTGCCCTACGCCCAGGCGCCGGTCTGGCAAGGCACTGCGGCAGGTGCCGTGGGCGCAGGCCACGTCAGCCCGCGCGGCGCCTCGCTGCGCGTCTATGCCCTGTCCGATGGCCGCGGCGGCTGGCAGGTGCTGCCCGGCGGCATGACCCGCATCGCCACGCGCGACGCCGGGCCCGTGTCCATGCAGCTCGGCGGCAGCTCGCTCGACACCTGGGTGCTGACCGACGAGCCGGTCGACACCTTCTCGATGCTGCCCGCCTCGGTGCGCCTGGACGAGCTCGCCCAGCGCCAGCGCCCGGTGGCCAGCCGCACCGGCGAGAACCTCTTCTGGATGGGCCGCCACACCGAGCGCGCCGAGCAGCAGCTGCGCCTGGTGCAGAACCTCATCGGCCTGGCCAGCACCGAAGACGAGCCCGACGACGCCGTGCTGCAAGCGCTGTCGGCCTTGTCGCTGCGCTGCGGCCTCGTGCCCCAGGGCACGCCCAGCCTGGCCCAGGCGCCCCGCGTGTTCGAGCGCGCCGCGCTGGACGCGCTCACCGACCCGCAGGCCCGCCAAGGCGCCTTCAGCCTGGCCCACAACCTCGACGCCCTGGCGCGCTCGGCCCAGACCCTGGGGGAGCGCCTCTCGCCGGCCCACGCCCGCCTGCTGCGCACCCTGGGGCCCGACTTCCAGCAGGCCCTCAGCCCCGACGCCCCCGAAGGCCGCCCCGGACTGCAGCAGGCCGAAGCGGCGCTGGCGCACCTGGCCATGCAGCTGTCGGCCGTGACCGGCGCTCAGACCGACCGCATGACCCGCGACGCCGGTTGGCGCCTGCTCACCGTGGGCCGCCTCATCGAGCGCCTGGCGGGCTATGCCGGCTTCCTGCAGGCCTTCTGCACGCACGAAGCGCTGTGCCAGGCCCAGGGCTTTGACCAACTGCTCGACCTCTTCGACAGCGCCATCACCTTCCGCGCCCGCTTCCAGCGCCGCCTGGAGCGGCCCGCCCTGCTGGCCCTGCTGGTCATGGACGAGAACAACCCCCGCGCCTTGGCCTGCGTGCTGCGCCGCCTGCGCACCGAGCTGGGCAAGCTGCCCGAGCGCGGCAGCTCCCAGGCCGACCTGCTGGCCCTCCTGCCCCACCAGGGCGTGGGCAGCACGCTCGAAGAACTCTGTGACCCGACCCTGGGCCCCGAGCGCTTGCTGGCCCTGTGCGCCCGCCTGATCGACGCCAGCTGGCGCCTGTCCGACGAGGTGGCGCGCCTGTTCTTCGTCCACGCCGAGACCCACGACGCCATGGTGAGCGCATGACCTCAGCCCGCCTCAGCGTCGAGCACGAAACCCACTACGACTACGACCAACCGGTCGAGCAGGCCCAACACATCGCCTGCCTGCGCCCCTTGAGCGACGCCGGCCAGCGCTTGCTGAGCTTCGAGATGGCCGTGCAGCCGACCCCGCAGCAGCACAGCACCCGCCGCGACAGCCACGGCAACAGCCGTGCCTACTTCGCCCTGCACGCCGCCCACCAGGCGCTGTGCGTGGTGGCGCGCAGCGAGGTGCAGGTCACGGCGCGCTACGAAGGCCTGGCCGAGCACCTGGCCGCTGACCCCGGGCCCACCTGCGGCGAGGTGCGCGAGCGCCTGAGCTACCGCGCCAAAGCCCCGTTCGAGCCCGCCGCCGAGTTCCTCTACGCCTCGCCCTACGTGCCCCTGCACCCCGAGCTGCGTGCCTACGGGGCCGAGTCTTTGCAGGACGACCGCCCCCTGGCCGAAGCCGCGATCGCGTTGATGCAGCGCATCCATGCCGATTTCACCTACGCGCCGGCCTCCACCGACATCTCCACGCCCATCCTCACCGTGCTGGCAGAGCGCCGCGGCGTCTGCCAGGACTTCGCCCACCTCATGCTGGGCTGCCTGCGCGCCTGCGGCCTGGCCGGGCGCTACGTCAGCGGCTACCTGCTGACCCGCCCGCCACCGGGCCAGGCCCCCTTGGTGGGCGCCGACGCCTCCCACGCCTGGGTCAGTGTCTGGGTGCCCGGGCTGGGATTGCCCCTGGCCGACGACTGGCTCGACCTCGACCCCACCAACGACGCCGTGCCCGATGTCCACCATGTGCGCGTCGCCCACGGCCGGGATTTCGGCGACGTCACCCCCTTGCGGGGCGTCATCCGCGGTGGCGGGGACCACCGCCTCGAAGTGCGGGTCACCACGCGCCTGCTCTGAGCGGTGCGCCGTGCGCCCAGCGTCGCTCGCGGCGCTCCCAGCGCCACCCACCGCACAAAAAGCGCCACCTGCGCCCCAAAAAGGGGCGACACTGCCACTGAAAGTGCCGCACGCCGCGCTTTGTGGGCCATGTGCTGGGTCGCTGCGGGCCATGCATGCCCCTTTGCGGGGCGTGCGGCGCGCTTTTCACGACAGGGGTGCCGCTTTCTGGGGCGCGCTTGTCGCCCAAAGCGCGGGCGCTGGCCCGCTGCGACCCATCGCATGCCCCTTTTCGGGGCGCGGTCGGCGCGTTCGGCGGCAAGCGCCACTTGTGCCAAGTCAAGCCCCTCGCCAAAAGGGCGGCGTGCGGCAACCGCGGTTCGGCACCTGACCCCGGCAGGCCGACACTTGGCACATTTAGTGCATTGGTAGGCACAACGCTGTTTTCCATCCCCCCACCAGGGCCCATCGATGAAATTCTTCGACGAGATGCACGCCAGCAGCGCCCACGCCGACCCGCAGGTGCGCGACCACTACCAGACCTACAGCCGTTGGCTGCAGCGTCAGCCGGGCGAGCTCATGGCCTCGCGCCGCGCGGAAGCCGAGATGATCTTCCGCCGCGTCGGCATCACCTTCGCGGTCTACGGCGACAAGGACGAGGACGGCTCGGGCACCGAGCGCCTCATCCCCTTCGACCTGATCCCGCGGATCATCCCCAGCCACGAGTGGAAGGAGATGGAAAAGGGCCTGAAGCAGCGCGTCACCGCGCTCAACATGTTCCTGCAGGACGTCTACCACGACCAGGCCATCCTGAAGGCCGGCGTCATCCCGGCCGAGCCGGTGCTGAACAACGCCCAGTTCCGCCAGGAAATGATGGGCCTGGACGTGCCCGGCGGCATCTACTCCATCATTGCCGGCATCGACATCGTGCGCGCCTGCAACCCCGATGGCAGCGGCACCTACTACGTGCTCGAAGACAACCTGCGCGTGCCCTCCGGCGTCAGCTACATGCTGGAAAACCGCAAGATGTCGATGCGGCTCTTCCCCGAGCTGTTCGCCGAGCACCGCGTGGCCCCGGTGGCGCACTACCCCGACCTGCTGCTCGACACCCTGCGCGCCATGGCGCCGGCCAGCGTCAATGAGCCCACGGCCGTGGTGCTCACGCCCGGCCAGCACAACTCGGCCTACTTCGAGCACGCCTTCCTGGCGCAGCAAATGGGCATCGAGCTGGTGCAGGGCCAGGACCTCTTCGTCAAGGACGACTTCGTCTACATGCGCACCACCCGCGGGCCGCAGCGCGTGGACGTCATCTACCGCCGCCTGGACGATGACTTCATGGACCCGGAGGCCTTCCGCAAGGACTCGACCCTGGGCGTGGCCGGCCTGCTGCGCGCCTACCGCGCCGGCAACGTCACCCTGGCCAATGCGTTTGGCACCGGCATCGCCGATGACAAGTCCATCTACCCCTACGTGCCGAAGATGATCGAGTTCTACCTCGGCGAAAAACCCATCCTGCAGAACGTGCCCACGCACATCTGCCGCGAACCAGACGCGCTCAAGTACACGTTGGACAACCTCGCCGACCTGGTCGTCAAGGAGGTCCACGGGGCCGGTGGCTACGGCATGCTGGTGGGCCCGGCCGCCACGAAGGCCGAGATCGAGGACTTCCGCCGCGTGCTCATCGCCAACCCGAGCAACTACATCGCCCAGCCGACGCTGTCGCTGTCGACGTGCCCGACCTTCGTGGACAGCGGCATCGCGCCGCGCCACATCGACCTGCGCCCCTTCGTGCTGTCCGGCAAGACGGTGCAGATGGTGCCCGGCGGCCTGACCCGCGTGGCTTTGAAGGAAGGCTCGCTCGTGGTCAACAGCTCGCAGGGCGGCGGCACCAAGGACACCTGGGTGCTGGAAAACTGAACCATCGCAAGGAGGGCCACCATGCTCAACGAACGCATCGAAGACCACCTGCCCACGCAACTCATCGAGACCGAATCCGGGGCCTGGCGGGCACGCCATGCTGCCGGCATGTCGCATATGGAGACCAAGCCCATGCTGTCGCGCACCGCCGATCACCTCTTCTGGATGGCCCGCTACATGGAGCGTGCGGAAAACACCGCGCGCCTGCTGGACGTCAACTACCAGACCTCGCTGCTGCCACAGTCCAGCGAAGCCGCGCTGCAAGGCTGGGAAGGCCTGCTGGGCATCAGCGAGCTGACCGAGGAATACCTCCACAAGTTCGACGAGGTCAACGCGCGCGACGTGATGTCCTTCATGGTGACCGACGCCCACAACCCGTCGAGCATCCTGAGCTGCCTGCGCGCCGCCCGTGAGAACGCGCGGGCCGTGCGCGGCGCGCTGACCACCGAGGTGTGGGAGACCATGAACCAGACTTGGCTGGAGTTCAACCGCCTGGTCAAGGAGGGCGCCATGGGGCGCGACCCGGCAGATCTGTTCGAGTGGGTCAAGTTCCGCTCGCACCTCTCGCGCGGCGTGACCCTGGGCACCATGCTGCAGGACGAGTCCTTCCATTTCCAGCGCATCGGCACCTTCCTGGAGCGCGCCGACAACACCGCCCGCCTGCTCGACGTGAAGTTCCACGCGCGCAACACCGAGTTCTTCGGCTCGGGCGCCGGCAACGAGGGCAAGGAGGTGGACTTCTACCACTGGTCAGCCGTGCTGCGCTCGGTCTCGGCCTTCGAGGTCTACCGCAAGGTCTACCGCAACGTCATCCGCCCGGAGAAGGTGGCCGAGTTGCTGATCCTGCGCGCCGAGATGCCGCGCTCGCTGGTGCACTGCATGGACGAGGTGGTGAGCAACCTGCGCGCCGTGGCCAACGACCACAGCCAGGAAACCCTGCGTCGTGCCGGCCGCCTGCGCGCCGACCTGCAGTTCAGCCGCATCGACGAGATCACGGCCACGGGCCTGCACGCCTACCTGACGCAGTTCCTCGACCGCGTCGGCGACCTGGGTTGGGGCATCAGCCGGGACTTCCTGATGCCGGCCAAAGCCTGAAGCGCTTCAAGCGCCTGAGGCGCTTGGAGCCGCGCGCCGCCGCGGTGAGCGCCGCTGCGGTGCCTCAGTTGGCCTCGCCCACCGGGTAGGCCGTCATGCGCAGCATGCGCATGAGGATGCCGACCTCGGAGGTTTCGTTCAGCACGAAGCGTGGCAACTCGAAGCGTGGGGCGTGACAGGTGCCCACGCCGCTGCGCGTGCTCACCGCGTTGAGGAAGCCCGCGCGGCGCACCATCTCCACGTGCTGCGGGCCATAGTCGGTCCCGGGCTTGCCGTTCGGGTAGGCAAACGAAGACAGGCGCTGCCCTGTCAGGCTGGACAAGGCATCGGCATTGCTGCGGATTTCCTCCCAGGCCGTGGCTTCGTCCAGGCGCGCGAGGATCAAATGCTGGGTGGTGTGTCCGCCCACCGACATGCCGGCGCGCGTCAGGGCGCACACCTGCTCATCGTCCATCATGAGTTGCTGAGGGGCCTTGTTGCCCAAGGTCGCCAGCAGGCGCTCGGAAAGCCGTTCACGCTGGATCGGATCGAGGTACTTGACCTGGCGGACCAGCATGTCCAGGGCGGCGATCCGGGAGGTCATGTCGCTCAGGCTCACCTTGGGGGCATCCGGCAGGCCGAGGTCCAGCTGGCCCGTGGGCGCCAGGCGGATGGTTTCCACCATGACGTCGTGGAACATCGTGCCGCCATTGAGGAAGCCGCTGGAGACGTAGAAGGTGGCGGTCAGGCCGTGGCGCTTCAGCAGGGGCAGTGCGATGTCGTGGTTGTCGCGGTAGCCATCGTCGAAGGTGATGCTGACAGCGCGGGACGGCAGGCGTCCTTCGGCGAGGAGCGCGGCGGCCTCGTCCAGGGGCAAGACCTTGAACCAGCGCGCCAGCGCCTTGAACTGGGTGTCCATGGTGCGGGCCGTGTGGGTCTCGGCCTGAAGGGGGTCGGGCGCTGGCAGCACACGGTGGTACATCAGCACGGGGAGTGCCGCTTGTGCACCTCCCGACAACCTGGACAGCTTGAAGATGGGCCGTGTCATTCAGGCCTCGATGGGCAGTGGGAGACGCGACGCTGCCACCACGGCGCGGCCGAACGCCAGCGCCTGTTCAGACACTCCGAGACCCGAGGCCCCACATCCATCCGGCGCGATGCTCCCCCGCGTCACGGCTTTTGCTCCAGCTGACTGCCTTCCCACACCGTCGTCTCCCTTGTTGAACGTAGCGTACACGAATCTGAAGACGTATCTTTACGTAAAGCAGGGTGAAACCCCCACACGGCCTCGCGCAGGCGCCTGGGCGTGGGTCGTTCGGCTCAGGGGGAAGGGGGCACGTAGCCCTGCACCTGCTCGGCACCGCCGCCGAAGAAGAACTGCTCCATCTGGCGGGCGAGGTATTGCCGGGCGCGGGCGTCGGCCAGGTTCAGGCGGTTCTCGTTGACCAGCATGGTCTGGTGCTTCATCCAGAGCTGCCAGGCTTCCTTGCTGATGTCGTTGTAGATGCGCTTGCCGAGCTCACCGGGGTAAGGGGCGAAGTCCAGGCCTTCGCCTTCCTTGTTGAGGTGGGTGCAGTGGATGGTGCGTGCCATGGTGGTGTTGCGGTTCTGAAAAATCACTTGAGGTGCTTGACCAGCACCTGAGAGCGGCGGTCCCATTTGTAGGAACGTTTGCGGGCCTCAGGCAGCCAGTCCGGGTCCACCGGCGCGAAGCCGCGCTTGATGAACCAGTGCATGGTACGGGTCGTCAATACAAACAGGGTTTGCAGGCCCATTGCGCGGGCGCGCTGCTCGATGCGCTTGAGGATGCGTTCGCCGTCACCCTGGCCTTGCACGCTGGGCGAGATGGTCAGCGCGGCCATCTCGGCGGTGTGGGCCTCGGGGTAGGGGTAGAGCGCTGCGCAGCCGAAGATGACGCCGTCGTGCTCGATGACGGTGTAGAGGCCGACGTCGCGCTCGATCTCCGTGCGGCTGCGTTTGACCAGGGTGCCGTCTTGCTCAAACGGTTCGATGAGTTGGAGGATGCCGCCCACGTCGTCGGGCGTGGCCTCGCGCAGGCTTTCCAGCTTCTCGTCGACGATCATGGTGCCCACGCCATCGTGCGTGAAGACCTCCATCAGCAGGGCGCCATCGACCTTGAAGGGCAGGATGTGCACGCGCTCCACGCCGCCTTCGCTGGCCTTGACGGCGTGCTGCAGGTAGTAGGCCGTGTCGGTGGGTTGCAGCGGGTTGGGCAGGGCGGCCAGCAGGCGCTTGGCGTCGGCCAGGGCGAGCTCCTGGTCGATTTCGACGTCAGGGTCGTGCTGACCGGCTTCGAGCTCGGCGGCGCGCTGCGGTTCCTGGACGATGCCTTGCAGGATGCCGCGCACCTCGGTCACGAAGATGAGCTTGTCGGCCTGCAGCGCGATGGCCGCGCTGGTGGCCACGTCTTCCATGCTCAGATTGAAGGCCTCGCCGGTGTGCGAGAAGCCAAAGGGCGAGAGCATGACCAGGGCGCCGGTGTCGATGGCGCGGCGGATGGTGACGGCGTCGATCTTGCGGACCAGGCCGGTGTGCATGAAATCCACGCCATCGACGATGCCCACGGGGCGCGCCGTGACGAAGTTGCCCGACATCAGGCTGATGGAGGCGCCGGCCATGGGGGTGTTGGGCAGCCCCAGCGAGAACGCGGCTTCGATTTCGTAGCGCAACTGACCGGCCGCTTCCTGGGCGCAGTCCAGCGCGATCGGGTCGGTGATGCGCATGCCATGGCTGAAGTGCGAGGCCTGGCCTTTGGCACGCAGCTGCTCTTCCAGTTGGGGGCGGAAGCCGTGGGCCAGCACGATCTTGATGCCCATGGCGTGCATGAGCGCGAGGTCTTGCACGAAGTTCTCGAGCTTGCCGGCAGCGATCAATTCACCCGAGAGGCCGACCACGAAGGTCTTGCCGCGGTGGGCGTGGATGTGCGGCGCCACCGAGCGGAACCAGGGCACGAAGAGGTGGGGGAAGACGAGGTCCATGCGGATTCAGGCAGACGCGGTGCCTGCCGATGGTGGGGCCCCGCATCCCCCGATGTTACGACCAATGCGCGGCGTCGCGTTCCTGGGAAACGCAGAAGGCGGGCATGGGGGGCGTGTCAGGCTGGCGGACGCAGGTGCGCCCAGGGCCGGGCCTGTTCCAGCTGGGCGGCCAGTTGCAGCAACAGGGCCTCGCCATTGAGTGGCGCCACGAACTGCACGCCCAGGGGCAGGCCTGCGGGCGTCCAGTGCAGGGGCACGGACATGGCAGGGCGGCCGGTGAGGTTGGCCAGCTGGGTGTAGGGCGTCCAGGCCAGGTTGTGCAGCACCGTGGTCTGGAAGGCCTGGCTGTGGCGCAGGCGGCCGGCCAGGCCGACGCGGCTGACCACGTCGCTGAACAGGTCCAGCGCCCAGGGGGTGTCCATGCTGCCGAGGGTGGGCGGTGGCGCGCTCAGGGTGGGCGAGAGCCACAGATCGTATTCGGCGTGGAAGCGGGCCAGGGCGCGGTTGTGTTCGTGCCAGCGGGCCTCGCACTTCAGCAGTTCCACCGCCGAGACGCTGCGGCCCACGGCGGCCATCAAGCGGGTGTCGCTTTCGAAGTCGGCGGGGCTGGCGCCGGTGGTGTCGCGCAGGGTCTGGACGATGAAGGCCTGGGCGCAGAACCAGGCCAGCAGGAAGTCTTCGGCCAGGTGCAGGCCGTTGACGGGCTGCGGCACAGGCTCGACGTGGTGGCCCAGCGAGCTCAGCAGAGCTGCCGCGTCTTGCACGGCGGCGATGGCCTGCGGGTCGACCGGCGTGCCCACGGGCGACTCGGTGGTGAAGCCGATGCGCAGGCGGCCAGTGTCGGCGCGCATGGCCTCCACATAGGGCATGGGCGGGGCGGCCATGTGGTAAGGCGCGTGGGCCTCGGGGCCTTGCAGCACGTCGAGCATGGCTGCGCTGTCGCGCACGCTGCGCGAGACCACGCCCTGCACGGCGGCGCCGTTCATGCCCTCGGCCATCAGCGGCCCCATGGAGATGCGCCCCCGCCCAGCCTTGAGGCCGAACAGGCCGCAGGCCGCCGCGGGGATGCGGATGGAGCCGCCGCCGTCGTTGGCGCCGGCCACGGGCACCACGCCGGCGGCCACCGCCGCTGCCGAACCGCCCGAGGAGCCGCCAGGGGTGCGGTTGCGGTCCCAGGGATTGCGGGCCGGGCCCCACAGCGCGGGCTCGGTCACGTTGCGCGCGCCGAACTCCGGGGTGTTGGTCTTGCCGAAGATGAGCAGGCCGGCCTGGCGCCAGCGGCGCACCACGTCGCTGTCTTCCGTGGCGGGGCGGCGCGCCATGGACTTGCTGCCGCTGGAGGTGGGCACGCCGGCGATGTCCTGGAAGAGGTCTTTGACGAGGAAAGGCACACCGCAAAACGGTGCGCGTGCATCGACGGGTTGCCGGGCCTGCGTCCGGGCGGCTTCGTCCAGGCGGCAGACGATGGCATTGAGCTCGCGGGTGTCGTCGGCACGCGCCAGGGCGGCATCGAGCAACTCGGTGGGCGACACCTCGCCGCGACGCACGAGCTCGGCCAGGGCGGTGGCATCGTGTTGAACGTACTCGTCGAAACGCATGGGATGGCTCTGCGCGGGAAGTCGGACACCACGGGATAATGCGGCACTTCGCCCCTGCCTGTGCCCCCAGTCTTACCCGTGCTGCCCACCATCAGTTTTCCGGAATCCCTGCCCGTCAGCGGCAAGCGCGACGAGATCGAAGCCGCCCTGCGCGCGCACCAGGTCATCATCGTCTGCGGCGAAACCGGCTCGGGCAAGACCACGCAGCTGCCCAAGATCGCCCTGTCGATGGGGCGCGGCGGTTGGGGCCAGGTGCGCGACCCGAACGCCAGGCGCCATGAGCGCTCCAAGCTGATCGGCCACACGCAGCCGCGGCGGATCGCGGCGTCCAGCGTGGCCAAGCGCATCGCCGAGGAGCTGAACTCGCCGCTGGGCGAGGTGGTGGGCTACAAGGTGCGTTTCCAGGACCGGCTGATGCCCGGCGCCTCGGTCAAGCTGATGACCGACGGCATCTTGCTGGCCGAGACCCAGGGTGACCCGGACCTGCGCGCCTACGACACGATCATCATCGACGAGGCCCACGAGCGCAGCCTCAACATCGACTTCCTGCTGGGCTATTTGCGCCAGCTGCTGCCGCGTCGGCCGGACCTGAAGGTCATCGTCACCTCGGCCACCATCGACGCGGACCGCTTTGCGCAGCACTTTGCCTCGGCCCAAGGGCCGGCGCCGGTCATCATGGTCTCGGGGCGCTTGTTCCCGGTCGAGCAGCGCTACCGGCCTTTCGAGGAGAGCCGCGAGTACGGCTTGAACGAGGCGATCGCCGATGGCGTCGACGAGCTGTGGCGCGAAGCTGGCATGGGCGGCTCCGGCGACATCCTCGTTTTCCTGCCTGGTGAGCGCGAGATCCGCGAGGCCGCCGACCACCTGCGCAAGCACCTGGCCCAGCACCGCACCGTGGCCACCGTGCTGCCGCTGTTCGCGCGCTTGAGCCAGCAGGAGCAGGACGAGGTCTTTCGGACTGGCGGCGGGCGGCGCATCGTGCTGGCCACCAACGTGGCCGAAACGTCCCTCACGGTGCCAGGCATCCGCTACGTCATCGACAGCGGCAGTGCGCGCGTGAAGCGCTACAGCTTCCGCAACAAGGTCGAGCAGCTGCAGATCGAGCCCATCAGCCAGGCCGCGGCGAACCAGCGCGCCGGTCGTTGCGGCCGCGTGGCCAATGGCATCTGCATCCGCCTCTACGACGAAAAGGACTTCAACGCGCGCCCGCGCTTCACCGACCCGGAAATCCTGCGCAGCTCGCTGGCGGGTGTGATTTTGCGGATGAAGTCCCTGCACCTGGGCCTGGTCGATGACTTCCCCTTCATCGAGCCACCGCTGCGCAAGGCCATCGCCGACGGCTACCAGCTGCTCAACGAGCTGGGCGCGGTGGACGACAACAACGAGATCACGCCGCTGGGCATGACCCTGGCCAAGCTGCCGCTGGACCCGCGCGTGGGCCGCATGATCCTGGAGGCCAAGGACCGCGGTGCGCTGGCCGAGGTGCTGGTGATCGCGGCCTCTTTGAGCGTGCAGGACGTGCGCGACCGGCCGATCGACCAGCAACAGCAGGCCGACCTCAAACACAAGCAGTTCGACGACGAGAAGTCGGAGTTCATGGGCACGGTCAAGCTGTGGAAGTGGCTGGACGAGTCGCGCGGCGGGCACGGGCACCATGAGCCAGGCGCGCCTGAAAAACACAAGCTCAGCCACCGCAAGCACGAGGCCCTGCTGCGCGAGAACTTCATCAACCCGCGTCGGGTGCGCGAGTGGAAGGACGTGTACGCGCAGCTGCACACGGTCGTGGCCGAGCACAGCTGGCGCATGAACGGCTCACCGGCCACCTACGAACAGGTGCACCTGTCGCTGCTGTCGGGCCTGCTGGGCAATGTGGGCTGCAAGAGCGAGGACGAGGACTGGTACCTGGGCGCGCGTGGCATCAAGTTCCACAAGCACCCGGGCGCCAACCTGAGCAAGAAGCCAGGGCGCTGGATCCTGGCGGCCGAGCTGGTCGAGACCACGCGCCTGTATGGCCGCGGCATTGCCAGCATCGAACAGCCCTGGTTGGTGCAGATGGGCGGCCACCTGCTGAAAAAGCAGATGCTGGAGCCGCACTGGGAGAAGAAGGCCGCCGAGGTCGTGGCGCTGGAGCGTGCCACGCTGTACGGCCTGGTCGTCTACAACAACAAACGCATCAACTTCGGCCTGGTCAACCCGCGCGAAGCCCGCGAGATCTTCATCCGCGAGGCCCTGGTCAACGACGAGTGGGACACGCGCCTGCCCTTCCTGGCGCACAACCGCAAGCTCATCGACCAGGTCGAGCAGCTCGAGCACAAGTCGCGTCGCCAGGACGTGCTGGTCGACGAGCACCTGATCTACGCCTTCTACGACGCGCAGATCCCGCCCGATGTGATGAGCGGCCCTAGCTTCGAGCGCTGGTACAAGCACGACAGCCGCGAGAACCCGAAGCTGCTCTACCTCAGCCGCGAAGAGCTGATGCGCCACGAGGCCGCTGGCATCACCAGCGCGGCCTTCCCCAAGGTCATCCGCTTAGGAGGCGTGGACTGCAGCACCACCTACCTGCACGAGCCGGGCGACGCCCGCGATGGCGTGACCGTGACCGTGCCGATTTTTGCGCTCAACCAGGTCAGCGAAGAACGCGGCGAGTGGCTGGTGCCAGGCATGCTGAAAGACAAGGTGCTGGCCCTGGCCAAGAGCCTGCACCAGAAGCCACGCGCGCGCTTGGTGCCGCTGCCTGACTACGCCGAATCCTTCGTGAACACCGCCGAGTTCGGCCAGGGCGGGCTGATGGACGCGCTGCTCAAGGCCGTGCGCGACAAGACCCAGCTCGACGTGAAGCGTGCCGATTTCAAGCTCGACACGCTCTCGCCGCACCTGTTCATGAACTACCGCGTGGTGGATGAGCACGGCCGGCAGCTGGGGCTGGGCCGCAACCTGCCCGTGCTCAAGGCCGAGCTGGGCGCGCTGGCGCGGGGGGCTTTCCAGGCGCTGGCGGCGCTCAAGGCGCAGGAGGTGGTCAGCGGCGGCGAGGTGTCGGCGGCGCTGGGTGCGGCGCCTGGCTCAGCGCCGGCCCAGGTGGGCCGGGGCGCGCAGCGTGTGGCACGCGTGGCGGGCCAGCCGTTGGCACAGGGTGGTCAGCCCTCTGGTCCATCCTCAGGCAAGCCCGCGGCCAAACCGGCCCAGACCGCCAGCATCCCCCTGACCGACTGGACCTTCGGCGAGCTGCCCGAGCTGATGGAGATCCAGCGCGGCGGCCACACCCTCATCGGCTTCCCGGCCTTGCTGGACAAGGGCACGCACGTCGAGATCGACATCTTCGACGAGCCCGACGTGGCCGCGCTCAAGCACCGTGCCGGCCTGCGCCGCCTGGTGGCGCTGCAGATCCGCGAGCCGCTGAAGTACCTGGAAAAGAACATCCCGGACCTGCAGAAGATGGCCATGGCTTTCATGCCCCTGGGCACGGCCGACGAGCTGCGCGAGCAGATCATCGATGTGGCCCTGGACCGCGCCTACCTGGCCGACCCTTTGCCCACCGACGCGGCCAGCTTCAAGGCCCGCGTGGAAGAAGGCCGCACGCGTCTGAACCTCATCGCCCAGGAAGTGGCCCGCCTGGCCGGCACCGTGCTGACCGAGTACGCCGCCGCCGCGCGCAAGCTCAAGGACGCCAAACCGCCCAAGGACGTGGCCGAGGACATCACCGCGCAACTGCAGCGCCTGATGCCCAAGCGCTTCGTGGCCAGCACGCCCTATGCGCAGCTGCAGCACTTTCCGCGCTACCTCAAGGGCATCACCTTGCGGCTGGACAAGCTCAAGGGCGACCCCGTGCGCGACGCCCAGCGCCTGGCTGAGATGCGCCCGCTGGACCAGCGCCACTCGCGCCGCCTGGCCGAGCTCAAGGGCACGCACGATGTGCGCCTCGACGAGTTCCGCTGGCTGTTGGAGGAGCTGCGCATCAGCCTGTTCGCACAAGAGCTGCGCACGCCACAGCCTGTCAGCGTCAAGCGCCTGGAAAAGGTCTGGGCGCAGATCGGCGGCTGATCCTGCAGAGGCTCACGGTCAGTTCGACCGGGTCAGGGCCCGCACGATGCGCTCGATCACCTGCACCTGGGGCGCCGACCGTGTCAGGTAGCGGGTGCGGTCGGCGCCATCCAGGTAGCCCCACCAGTCCCAGCAGCCATTGGGGTTGGGCTGGATCCAGGCGGCATCGGCCAGGCTGGGCACAGCGCCCGCCGAGCAGCTCTCCGACACCGGGCTGTTGCCCTGTTGCACCGCCGGAAAGACCACAATCACGCGGAAGAGCTCTGCCCAGTGGATGTAGCCGGTGGTGCGTGCGAAGGTCTGGACATCCTGTTTGCAGCCATGCAGCGCGACGTGCACGCCGCAGCGTGCCCCGGTGGCGCGGCAACTGGGCGGCACATAGAAGTAGCCGGTGGGCGCCATGTCCAGCCGGTCGCGGCGGTCGCTGCGGTAGGGCCAGAAGGACAGCCACAGCATGTCGGGTGCGATGTAGGGGCTGGCCGATGTCACCTCGTCGATGAAAGGCGTCTGGTCGAAGGGCTGGAGGTCGCTGTCGGGGATCTGGTCGATGCGCTGGCGGGTGTCGAGGGGCCGCTGCGGGAAGAGGGCGTGCAGCAGATCCCGGGCGTTGTCCTCCTGGCCACAGCGGCGCACATAGCTGCTGTCGTTCGGGCTGGTGGTGCAGCTGTCGCCGCCATCGGGCGAGAGGATGCCGTGCCCGGCGTGGTCGCTGCCGTCGGAGGCATTGCCGCGGTCCACCGTGGGCGCCTGACCGATGAAGTCGCGCAGGAAAGCGATGCCCGCGTCACCCGAGGCGGCACGGACCGTGGCGTCGTCGGGGCTGTGGAAGACGAAGGCGCGGGAGAGGCTTTGCGGCTTGCCCGACATCAGCCGGTCGATGGCACCGGACGACGCGAACTGCCTGGCCAGGGGCAGGGTGGTGCTTGGCGCCTCGCGCACGCACATGCACGTGTTGATGGCCTGAGAGACCCGCCCCTGGGCGCAGCCCCATCCGGGCCCTGCGATGGCGCCCACACCCGAGACACCTTGGGAGTGCGCCACCGCGTACTGCACCGCCATGGCCGCGCCCGACGAGATGCCGGAGACGGTGACGTTGCCAGGATCGCCGATGGCCGGCAGGCTGCGGGCAGCCCATGCCGCCGTGCTGCCCACGGTGACTGCCAGCCCCAGCCAGACCGCCAGTGCGATGCGCAGACCTGTGTGCTGGACCTTCATGCGGTGCGCCATGTGCCCTCCCTGGATGCCTCGTTGTGATGCGCACATGCTGGTCTTTGCACGCCGCCCAGGCCATCCCTAGCTCGTTTGAGCGCGGGTGTTGTTCAGAGTGACGCTGACAGGTCACTTTGGCGGCTACAATGCGGACTTCGTCGGGGCGTAGCGCAGCCTGGTAGCGCATCTGCTTTGGGAGCAGAGGGTCGTGAGTTCGAATCCCACCGCCCCGACCATGTCACATCGAGAGCCGCACCGGTTTGTCCGCTGCGGCTCTTTCGTTTGTCGGGCCCGCGCATCGAGCACGAGATTCATTTTGCCTTTGCGTGATGCACTGCACGCCTCGCGCGTGTCGCCCCCTCACCCCTGGGGTGACGGATCCAAGGGCACACGGTTACCTTTGGAGCCTCACTCACACAGAGGTTTTCCATGAAACACGTCGTTCCGTCCGCTTGCCTGGGTTGGTTACTGGCATTGGCCTGCTGCAGTGCGTCGGCCGGTCAGGACAACCTGGGCCTGCTCGGTGCCGAAGGCACCCAGTTTGGCAACACCTTCTATGCCACCACCTCGGGCTTCACGGACTACTACACCTTCCGCATCGGCGATGCAGGCAGCGTGTCCGGCACGAGCCGCGACGGAGCGCCATCGGGCTCGTCCTCCGGTTCTTACTCGGTGTCGGGCAAGGACGTGGTGCTGACCTCGATCATCCTGGGCAATGCCGGTTTCAGCCAGTACTACGGCGTGGACCTGAGCATTCCCAAGGACGGCTCGCTCAACACCTTCAGTTTCGCTTCACTGGCGGCTGGCACGTACAAGCTGGCCGTGACGGGCTACGTGACGGGCAGCGAGTCCGGCCGCACGTCGGCGTCGTACAGCGGCGTCATCCGGACCAACGCGTCTGTGGCGTCGCCGGCGCCCGAACCCGCCGACCTGGCCCTGACGCTGATGGGCCTGGCCGGTGTCGGCTTCATGCTGCGCAAGCACCGCCCTGCAGCTTGAGCTGCATGGGCGGCAGCGCCATGGCGCGTTTCAGCGCTTGGGCTGAGGCGTCAGACGCAGGTAGGGCGTGACGGCCACGAAGCCCTTGGGGAACTTCTGGGCGATCAGGGCCGGGTCCTGCAGCGAGGGCACGATGACCACGTCTTCGCCATCCTGCCAGTTGCCCGGCGTGGCCACGCTGTGGTGGTCGGTCAACTGCAGCGAGTCCACCACGCGCAGGATCTCATCGAAGTTGCGGCCTGTGCTGGCCGGGTAGGTGATGGTCAGTCGGACCTTCTTGGCCGGGTCGATCACGAACAGCGAACGCACCGTGAGGGTGCTGCTGGCGTTGGGGTGGATGAGGTCATAGAGCTCAGACACCTTGCGGTCGGCGTCGGCGATGATGGGGAAGTTCACCACCGTGCCTTGGGTGGTGTTGATGTCGGGGATCCATTTGTCGTGGGACGCGACGGTGTCCACCGACAGCGCGATGACTTTCACATTGCGCTTGGCGAACTCGCCCTTGAGCTTGGCCGTGAGGCCGAGTTCGGTGGTGCACACGGGCGTGAAATCGGCGGGGTGCGAGAACAGGATGCCCCAGCTGTCGCCGAGCCACTCGTGGAAGCGGATGAGGCCCTCGGACGAGGCTTGTTCGAAGTCGGGGGCGGTGTCGCCCAGGCGCAGGCTGGCCATGTGGTGGTTTCCTTTCAGCGTGTTGATGACGGTGGGGTGAGGGGGCTGGGCGTCAGAGCCCGTCGCAGGCCTGGCCGCACAGGTGGGTGTGCAGGCGTTGTTGCTGGCGCACGAGGTGGTCCACCTTCTGCCGTGCCAGGGGCCAGGGGCCGAAGCCGGACTCGGTGTTGATGTGGCCCACGCGGCCCAGGTTGACGAAGCCGCCACCCCAGGCGTGGGCCCAGTCGCGGGCGCGCTCCAGCGGCATCCAGGGGTCGTCTTCGCTGCCGATCACGCTCAGCGGCAAGCCCAAGGGGGCGCGGGGCAGGGCGGCGCTCAGGCCGAACTTCACGGGGTCGGCCGGGGCCACCATCAAAGCGGCGACGATGCGGCCGTGGGATGGGGGCTCGGTGTCGTCTGCCGGGTGTGCGTGGGCCTGATCTGGCTGTGGGTGTGCCAGGTTCTGGGCCCGCTGCTGGGCCAAATGGTGCGCCAAAGCCAGGCAGCCGAAGCTGTGCGCCACGGCGACCCAGACGGTGTGGCGGCTGCTGCGTGCCAGGGTGTGGCCGATGCTCTCGGACCAGCTGGCCAGCTCGGGTTGATGCCAGTCGCGCTGGGTGACGCGGGCGGCGTCCACGTACTGGCTCTGCAGCCAGGTTTGCCAATGGGCGTCGCCGCTGTCACGCAGGCCGGGGATCACCAGCACCCTGACCGACGGACGTTGAGGTCGCGCCAAGCGTGGGGCCGCGCTGGCCTGTGGCCACGACAGACAGGCCGCGGCAGCATGGGGCTGGGTGGCGCTGTGTGGTGCGTGGAGGCGGGCAGGGCGGTTCATGGAGACCGACTGTGGGCCTGCATGCCGACGCTGGACAAGCGAGGAATGTGCATGAGGTGCTCGCACATGCGCTATCGGCAGATGGCCATGCGAATCGCGTCTTTGCCCGCGTGTGGCTGCTTGGTTAAGGTGGACGACCTTGTCCCTGTCCCCCGCTGCCCGAGAAACACCACATGACTTCGCCTGCCACCGTCTGGGTCCGTGATCGCCAAGCCGCAGCCAGCCCCTGGAGCGGTGTCGAGCGCACCGGCACCTTGGGCACCTTGCCGATCGCTGCCCGCACCGAGCGCAACGCGACGCTGCTGGCCTCGCGCGCTTCGGCCAGCGAGGCCCTGGTCTGCCACACGGTGGGCGGCAACCTGCGGCGCCTGCGCCAGCAGCACCGCCTGTCGCTGGAGCAGTTGTCGGCGCACAGCGGGGTGTCGCGCGCCATGCTCAGCCAGGTCGAGCAGGGGCGCAGCGTGCCCAGCATCAAGACCCTGTGGCAGGTGGCGCAGGCCTTGGGCGTATCGGTGTCGTGGTTCCTGGAGCCCACCCACGATGACGCCGTGCTGCTGCTGCAACCCTCGCCGGACAGCCCCGCTCAACTGCCATCGGAAGGTGCCGAATTGAGGCCCTTGCAGCGGGCGCGCGACGGGCACCGCGAAGCCTTTTACGAACTGCGCCTGGCCCCCGGCGGCCACCTGAGCCTGCCCGCCACGGTGGCCGCACGCCGCGTCAATGTGGCGGTGTCCACCGGTGTGCTCGATGTCGTCCTGCACGGGCAGCGCCACCTGGTGCGCCCGCGCGAGTCCTTGCAGTACGAGGCCACCGATGCGCTGGCGTGGCACAACAGCTGCCACGTCCAGGTGCAGGCCTTCGTGTTGATCCGCACCCCGGGTGCCCAAGACAGCCAAGGATGAGCCCAGGATGCCCGACCGTTTGCTGACCCTGCCGGAATCGTCCGCATCCTCGCTGTCGATCCGCGCCAAGGCGCTGGTCTTCCATGACCCGGCTTCGCTGCAGTTGCTGCGCGATGTCGAGCGCATCGCCCGCAGCGAAGCCACCGTGCTGGTCACGGGGGAGACGGGCACGGGCAAGGAGCTCATCGCCCGCCACATCCACACCGTCAGTGGCCGCAGTGGCCCGTTCGTGGCGGTGAACTGCGGTGCCTTCAGCGAAACCCTGATCGATGCCGAGCTGTTTGGCCACGAGTCGGGCGCTTTCACGGGTGCCTCGCATGCGCGTGCCGGCTGGTTCGAGGCCGCCAACGGGGGCACCTTGTTCCTCGATGAAATCGGCGACTTGCCGCTGGGCCTGCAGGTCAAGCTGCTGCGCGTGTTGCAGGAGCGCCAGGTGGTGCGTCTGGGTTCGCGCCGAGGCATCCCGCTGGACGTGCGCCTGGTGGCGGCCACCAACATCGACCTCGCGCGGGCCGTCGAGGCCCAGCACTTCCGCGCCGACCTGTACTACCGCTTGAGCGTGGCCAGCGTGCGCCTGCCGCCGCTGCGCGAGCGCCCCGCCGACATCCTGCCCTTGGTGCGGCATTTCATCTCGGTCTACCGCAGCCGGCTCCACCTGGAAGATGTGGGGGTCAGCGAGCCGGCGCAAGAGGCGCTCACGCAGTACAGCTGGCCAGGCAACATCCGCGAGCTGGAAAACGTCATCCACTACGCCCTCATCGTCTGCCGCGACCAGACCATCGAGCCACAGGACATCCGCCTGCTGCCCCTGACCAACCGGCCCGCACAGGCCGCGGATGCGTCGGTGTTGCGCGTGGGTGGGCTGGGTTCTGGCGGATCGGCGGATGCGCACGATCGGCACGCGCCGAGCGCGTTTGTGCCGGCTGCCGGCGCAGCTGTGGGCTCAGGGGCATCCGTGGCATCGGCGGCCGGTGTCTTTGAGCCCTCTGCCGGTCTGGCCTTGCTGCAATCGGCCTGCCAGGCCCTTCTGGACGCGGGGTGGCCCGACCTGTTCGACACGGTCGAGTCCACCCTGGTGCACACGGCCTTTGCCCATGCGGGCAGCAACCAGGTGCGTGCGGCGCGCTTGCTGGGCATCACCCGCAACATGATGCGCACCCAGCTCAAGCGCCACGGCTTGCTGCAAGGCGATGATGTGCAGGCGGATGCGGCCGAGGCCGGCACCCCGTCCGCATCGATCGCCTGAGGAGCGGTCACCTCACCAGGCGGGTGTGGCCGTGGCTGTGGCCGAAGCGGCTGTGCTGGCGGGCTGAGCAGCCTGCGTGGTTGCTGCCGTTGTTGCTGTGGCGGCCACTTGCCATTCGCCACTGGCGGCATACGCGGCCAGCAGCCCCAGGCTCAGCGCCACGGCGAAGGCCCCGACATGGGCTGGACGCGGGCCGAGCTGGCTGCGCGGCACCTCTTGCCAACCCGTCACCATCGCTGGCACCAGGCGCACGCGCTTGACCACGGCGTGAAAGCCGATGGCGCCCACGTGCAGGCCGATCAGCGCGTACAAGCCGTTGACCAGGCGGTGGTGCCACCCGGTCAGGCTCTGGACAAGCGCTTCGTCTACCCCTGCCGACAGCGGTCCTGCGAAGGCGATGTCGTCGTTGCTGAACAAGCCGGTGCCGACCTGCGCGGCCAGCAGGCCCAGCAGGGCCACCACCGACAAGGCGCCCAGCGGGTTGTGCCCGATGCCTTGCCAACGGCCGCGCAGGTAGGCCAGCAAGGCGCTGGGGCCCGGCAGGAACTGCGCGAAACGCGCGGTCTCGGAGCCCATCAGCCCCCAGGCCAGGCGGAAGGCGATCAGGCCCACGATGGCGATGCCAGCGCGGCCATGCCAGACCATCCAGTCACCGCCCTGCAGGCCGGTGGCGATGGCCATAGCCACCGCGGCCAACAGCAACCAGTGGAAGGCCCGCAAAGGGGCATCCCATACGCGCACCCGGTGAGTGAGTGCGTCACCGGACGGTGTGCCGCGGCTCATCGTGGCGCGGCCGTGGCAGCGGCGGTGTTTTGGGCGCTGGCAGGTGCGGGTGGCGGCGCGATCTTGGCGATGCTGCCACCGGCCTCGGCGTAATCCAGTGTGCCCACGGCACCGGCCACTTTGTAGCCCTTGCTGGTGAGCAGGTCGCCGGCATCGCCAGCGCGGTGGGCGCGGTTGGACACCGTCAGGATCACCCGGTCTTTGGGGATGTATTCCAGCGCCTCGGGCAGGTCCTTGATCTGCACACTGAGGTAGACGGGGAAGCTGCCGTTCTTGGTCAGCTCGTCAGGGCGGCGCACGTCGATGATCAGCAGCTTCTTGGGGTTGCCCAGCAGCTTGTCCACGTCGTTGCGGCTGAGTTGCTGGGTCTTGTAGGTCCAGGGCGGTGCCACGTAGGTGCTGGCAGATGCCGCTGGGGCAGGTGCTGGGGGCGCGTTCTGCGCCATGGCGGGCAGGCTCAGGACGGCGGTGGACAGCAGGGCGATGGCGGTGTGTTGGAAGCGGTGCATGGTGGCGAGTTGGGAAAGTGAAATCGGAGTGATGACAGCGAAAAAATGACAGCGTCAGGGCAATGGCAGGCGCCTCAAGCGGCCAGCGGGTCGCTGGATCGCTCCAGCCGTTCCGCCACCGTGGCGTGGTTGATTTCGTGGTTGAACTCGCTGAGCACGTCGTCCTTGACGGCGGCGAACTCGGCGCTGGCGCGGTCGCGCGGGCGGGCCAGTGACACATCGACGATGCGCTTGATGCGGCCGGGGCGGGGCTCCATCACCACGATGCGGTCGCCCAGGTAGACGGCTTCTTCCACGTCGTGGGTCACCAGGACGGCGGTGATGCCCTCGGCCTGCCAGATGCGTTGCAGCTCCTGCTGCAGGCGGGTGCGCGTCAAGGCGTCGAGGGCGCCGAAGGGCTCGTCGAGCAGCAGCACTTCTGGCCGGTTGACCAGGGCGCGTGCGATGGCCACACGCTGCGACATCCCGCCCGAGAGCTGGTAGGGGTAGGCCGTCTCGAAGCCCTTGAGCCCGACGAGCGCGATGTGCTCCTTGACGCTGCGGTCCTTATCGGCCT